>Ga0129324_10000081_pt1 | contig 60500 bp, 53 predicted proteins | sample CPBDNA_7_FD_96879 | JGI IMG/M metagenome (GOLD analysis project Ga0129324, IMG submission 96879) | Freshwater to marine salinity gradient microbial communities from Chesapeake Bay, USA - CPBay_Spr_15_0.2_DNA | ecosystem: Environmental > Aquatic > Marine > Coastal | place: USA: Chesapeake Bay... | reverse complement strand
TTTTTGCTCTTTTTTGTGTTTTTTTCATGACGCACTCCTTATCACTTAAGTCGTGCTGTTAAAAGAGTGTCCGTTAAACTAAGGGAAGGTCAAAGCGTAGCTTTAGAGACAAAAGTCTCATCGCTAAAAATCATCTTATTCCTCTTTTTGGAACTTTAGATATTCAGTTTTTAACTAGTGGAATAATAACAAATCAATACCGTCGGGTGACAACGAACAGAAGACGCGTACACGAAGAAATAAATGCTCTTTTTAAATTTGCAAAGGACGAACTCGAAATTGTCTTTCAAATGCCTGCGATGCCAAAGAAGCCTTCAAAGAATATGCGAGCAGAAGAGGAAATTCCAAATATCCACGCTCTTGAGAAAATATCAACCTGTATGGATGATGTACGCTCCAGAGTTCTCGTTCGCCTCCTTGGGATTACTCTCTTAAGGCCTTGTGATCTTCTACCTTTAAAAGAGTCTAATTTAGATTTTGATAGACTCGTTTTAAGAATCGACTGTCATGACTCTGAAGGAAGTCTGGTTTCTGGTAGAAAGTCAGATAACCTAAAGAAGAGTAAATCCATTTTCACGACTCCCTTAACAAAATTCATCATTGAAGAAATTAAGCATCTAGAATTTACGGGAAGTGATGATAACTACCTCTTTAAAAATAAAAGAGGCGGGGACTCCTATATGTCCTACTCAACGCTCAATAACGCATGGATTTGCGCCAGAAAGAAGGCCGCCATTAAATTTAATGACGAATCCCTCTCAAAAGCACAGCTGTATACTGCAACGAAGCACGCAGGCGTCACTCAACTTCTAGAGATGGGCGTGAGTTTCGAGAAAATTATGAGAATCACGGGAATTGGCAGGGAAGCACTAGAGCATTACTCAAAGCTCAAGGCGAATTCAGTACTATCTGAAATAGAAAATCTTTCTATTCTGCGTTTTAAAAAGCAGCTACCTCATTCTGAATTAAGTAAATCCTAAATATTGTTTTCCCAACCACACTATAAAAATGTGGTTGGGGGGATTTCTTAAAGTCTTTTTCTAAACGTTTACTTTCTCTTAATTTAGATAACTTTTTTTCATTTATCCTTTTTAGTTTTTCTTCGATGGCCTGAGCGGCCAACGAGCGGAAGGAGTTTTAATTTACTAAAGAGATTTAATTAAATTGGTAGTAGCAAACGGAGTCAGTGCTAAATTACGGACTCAAAACAGAGCGTCACCTTCGGCTCCTGTGTTTCGAATCGGGGTTTGGTTAGCAGGGCGCTACCTGTTTATCCACTGGATAAACGTATCGCCTCTGCACACAAGTTGGACACAAGTTAGGGACTGTTTTTGTTAAAAAAATTTGAATAAAAATAGGAAGTTAAAGAAAAAGACGTGGTGGCTTTGGGCAGAATTGAACTGCCGACCTTAGCGTTATGAATGCTACGCTCTAACCAACTGAGCTACAAAGCCACTATCGTACTTTTGTGAGGGTGAATATTAATTGAGGCTTGAGTAACTGTCAATATGTCTTTACTATTGATTTCGTATACTTATGTTGTTTTTTAGGGGGCCTCTTTGGAGAGAATTTCTCTCATTCGCGATAAAAGTCTTTTGAAATGGGTTGGGGATTTTATCGTCAAACATGAGCTCGCAATGCCTTCTGGCAAGGTCGTCTGTGCCCTTAGTGGTGGTCCTGACAGTATGCTTCTCTCTCATATATGCGAGGGACTAAAGCACCAGGGTCTACTCGAAAGCGTTCGTCATATCCATATTGATCATGGGCTTAGAACTACTAGTGCTCAAGAGGCCTTTACTTTAAAAAAATGGTGTCAAGAATGGGGTTGGGATTTTCGCTTAAAAAAAGTTACGGGCGAGATTCCTGCAAGTAATGTGGAGATGTGGGCGAGAAAAGTTAGGCGCCATCTCCTACTAAGTGAACTTGAAAGTGACGAAGTATTATTTCTTGGTCACCATATTGATGATTCCTTTGAGTGGTTTATTCGTCAAACATTGGCCTCTTCTCAAGGTCCTTTTTCTCATGGCATTCCCCTGATTAATGGTCAGGTTAGGCGGCCTTTTCACTGCCTAAGCCGAAAGCAAATAGAGAGATTTGTTGCTGACTTTGAAATGCCCGTGATTACCGATAGCTCAAACCAAGACACTCGTTTTCAGCGAAATGCTCTTAGAAAAGAAGTTAAGCCTAACCTTTTAAAAATGTTTCCAAAAGGATTGGCCCACTATGTAGAGCGTTCCAACCAATGGGCCCATAAAGAAAATAAACATGTAACCGACGACAATGTCGCAGACGATAACACTAAGATTAATGTATCTCGCTATGTCTTGGGGAGCGAGGTGATTTGTTTGAATCTTATGGAAGGGCAGCGTTGGGATTTGGCCAAGGAAGAGATATTAAATGCCATTAAAGAATTGTCTGGGAAGAAGAGGGGAAGCATTCGCCAGAATTTAACAAAATTATTAAACACCCTTCAAGAAGGCAAAATGCGAGGACCCTTGAGTTTTTCAGGTGGTGTTCAGGTTTATATCTATCCGGGTACTTTATTGTTTTTGTCCGAAAAGGGAGAGAAGCAAGTTCGTGAATGGATAAAAAAAGTGATTAAACGCTTTAATAAAGGTTCGGATATTCCTGAAATTAGGCTTGATAACATTAGAGCGAAGCTTAACCAGCTCGGCGGATTACCCTTTATAGCTTTTAAGGGAAAAACATTTGGGCTAACAGGGCTTAAGAAGGACCCTTTATTTCAAGAACTCATTGACAAGTTTGGCGCATATGATTTTTATTTTCGTCCGTTGCGTCATATGGAATTGGCCGCAATAAAAAGTGATCGTCTTGATCAACCTTTCCTCGCCATACCTTTACTAAGATAATCTTTTTTTGATTTTAGTTCCTTGTGCAACACTTGCTTTCTTGTAAAAGGATAAATGGCCCTCTAAAATGTAATAACCTATAGTTAGGTTAATTAATTAAATACCTCTCTTTATGTTATGAAGGAATAATATTTTATGAAACCACAGCAAAAAACCATGACACTTTGGATTGTCGTTATTCTCATGGCCCTTTTGGTGGCCAAAGTGGCGATCGAAGATAAGCAACCTTATAAGCGGATAACTTACCCGGATTTTATTCTGGCGGTAGAAACTAAAAATATTGCGGAAGTAACCTTCAAGGGTGAAAACCGAATCATCGGAAAGTTTAAAGAAGGTTATGAGCAAGGTGAGCGCTTCACCTTACTTGGTGACACCGGTGATACGACTTTTAAAATCTTACGTTCAAACGGCTTAACACCAGAGTATGACGAACCTGAGAAACAGACGTTCTTCACGACTCTGCTTCTTAATTGGGGACCTATCATCCTCTTGATCGTCATCTTCTACTTCTTCTTGCGCCAAATTCAAGCTGGTGGCGGCAAGGCCATGAGCTTTGGTAAATCTAAAGCAAAGATGCTCTCGCCTAATGAGAAGAAAGTTACCTTTAAAGATGTATCGGGTGTCGAAGAGGCAAAAGAAGAATTACGAGAAGTCGTAGACTTCCTAAAAGACCCTAAGAAATACACGAAGCTTGGAGGTAAGATTCCAAAGGGTGTTATTCTCGTAGGTCCTCCAGGTACTGGTAAAACGCTACTTGCACGTGCCGTTGCTGGTGAAGCTGATGTGCCATTCTTTTCAATTTCAGGTTCAGACTTTGTTGAAATGTTTGTGGGTGTTGGTGCTTCAAGAGTGCGAGACCTATTCGGAGAAGGTAAGAAACATGCTCCTTGTATAATCTTTATTGATGAAATCGATGCAGTTGGACGCCATAGAGGCCACGGTATGGGTGGCGGTCATGATGAAAGAGAGCAAACCCTTAACCAGCTTCTGGTTGAAATGGATGGCTTTGAATCTAATGAAGGCGTAATTCTCATTGCAGCTACCAACAGAATTGATGTTCTCGATCCAGCACTCTTAAGACCTGGGCGATTTGATAGACGCGTAATGGTTTCCTCTCCCGATGTTAGAGGACGCCTTGGAATACTAAAAGTACACACAACGAAAACTCCTTTAAATGAAGATGTTGATCTTGAAGTCGTGGCCAAAGGAACTCCTGGATTTACAGGAGCAGATCTTGCAAACCTTGTTAATGAAGCGGCCCTAAATGCAGCTCGTTTAAATAAGAAAAGCCTTGATCATGGTGATTTTGAAAGTGCCAAAGATAAAGTTCTTATGGGACCAGAAAGAAAATCAATGGTCATTAGTGATAAAGAAAAAAGAGTGACGGCCTTTCATGAAGCTGGACACACTTTAGTAGGGATGAACCTTCCTCACACTGATCCTATTCACAAGGTTTCGATTATGCCTCGTGGAGGAGCTTTGGGTGTTACTCAAACACTTCCTAATGAAGATATGCTTAACCTTACTCGTGAGAGAGCAAAGAATTTTATTTCTTTCTTAATGGGTGGGCGCTGTGCTGAAGAGATTGTTTTTGGTGAGATAACTAACGGCGCTTCTAATGATATTGAAAGAGCAACTCAACTTGCCCGAAGCATGATCTGTTCATGGGGTATGAGTGATAAACTTGGTCCTATTAACTATCACAAAGATCAGGCAAGTCCTTGGGCCGCTCCTAGCTCATCTAATTACTCTGAAAAGACTGGTCAAGAGATTGATGAAGAAATTCATCGTTTAATCTCTGAAAACTATAATCTTGCGACTGAAATTCTCAATAACAATAGAGAGGCGCTCGATCGTGTGGCAGAAGGTCTTATCGTTTGGGAGACTCTTGATTATCAACAAGTAAAAGATCTTGTTGATGGTAAAGATATCGGTGTTCCTATTATCGTTGATACTCCTCCAGCAGATAGTAACGGTGGAGGGCCAGAAGTAGAGAAAAAAGAAGATACAAGTGAGAGTAAAGACTCTGGAGAAAATCCTGGAGATGATCCTTTACCGGCATAAGTTCCTTTGAGTTCACAAAATAAATTAAATTATCAAATTATGGGGGTGATGAATGTCACCCCCGATTCTTTTAGCGATGGTGGGTCTCACCTTAATACTCAAAATATTTTAATTTCTCTAAGACAATTTCTAGAGCAGGGTGTGACCATCTTGGATATTGGTGCTGAGTCTACTGCTCCCATGAATAGTGCTATCTCCATGGAAGATGAGTGGAGTCGTTTATGTTTGATTCTAAAAGCTCTAAAAGAATGCCCCTGGCCTCACACTATTAGTCTTGATTCTTATAAACCAAGTTTGGTTCTTAGATTCTTTAATGCTTTAAGAGATCTTGGTTACAGCGAAGATCAGTTCATTTGGAATGATGTCAGTGGAGTTTGGGATGAATCTGTAGAGAGCTTTTTGACCAACTTTCCTCAGGGTCGCTACGTCTATTGTCACAATGAGGCGCCTGAAAGGGAACTTGCAGGCTCTCATATGGACTATTCAGTAGATAGTTCCCTAAATATAACGGATCATTTGGTGACTTATTTTAGTAGAGCACCACTTGGAGAGTATCAAGACCGCATAATTCTTGATCCCTGTTTTGGTTTTAGTAAAACTTATGAGCAAAACCTTCAATTAATTGAGAACTACGCTGAATTAGTCGGGAAGTTTCAGGGGCATCAATGGGTTTTCGGAATATCAAAGAAGTCATTTCTGAGGCGCTGGTGGCAGGATAGTATTGGCAAAAACACCCATGAAACGAAAGAAATTTCTAAAGAAAAGCTTCTTATAAAAAGTGAATTCTTACATCTCTTAGCGATAAAGAAGGTCTTCTCCTCATCGAAATTAACCTCTAGTAAAGGGGTCATCTTTCGCGTTCATGATCCCGAAATTGTTCAATTGGCCTCACTAGAATTTCCAATCTACTGACATCTTCCTACATTGGTTTGAAAAGTGAGGTATTTATTATACTGGCGACGCGTTATTATTGGCCAATAATATGCTCTATCCCCTACATTTCCCGTGGGCAGAAGAAATATTTACAGGCATTGGAGATTCCTACATGAAAAAAATATCTACTTTAACTCTTTCCATGATTCTCTTAGCAGGGCTTAGTCAAACAAACGCAGCCGTTGTTCCAAAAGTAGTTTATGGGGAAGATGATAGGGTTCTCGTAGAAAATTCTGACAATGAATTTTATAAGAAACTGGCCCTTTCTACGGCCGTTCAAATTAAGAACAATAAGCTTACACCAGCAGAAGATGGTAAGAGCTTCACTATTAATCCAGAGAAGCTTACAGAGTCATTTATGAACGTCTGTAAGGACGAGAGATACGCAGATATTATTAATGCAGGTAACTGTTCTGGTTTTCTTGTTGGTGAAGACTTACTTGTAACGGCCGGTCACTGTCTCCGATCTGATTTTGATTGTTCTAATGCCAAATGGGCCTTTAATTATCAAGCAGACGTTGTGGCAGAAGGTAACTCACTTCCAGCTAGCGAAGTCTATGAGTGCGTAGAGATCGTTAACCAAGAGTTAAGTACTGAATCAAAAAATGATTTCGCTATAATTCGTTTAGATAGAAAAGTCGAAGGGCGCGAGCCTCTTAAGTTTCGTACAGAGGGACGCGCACCCATCGGTACTCCTCTTGTTGTCATTGGTCACCCATCTGGACTTCCAACAGTTATAGCTGATGGTGCATTTATCAGAACTGATGATAATGATTTTTTCTTCAAAGCTAATCTCGATACATTCGGTGGCAACTCTGGCTCAGCAGTTTTCAATGCTGATACAGGTGTTATTGAAGGAATCCTGGTTAGAGGTGAAAGAGATTATGCTTTTGATAAAGCCGCTGGCTGTAACCGTGTCTATGAGTGTGAGAACGATGGTTGCCGTGGTGAAGACGTTACCCGAATCACAAATATCCCAGAACTCGTTCCAGGAATGACGCCGGTTGAACCAGAGCCAGTAGCAAACTCTAGTAGGATGCCATTTGTTTTCCTAGGAATGTAAACATACCCAAATAGTCCGACAGAATAAGGCCTATGAGGGGAATCCTTCATAGGCTTTTTCCTTTCCGATTTCTCAGGCATAATAGATTTATGGGTCTATTTGTTAGTCATTTAAATCTCTATTCACAAAAACCAAAAGAACTTGCTCACTTCTTTAGTGAGCTACTTGATATGGATATCCTGCCCGATAAAGGCGGAGATGGTATTTGGGTTGAAAATCACGATTTAAAGCTCTTTATTAATCAAGCGTCTGCAGATCAACTCTTCCATAAAGGTGGTGAGAGAGACCTTCTTGTTGAGTTTAAGCTCGATACCTTGGACGAATTAGAGGATCTCCTTCACAAGGTTCACTTTCTCAGTTATCGACAAGGAACGGGAGAGGAACCTGCTAAGCCGGCCACCAAGGCCAAGCTTTCTAAAGTAGGAAATAAGGTTTTCTTTAACATTTTAGACCCCGATGGAAGGCGCTGGAAGTTCTGCTTCACAGACGATCTGTAATTATTTCCTATTTTTTTTCATCCTCAAATTATCTTACACTACTAAAATCATCGACTTAACGTATTCTAACGCTATGCCGGTGTAAAAATGTCAGTCTTTGTTAGTTGTCAATAAAAACAGGTGTTTGTTTAATGTCTCTACCAATTCGGCAATACGGAAATCCAATAGAGGGATATTACTATGAAGTTAAACGGAATTTTACTTTCATTTGCACTTATCTGCTGCATGAATGCACAAGCTGTGCAAAAAGTTATTTATGGTGACGATAACCGTCGTGATGTTTACGAAGTTACAAACCCAATGTTTTTAGAAATGGCACGTTCAACTGCTGCTCTTATTAATCAAGGTAACCTACGCACAAATGGCGACACTACTAAGGTGAATGGCCGTGTTCTTGGTGATGCAAGAGGGTTGTGTGCGGATGAGCCTTTCCGTGAGCAAATTGCTGCTGCTAACTGTTCTGGGTTTTTAGTTGCTCCTAATATGCTAGTAACTGCTGGTCACTGTATTCGTACAGAAGCTCAGTGTAAGGGTTACGGCTATGTTTTTGGTTTTGAAACAGAAACTCAAGGTCAAACAGATTATAAAGTTCCTACTGAGAATGTTTACAAGTGTAAGCGTCTTGTTAAGACAGTTCTAAATAGCTGGGGAGACAAGCTTGATTATGCAGTTGTAGAACTAGATCGTCCTGTTCAAGGTCGTCGTCCAATGTCTTTTAGAAAGACTGGTAAAATCAATGACGGACAAGAGATTGTTGTTATTGGTCACCCATCAGGTCTTCCAACTAAAATCGCTGACGGAGCTTTCGTAAGAAATAACTCTAATAAAGTTTACTTCAACGCTAACCTTGATACTTACGGCGGTAACTCAGGTTCTGCAGTATTCAATGTAACAACTGGCGAAATTGAAGGTATTCTTGTTCGTGGTGAAAATGACTACACAAGAAGTGGTTCTTGCACTATTTCAAACCAGTGTCCTATGGATGGATGTCGTGGTGAAGACGTAACAAGAATTACTAACGTTACAGAAATAATGAATCTTTAGTTTAAGGGGAATCTTCGGATTCCCTTTAATTCTTGGAATTCCATAAAAAAGCCTCCAGGGATGGGGGCTTTTTTTATTTGTGGGACCACTCTTTTTAATTGGTGACACCAGTTTCTCGAAAAGGGCCAAATTGCGCTCGGCAAAATAATCCAATTTAATCTACTTTTAAGGACTTGGCGTTGGCACAGGCCTTGCTTTATATACATTGATATAATGTGTCAAAACTCAGGATGAGTTAAGACCGTTTTGGTAAATATTTACCTTACCTTCAAGGATGAAGACATGGTGAGATGGCTTGCGCCCATTGGTTTCCTCATAGGATTACTTTTCTTAACTCCCGTTTCTCAGGCACGATCTAAGCGCTTTATCGTGCATTATAAGGCCCAGAAAATCTCAAGTCAGGGGAGAGTTCAAAATGTAGGACAGAGAGAAGTTTTCAAGGGAAAAAGTGCTGAAGAAGTACGTCGCAATTTTCCCTTAGGTTCTCAAAATATCTTAGAAATCGAAGAAGACCTTATTCTCCTACCTAGTTTAGAACCAGGCGATCGGGGAATAGAAGACTCTTTTTATCAATCTCAGTGGCATTATTTTGATAGTGATGGAGGTATTGAATTACCTTCAGCGTGGGATAAAACAGTAGGCAGCTCTAGTATCGTGGTGGCGGTTGTCGACACGGGAATTCTCAATCACCGTGACCTTCAAAATAAGATTCTACCTGGTGCTGATTTAATTAGTGATGAAGTTATGGCGAACGATGGAAATGGACGGGACACTGATGCCACGGATGCGGGTGACTGGGTAGAAGCAGGAGATTTTTGTTTTTCCGGCCGCAGCACAAATTCGTCATGGCATGGGACACATGTCGCCGGTACTGTCGGCGCTGAAACGGCAAATGGAATCGGTGTCGCGGGAGTTGCTTGGGGAGTAAAGATTCTTCCCGTTAGGGTACTAGGAAAGTGTGGTGGTTACCTCTCTGACATTGCCGATGGTATTCGCTGGGCAGCTGGAGGTTCAGTTTCTGGTCTTCCAGTTAATAGTAATCCTGCTGATGTTATCAATTTAAGTTTGGGTGGGTCTGGAAGTTGTGGAAGCACTATCCAGTCTGCTATTGATTTTGCGGTTTCAAAAGGAAGTGTCATTGTAGTCGCTGCGGGAAATGATCAGCGCAACCTAAATTTTAACCCTTATGTACCAGCAACTTGTCGCAACGTTATTACAGTTGGTGCTGGAAATCGAAATGCTTTTCGATCTTTTTATTCTAACTATGGTGACTACGTTGATGTAATGGCACCGGGGGGAGATTTTGATGGTCAAGTATTTAGCACTTCTAATGATGGGACCAAATCTGCGGTTAGAGATAGTTACAAAAATATGATCGGCACAAGTATGGCCGCTCCTCATGTTGCAGGTGTGGCGGCTCTTATTAAATCTTTAAAACCAGCGTTATTCCCGGCCCAAATTGAAGAAATTCTTAAAACCACAACCAAATATTTTAATTGTACTCAACTTGAGGGTTGCGGCGCGGGCCTTATTAATGCTTTTTCAGCACTCGAACTGGCGGAGAGTACTGAGCCTGACGGAAGCTTTCAAGGGACTGAACCTATTTCAAGTTTTCCTGATCAACCTACTGGTGGTCGAGTGATTGCTTATGAAGAAGAAGGTGGGGGTATGTGTGGAAGTGTGGCCTTTGTTGATGGTCCTAAACCTCCTAAGGGTGGGCTAGGTGCATTCTTGATAAGTTTGGCGCTAGGTTTGTTGCTTAGCTTTACTCGTCCTATTAATAAGCATAAGTCCTAAGATTTCCTAAAAAACCTTAGCTAAACCTTAAAGGGGTCATAGACACTATAGGGTAGTGGGCTTCTTTTTAGGGACGCTAAAATATTTTCGAGACACATTAGAGTCATTTGTTCTCTCGTCTTTTTAGTTGCTGACCCAATATGGGGAAAGACAACACAATTTTCTTCTTTTAAGAGGGGAGACTTGCGACTCATAGGCTCTGGGTTAGTAACATCAAGGCCTACACCCAATACTTTTTCCTCTCTTAATCCTAGTAACAGATCATTTTCGTTGTGGCAGTCACCACGGGCCGTATTAATAAAGAAAAAGGGCTTCTTCATCTTTGCGATAAATTCACTATTAATGAGGTTCTCTGTTTCAGGTGTTTTCGGGCAATGCATTGATACAACGTCTACTAGTTGAAAAAACTCTTCTTTCTCAACAACCCGAAAGGGAAAGTTGCACTCAGCTCTTTTTGCACTCTCTCGCGGCCAAATAACGATATTACATTTATAAAGTTGCCACATTTTCTGAGCAAATGATTGGCCTATACGGCCAAATCCAATAATACCAACAGTCGATTCTTGTAAATCATAACCATTAAAAACAGTAGGCTCCCAAGCTGTCCAGTTTCCATCTCTTACAGCACTCATGGCCCGTTTAATTTTTCTCGCCATCATAAGTTGAAGTAATAATGCTGTCTCGGCAGTGGCCTCTGTTAGAACGTCCGGAGTGTTACCGATGGGAATGCCTAGCCTTTTGGCCTCGTCCATATCGATATTATTAAAACCTACAGCGTAGTTTGATATGCCTTGTAAGTGTTGATTGTTTTCAAGGAAGCTTTTGTCGATATTATCAGAGAGAACAGTAATTAAAGCATCGGATGCCTTAGCAACTTCGTTTAACTCATCATAGGTTAGGTTTCGGTCTTCTTTATTGAACTCTACTTGAAATTGACCGTTGTGTTTGGCCCATTCCACTAGTCCTGGTAGTTCACGCGTTGCGTATATGACTGATTTATCCAAATATAGGTCCTCAATTTTTATGACACATCTAAAGAAAGCATTTGTCAGAGTTAAGACTTAGACGTCTCATGTTCCATTTCTCATAATAATAATACAAATAAGTTAGATGTACGGACAAGACAAAACAAGCGCAAGAACGAACTTGTTTTATCAAATAAAGAGAAAATGGATCTTCTCTAAAATGTCCAAGGAGGATACATAATGAAAGGATTGAAGAACATTAAAAGACTTATGGCAGGCGCATCACTTCTTGCTGTCGTAAGTTCACAAGCGGCCACAGTGGCCATTATTGATTCAGGCACTGATATGCTTCATCAGGATATCGCAGCAAAAGCTTGGATTAACCCTGGTGAAATTGCTCGTAACGATCGTGACGAAGATGGTAATGGGTATCAAGATGATATTCATGGCTGGAACTTTGCTGAAGGTAACCCTGAAGTCATTGACTACAGCTACCTTGGAACGCTCACTCAAGACATTACTCGCTTCTTTGATATTCAAACGGCAATGATGATGGGGCTAGCAACGGAAGAAGATCTTGCTTGGGCACGAGCGAAGATTAAGGATCAGGAATTTATTAAGCAAATTTCTATTTATGGTAACTTCATGCACGGGACTCACGTTTCAGGTATCGCCATTAAAGACAATGATGAGGCCAAAGTTCTTGCTGTAAAATTAATTCCTACAGAAGTTAAGCTACCATTTTGGCAAAGACCTAGTGAAAAAGGTGTAGGCATGTGGTTGCTTAAGCGCGCTCTTGGCGCACTAGCGAAACAGCAAATGGTACAACTCGAAGAGATTGCTGCTTACGTTGGTAACCATAAGGCCGATGTGGCCAATGGTTCTTTTGGTACGGGTTGGCCGCAAGCTCGCATGATTGTCGAAACTCTTGGTAAGACTTTTATGAAAAATATTACTAAAGAGGAAGTTGACGACGCAACAATGCACTTTTTAAATACATTGATTAGTGAAGGTCAAAATTTTGTGGCCGCAGCTCCAAATACTCTCTTTGTTTTTGCTGCTGGTAATGATGGACTTAATAACGATAAGTTTCCAACCTCACCTACCAATGTAAAAGCTGATAACGTTATCTCTGTTGCTGCAACAATTGATCGTGCTGCTATTGCGTCTTTCAGTAACTTCGGCGCTAATCAAGTTGACGTAGCTGCTCCTGGTGTTGGAATTAAATCAACAGTTCCAGGTAATAAATACTTGAGAGTAAGCGGAACTTCACAGGCCGCTCCTTATATTGCAGGTGTTGCTTCTCAAATTAAGGATACTAATCCTGAATTAACTCCACTTCAGATTAAAGAAATCATTATGAAGACTGTGGATCTTAAAGAATTCCTCAAAGGGAAAGTCGTTTCTAATGGTATGGTTAATCAGGGCCGTGCTGTAAGGGCCGCTACTTTGAGCCTCAATGCTTCCGTAAAAGAAGCGATTGAGTTATCACGTCTTGAAGTTCAAGATATTACTTCATCAACTAAAGCTATGCTTGGATCGAAGACTCATGAGATGAAAGGATTTGTTTTGCCGCTGCCAAATTCATTTGTTATTACGAAGTAATAACTCCCAAGGTTAGGTTGAGATCACAAGCTAAGGGAGGGGTTAAACCCTCCCTTTTTTTATCTAAGTGTTTAAAATTACATATATAATTAAGGTTGTCCGCCAACTCCACCGATAAACTTTTACTAAGGAGAGTTTATGCGGACAAAACATGATCTTGATTTTTATGAAAATGAAATTTTCGAATTCATTAATGAATGCACCCATGATGGGGAGCTTGATATAAAAGAGTTTGATAATAAGATCACTGGATTGCAAGCGGCCGCTTTAGTGGATGGCATAGAGAAGCCTGTCTTTCAAAAAATGGTTCAGGTAGGTCTGAAAAAAGAGACCGTAAAACTGGCCTCTTAATTTTCACTTTTAATTCTTACCTTTCTAGTTCTTTTCTTTCTAGTTCTTTTCTATCAAATAAACTTTCTGAGTAAAAAACTCTACTCCTGCATCTTTAAATTTAGGATTCTTAGGTTTATCACTCTTCTTCTCAAGAAGTTCAATAGATGCCTCTTTACCGTAGAGTTCATTTACCTCGGCCTCTGTCACTGAAAAGGGAGGACCTGATAGCTTTGTTTGATCATACTCAAAAGTGATTAGAAGTATTCTGCCGCCAGGTTTTAGAAGTTTTAAACAATGGTGTGCGTATTCCTTTCTCGTGGCCTTAGGAAGCGCCACAATTGCAGCTCTGTCGTAAATATAATCGTGGCCATTCACGTTGTTGTGCTTAAAGAAGTCACCAACTTCAAGTGTTGTATTTTGATGAGTGTAGCAATTTTCCTCTACTTTATAATCGTCTAAGTTATTTTCTAAAAAGTATTCTCTTACGGCCTTCTCTGAAAGTTCTACCCCGTGCACATATAGGTTCTGATGAGATAACCAGATCATATCTAATGTTTTTCCACAAAGAGGAACAAGAATGCTCTCTTCACTCTTTGCTTCAAATAGAGGAAAGTATTTTATCAATTCAGGATGGTATTCTGATCGGTGAAAACCAGTTCTTCCATCTTCCCAGGCCTGTTTCCAAAATTCGTGTTCCATTTAACTGTCCTTTCCGCTGATTGAATTAAATCTTGATTATATTGAACGGTCTTTCGTCAGTTGTGAAGTTCATATTTTTTAAGTAATTATTTCTTGGGAAATTAGGTAATTTCAAAAATATCTACTAAAAATTGTCATATTTATAAAAATATAATCATCTATTTACAAAAACCCTAATTAAACCGAGTATTTGTTAAGAACTTGAAAGGAGCAGTTATGTGTGGATTAGTTGGTGTATTTGGTTTTTTAGAAAAAGATAAAGACAAAAAGGTAAGTGAAGTTAAGAAGGCCCTCGGTCTATTAACTCACAGGGGTCCAGATGATTCAGATGTTGTTACCGTTCAGGAGGGTGGGAAACTGAGTCTACTTGGTCATACCCGCTTGAGTATTGTTGATGTGAAAACTGGTCACCAACCTTTTAGCGAGCGTGGGTTGTCTTGGATTCATAATGGTGAAATTTATAACCATGAAGTCCTAAGAAAAGAATTTGGTTTAGAGAAACATTGTTCGTTCTCTGCTAGCGATTCCGCAGTTATTGGTCCTCTATTTGAAAAACTAGGAACAAAAGCTTTTGATCTTCTTGATGGTGTGTTTTCAATTGTTATTATAGACAAGGATAAAGTTATAGCAGCTAGAGATCCTCTTGGTGTTAAACCGCTTTTTTATGGAACTGATCATTCAGGGGCCATGTGGTTTTCAAGTGAGATTAAAGGGCTAGAAGAGAGCTGCATTGAAATAAAGACATTTCCTCCAGGTCACTACTTCACACATGATGAAGGATTTGTGCGCTACTACAAACCTGATTATGAAACAAAAACTCCAGCTCTTAAAGAAGAAGAAGTTGTTTTCTCAAAATTAAGAGAGTCTCTTGTAGCCGCTACACAAAAGCGTTTAATGGCCGATGTGCCTCTTGGTGCTCTTTTAAGTGGGGGGCTCGATAGCTCTTTGATTGCTGCAATTGCTGCGAGAGAGTTAAAGAAGTATGGGAAAAAACTGAAGACCTTTTCCGTGGGGCTTGATCCAAATACTGATGACCTAAAAAAGGCACGAGAGGTGAGTGAATTTATCGGTTCTGATCACCATGAAATTATTTTTACAATAGAGCAAGGGTTATCAGCTTTAAGTCAGATGGTAAGAACTTTAGAGACTTTTGATATCACGACAATCAGAGCATCAACGCCAATGTTTCTTATGAGCCAATATATAAAAGAGCAGGGAATAAAAGTTGTGTTAAGTGGTGAGGGGGCCGATGAAATATTTGGCGGATATTTGTACTTCTCTCACGCTCCAAGCGCAGAGGAATTTCATTCTGAATGCTTAAGAAGAATCTCTCTTCTTCATACGGCCGATCTTCTAAGGGCAGACCGCTCCACAATGGGGGCATCTTTGGAGGCCAGAGTACCTTTTCTAGATAAAGAATTTCTTGAAGTTTCAATGGCCGTTGATCCAGAGCTTAAAGTTATCGGTTCAGGTCGTCCTGAAAAATGGGTCTTACGACAGGCGTTTGCACAAGAACATTTGATTCCTGAATCAATTCTTTGGCGTCAAAAAGAACAGTTTAGTGATGGGGTTGGTTACTCATGGGTCGATGAGCTAAAGGCACTTGCGGAAAGGGTTGTGAGACAAGATCGATTTGATAAGAGACAAGAGTTGTATCCATATCATACGCCAGCGACTAAGGAGGCCTTCATGTATAGAGAACTATACTCACAGAGCTTTCAACACCCAGATAGTGAAAAGCAGGTCCAGCGATGGATTCCTCGCTGGCAAGACTATGATTGTGATCCTAGTGGGCGCGCAAACGTTGGCCATAAAGCTACTTATGTAAAGAAAGAAGTCTCCATGGCCGGAAAATGAATCTAGGATAAAATTTCAATGAGTCCTGTCTCTCCATCAAAGCGGATATGGTCGCCGGTTTTAAGGCGCTTTGTGAGGCCTTTGATGGAAACGATGGTGGGAAGTCCCATCTCTCTTGCAACCACAGCAGAGTGGCTCAGAAGGCCGCCTCTTTCAACGAGTAGTCCTTTTGCTGAGGGATACAAAGGAATCCAACCAGGGTCGGTACGGTAAGTGACAAGAATATCGTTATTAAGTTCGAGGTCATCATCAGGAGACATGATTACTTTAACTTTTCCTTCAACAATTCCCGGTGAACACCCAAGTCCACCCATTTGGTTTGGCGCTAAGTCCTTATGGTGTACAACAGTTGGAGAAGGAAAGTGGCGATTTCTTAAATAAACTGGGCCACGAGTAATGAATCGACTATCTGGTTCTTCGCCTTTTTCGTATCCTAAATACTCTTCTTTTCTCATTGCTACAATAGACCTTAGATTTTGAACACTCTTAGTTCCCTCAAATATCCCTTCGAACTCTTCTAGAGAAAGATAAAAGATATCTTCTTTTTCTTGAAGTTCACCTTGAGCGACTAGTTTTTCTCCTATAGAGAAAATCATGGACCTGACCACTCCATATACTCTTGTTCGACAAAATCTAGTGTTCTCTCTATTCATAACGGCTTTTCTTGCGTGCTTTAATGACCAAGAATAAATAACCTTTTTCAGACCAGAGATATTATTGTTTAAGTCAGTTTCAGCTTTATCTTTAATGTTCTTTTCACGGGCCTCATACTCTTCCAGATTTGTTTGGTTAGCATTGATAAGGTTTTTTAAAAAGACAAAGAGAAGACTTGGGTCTTGGTGGAGATCCTTTTGTTCTAGCTTCATTTCACTCATACAGCGAAAGCCAAAACGATCTAAATAATCGAGAACATCTTTATAAACTTCTTTATAAGGGCTTTGTCTAAGGGCCTCAAGTGCTTCTTCCTTTGGAGTTTCAAGGATTAGCTTCTTACAGTCTGCTTGTAGACATATTTTTCCAGTGATCTCAATAAGCCTCTTTGTTGGCTCTGCTGATTCTAAATTGCCATTTCCAGCTAGAAGATCGTTGTGAAAATTGTCTCCGAGGTGGTTTAGCCAACGCTCTGTTAAGGCCTTGAATACACCAAAATGAACCATACATAGGAAGTCATTTATAATCGGAGCATGCCAGCGCCATAAAAGGTCTTTTTCTAAAGCACGGTACTTGTCAAAAATTTCATCTGCAGTCATCTCCTTAAAAGGGAGCTTTCGGTATTGATTGTAGTAGAAGTAAAAATCTTTTAAGAACTTGTCGACAATATTTTGGATGTTAATATGGTAGTAGAAGAACTTTAAGCCAGTAACGACTTTCTTAAGTCTTGCCCCGATTGTGTTTTGATATTCTGGAGGGCGTATCCTCTCAGCTATCTCATCTGCAAGTGACTCATCCGTTCCCATCATCGTTTCCATAAACTTGCGATTAAATTTATAGCCAGGAAGAATATTCGTTAATTTATACCAGTTTAGTAGATTGTAATAAACTCTGCCATAGAAGAGGCCTAGCATATTCTTTAAAAAGTCATCCATCTTTCTAATTTGACCTTGAGGAACCATTAAAATTTCACAAAATTGAACATAGACTTGATGGTAAACATAGCGGGCAAAACCGTAAGTAAGTGGCTTGGTAATACCCCCGTAGCTTTCTACGATATTAGAATTATCCCAAATAAATAGCTTTCCGTTACCATTATTAATTTCGGTGGTAATGGGTCGACTCTGTAATAAATAAAGGTGGTCATTTGAAAAAGCAAATTCAATATCTTGCGGGAATTGATAGAACTTTTCAATTTTACATGAAAGTAAAGTTAGTTGCTGTATTTCACTCTCTGTTAGTGATGGTTCGTCAGATCCTTTCTTATTATAAGACTCTTTTTGTAGCCCCTTACCATCTGGTCTTCCAGTGAAGATTTCGGTTTGAGGATTGATCTCACTTTCAACCAGCTTATTTGTCATTTTATCTATAACAAAGTTATCTCCTTCTAAGTGACCACCAACAAGACCTTCTCCTACACCATGGACAGCGTTTATGATTAAACTATGTGGATCTTTAGTAATAGGGTTTCCTGTAAAAACAACCCCAGACTTTTCTGAAAAAATCATTTTTTGTAAAACGACCGCAACTTCGATATTTTCCAAAGATAAGTTACTTTGTTGACGGTAAACAATTGATCTTTCTGAATAGGCAGATGCCCAGCACTTTTTAACAGAGTCTAGAGTATCCTCTAGGGTAGTTATATATAAATATGAGGAAAGTTGTCCCGCAAAACTATGGGCACCACTGTCTTCTCCTAGAGCACTAGATCTTACTGATAGACATTTTGAATCTAAATTTTCAAAGGCCTTGGTGAGAAAATTGAAAAGTTCAGTACATTGTTCAAGCGGGCATTCGTTTATAAGTCCATTTATGCTCTCTTCCTTTTCGGCAGGAGTTAGCTTTGATGTAACGATAGCACTTATCTTATTCTCTAAATCAAAATGATTCTTAAATAGTCGAAAGGCATGGGGTGGGATGACGTTAAAGCTAGGTACGTTGAAGCCCGATCGCGCAAGGTAGTAAAGGTTTAACCCTTTTCCACCTGCATTCTTTTGGGCATAAGTTTCAACACTGTTCTTTGTTATTAAGTACATTACTCTAAACCTCTGACAAAATAGTTAACGATGACTGATAAATATACAAGGAGGATGTAAACTGAACTGAAGAGTCTAAAGATCTTTCCGGTGACTTCTTTTGAGCTTATTAGGTAAATGAGGCTTATTAGAAAAAGTAACACCAATTGGCCTGTAAGAAGTTTTAACATAAAGTAAAACTGTATTGTTGATATATGAAGACAAAAGGCCGATGCAGTGAGTGCATGCACAAATACAAGGGTTACTGCCCCAGTTTTGCCCCAGACACTGGAGTATGTATCGATTCCAGAACGTTCTTCACTTGGTTGATATATTTTTCGACCTAATTCAAAAATATTAAATAATAACCAGCTCATGATTGCGAAGTAATAAAAATCCAGATCCATATTCCAAAAACTAAATTTACTTAAAGCACTAAAAATTGCCAGACTTAAGAATAAAGTGACAACAGTGTGGCTGGTGGCATAAGTCGTAAGGTGAGGCCTTATTATATTTGGAATGAAAAATTCTTTATACATAAGTAAGCTGTAACCTATAGCAAATAAAATGGCGCCAAATGCTGGAAGACCACAACTCGTAAATAAGATAATCTCAAGTATGATACACAGCTCTATCGCCCTTTTAACATCGACTTGCGCGAGGAGTCCTCTGGGTAATGGCCTTGTTGGGTTCTTCTCTAAATCTACATCATAATCCTTAATTTCATCATAGAGTCTAAGCTTCATGAAAAATACGGCCGTTCCTAACCCGACATAAATAATGAGATGAGGATCAACTATGACGAAGCGACTCGCATCTGCTACCAGATAATGAGCGTATACAAATAGACCGATCATTATAAAGTGACTTATCGGATCAAAGCGCTCGGATAAGAATGTCAACCAACGGGAAACTTCATCCTTACGGATGTTGTGATAATTTGGCGTTTCCGAAGGTTTTTGTTTTTCTTGCATTATTAACCTTAAATAAGTGCCTGTGATTGGAGACTTTCTCTTAGGATGCCATACTCCACCTTTGAATGGTGGCGAGGGTCCATAGGGATATCTTCAACACATATTAATTTATCAAAGAGAATACCATTATATTCGAGCAGCTCTTTTGCCTCTTTGTCAGCAGTACTTTCCTGACCAATAAATTCTTCTTTTAGAGAGTAGACAGCGATTGTCTTTTCACCCAGTTCTTTATCGGGGATTCCAAGGAATGCAGCCTTTTTAATTTTTGAACTCTTTTTTAAAACAAATTCAGCTCTTACGGGAAAGAGATAAGTACCAGCTCTGTTGATAGCATTATGAACTCTTCCGACCAGCCAAAGGTTCCCATTCTCGTCACAACGGCCAAGGTCTCCCGTTCGGTGCCAAACTCTTGCTTCGTGGTCTTTAATCTTAGTCTTTTTGGTTGCTTCAATATTATTAAAATATTTTTCGCATACATGTTCTCCGGCGACAGTGATTTCTCCGACATCACCTTTTTGGATCTCATGATTACGCCAATCTTCTTCTTTTTCTATTGTGATTGGTTCGTCTGATATTCTTAGGTATTTAACAGTTAACCCAGAATCAAATTTTCCGACATTAACTCCATCGGGAACAAAACGCGGGTCAGTGTTTTGACCTTCTTCTTTTAGCATTTCTTCTGCTTCAATATGCGCCATTGGTTCTACTTCTGTTGACCCGTAGAGGACCAGAACTTCAGCATTCGGCGCTACTTTCTTCATTATCCTTACGTCGTCATTACTGACAGGCGCGCCACCTGTAACGACTCTTTTTAGTTGAGGTAAAGTGATATTTTCATTCATGCAGTAATTGTAAAGTGCTCTTAAAAGAGATGGGCTAAGTGTTGTTGCTGTCGTTTTTGTCTCTTCAAATTGTTTAAGAAGTATAAGAGCGTCATGTTCTCCTGGCGTGCCTACATCAAAAGCGGGGATTACCGTTTTTACGCCCGCTGCAAGATTGTTTAAGCTAAAAATGGGGAATGCTGGTAGATCAGCATCACCACTGTCATAAGGCAGATGGCGATTGAGAGCGTAGTGTTGGGCCGCCAAAAATCTATGGGAACGGTCAGCGCCTTTTGGCGTGCCAGATGAGCCTGTCGTAAAAGTTATGAGAGCAGTGTGTTCAGATTCAACTGGAGTTGCCTCTGCATAATCATCTGTGCCCATAAGTGATTCTAGGGTCTCACTGTATTCTTCTTTGTGGGCCCCAGCGACAATTTTTAATGGAATTTTGGCAATACTTTCTACATTCTTTAGGTAATCAAAGGCCTTCTCCACAGATATAATAGCTGTTGGATTTACCACGTCAACCGCTTGTCCCATTTGATCTCTTCTGGCCCAGCTATCTAAAAATACTGCAACAGCTCCAATCTTTTGAACGGCAAACATCGCTGCATATAAATAAAGACTCATGGGGATGAAGATGATTACTTTATCATTTTTATTAATTCCTAAATTTTTAAGGCCTGCCGCAATTTTACCAACGAGTAAGTCAAGATCCTCTACATTTATACTGTCATGGGGCAAGGGAGAGGTTATCTTATTATCCCAGTACTCAAATCTATTTGGATGGACCCAGGTTAAAATATCGAGGGTCCTATTTTTATTCAGGTGATGATAGAGAAAAGAGGCGACGTTATTCAATTGATGTTCACCTTCATAATAACCAAAAGGTTTTTCAGGAGTTAGAAAGTCATACTTGTGAACCTCCCTTTCTTGAATAGTTAATACTTTCTTACTTAGAGAAATCTTCTTTATTTCTTCTTTTAAGAACGCTCCCATAGATTTTGCAACTTCAATATAGTGAGTATAGGGAAGTGCATGACCAGCATTTTCAATTTTTTTAACCAGTAGGTTAGAGATGATATTCTCAAAAGGTGTGACCTGCTCTTCAAATACACCTGTTTGATCCTGATTGCCCCATATAATAAGAACGGGTATTTCTCTTTTGTTTAGCTCAGCACATGCTTTTAAGATAGTTTCCTTTCTGTCCTTCTTCTCCCATACGGCCGCCTTTAATAGCAGTGGATTTTTTAAATGCTCTCCATAGGTTTTGTAAATCTCTGGAACTGGTTGAGGGTGGGAACTTTTAATTAAGAAATCATCGATAATAGCTTCGGCCTTACCTTTTAATAATAAATTTCCAAGGACTGGGAGAGCAACCATTAGTTTTTTTACGGAAGAGCTCGCCTTTGTGAAGGCATAAGGGGCAATAAGGACTACGGCCTTGATATTTGGATTTTCAGCTGCTGCAAGAATTGCCTCTGATGCACCATAAGAATAACCCACGGCGACGTTAAAAGTTGTTTTATCGTCCTTCGGCGTGGGCATTTTCTCTTTATAGCGAATGAACCCTTTCCATTGATATTGGCAGATCGCCCTTTTCAGCGGTTCAAAGTCATAGGGAGTTCCTGGTGATCCATGGAAAGTGATAAACTCTGGTGTCATCATAGGATAAATCCTTTTTTCTTAAATTCTTGTATTAATTTACGATTAGGGTTCTTTGTGTAAATTTTATTTGTCGTTTTATTTTGAATTCCCTCTGGCAGGGACATTTTCTTAGAGCATTCATTAAAAAATAAGAGGAGCTCCTCAAGTTCTATATCTTCTGTTTTCTTTAAGTAGTTACGATAGTTTTTTTCATTCCCTGGATCAACAGTAACAACTTTAAATATTTTTCCCGCATCTACGCGTTTTTCCATTTTGTGAATACTGAAGCCCGCCTCTCTTCCTTCGCTGAGTGCATATAGGTCACAAAACGTTCCACGGTATTCTGGAAGCATGCCATGATGAATATTTATGCAGCCAAGTGTTGGAGTCTTTAGAATATTTTCACCATAAATATTCCTCGTTCTAATATTTAAAATGAGGTCAACATTCAAGTTCTTTACCCATTCGATTACACTCTCTTCATTCATGGAGGTGACCAAGCGGTGAGGGATATTATGTTCTTTTGCCAGCCTTTCTCTCTTTCTAAAAAGCAATTCCCATGAATTTTTAATGAGCTCGTGAGTGAGGTTGAAGACACCTAAGAAGGGAAGACCAATGATGGTTTTAATGAGGGAGCCGTTGAGTGTCTTTACGGAAGCAATAGCGTCTATTGACCAGCCGGGGTCATTAGAGCCTGTTTCCAATAACCCTTCTAATAGCCTTTGGTAATTTCCAGGCATATAAGTCGTTTGACTTGTTACTACTAGTATTTTCAATTAGTTACTACCTTTTTTCTTTTAATATTAATCCACTAAGTGACACGATTCCAACGGTGGGAGTAGTTTTTACATCATGCGTTAATCTTTAGGCAGAAAACCTCTAAACTCAAAAAAACTCAAATGAGGACAACTAAATGCAAGAGATAAGCGTTTATCTCAATTCCCAAGCAGGCCCTGATGGCATGGATTTCTGGCAAAAGGAAATTGGCCGAAGGCTATTCAGAAGCCAGTTAAACTTTAGAAGGCCCGATTCAAAAGAAGAGCTCTTGGAGTTGCTCTGTGAAGACATTGATAAAAGGGTTGATACCATTGTCTCCGTAGGTGGAGATGGGACTATGCATACTTTGATTCAGGAACTTGCTGGCAAAGAAATAGCACTTCTGGTGGTTCCAGGCGGTACAGCGAATGATTTGGCGAATGAACTAGGTGAGATTAAAAAGATTGAAAAAGTTATTAGCTGGGTAAGAGCGCGTGAAACTAAGAAAATAGATTTGATATCCATTAATGGACACTACATGGCCACAAATGGTGGACTTGGTCTTGGTGGTCATGTTGCAGAGAAGATTAATAACGTTCGAAAAAAGGTTCCCTTATTCAAAAGTCTTATGAAGTTAACAGGTAAGAGAATTTACCCGTTCTTTGCTGCGACTGAAATTTTAGACCCTAATCTTCCTTATTATAAGTTAAGAATTAAATCCGATCAGTTCAATGGAGTTATTGATACTCCTGGTTTACTTGTTAACAACCAGTCCCGTTTAGGGGGAAGCTTTCAGGTGGCCCCACATACCGTTAATAATGATGGTCTTTTTAACGTTACGGCGTTTACTCATAAGAATAGGGCAAGACTTATTCAGTGTTTATGGGCAATGGGCCAGGGCCAGGAATTACCTCAGGATGATAACATTATAACATTTGAAACTGATTCTTTAGAAGTTGAATTACTCAATGGTGATGACTTGAGTTTCTTTGGCGATGGAGAGGTTGTCTCGAAATCAAATCACTGGGAAATTAAAGTTTTACCAGACTCATTATTGGTTTACGCCCAAGGTGAAAAAAACATCGTTGATATGGTTAATGAGGTTTCCCTGTCATGACAACCCTGCTAACCGGTGCCTCCGGCTTCCTTGGCGGAAAATATCTAGATATTATTAAAGAACAAAGTGACGAAAACTATATTCTCTTATTAAGGGAAAATTCTTTTGCGCGCTTATTAAAGGAATTGAAAGATTATCCCCATATTGAACTTGTTAAAGGTCATCTACAACACCCAGACCTTTTCGTTGAAAATCACGATAATAAAGTAGTCATTGAGAAACTCAAGGCCGTAAAGAAGGTCATTCACTTGGCCGCACTATATGATTTTGATGCTTCTAAAGAGCGCCTATATAAAAGCAATGTTATAGGCACTCAAAATGTTTTGTTTTTTTGCGAGCATTGTCCTCAACTTGAGAAAGTCGTTTATGCCTCAACAATTGCCGTGTCTGGTGACTTTGATGGTCCCTTTTCTGAAGATGATTTTGATCTAGGCCAGAATCATCCTAATCCCTATGCTAAAACCAAATTTGAGGCAGAAGGCCTGGTTAGGAATTGGTCAAAGAAAAACCCTTCAGTACAGGTTGATATTCTTCGCTTTGGCATCATTGTTGGAGACACTATTACAGGAGAATTTCAAAAAGGTGATGGCCCCTACTATTTCTTTAAAAATATTGGAAACCTTTTCGCTAAGGTTCCCTCTCTCTCCTTATTGAACTTTGTTCCTTTTCCATTTGAGGGTAAATCTATTTTTCCTCTTGTTCCCGTAGATTTTGCTGCATCCGCTCTTTTTAAGATACAAAAACTTAATCACGAAAATTTAAAATGTTTCCATATAATCGCAAAAAATGCACCGAAAATGGATGTTTTTATGGAGGACTTCCTTAAGGAAATAGGAAGGCCGATGAAAGTTATATCTCTTCCCTCGTTTCGGCCAATAAAAACTTTATTAGCTAAAAGCTTAAAAGTTTTTAATATTCCTGAGGCCCTTGTTGACTACCTTTATTTTAAAACTAAATTTATTAATCGTTACTATGATTTAGAATTTGGATCGGAGTCTCGTGCTGATTATCAGGACTTCAAATCTATATTCTTTGGAAAAGCAATTGATGTTTACATGAAGAGAGGGGAGAGATGAAGCACATTATCTCTCTTAGCTATTCTAGTTATGGTGACAATGGGGATCAGAAAGTTCATTTCATGGGTGAGGACATCAGAATTACCCAGTTTAATCTAAACTTTGATTTTGATTTGGCCAAAGATATTATCAAACAATATGATGGCATTGTTGACGCCTTTTCTCTAAGTGGCGTTCCTCCCACCGTTTTATTTAAAAAGGGTGGTTTTATCCATCCTCAGGTTAGTAAATTAAAAAGTCTAGCTAAAGAGTCTCCAGTTATGGATGGTAGTCTCTTAAAGAAAATCTATCTTCCTTGGGCCTTAAAAAAGCTTTTTATTAGAAATCAAAGAGTGCTTTCAGGTAAGAGTATCAGCATTTATTCTGGTGCCTTCCATTACTCTCTTCTTGATGAATTAGAGAATATGGGGGTTAGGATTTGTCTTGGTGACCCTTATTTCTTCTTAGGTATGCCTTTCACTCTTAATAAGAAGAAAAAACTGGATCAATTTATTAGATTCATGGCCCCATTCTTTTCTAAAATGAAAATAAAGAAGTCTAATCTTAATTCCTTTGAAAAACAGAAAGCAGGGCCAAAAAAAATTAGTGAATTTTATCGTTCAGATATTTATGTTGGTAATGAAAGTGCTTTTTCTTTACTTAGTCTTGAACATCTAAAGGGTAAAACTATCCTTGTCGATTTCGCCAATGAAGATCTTTTACAACGCATGAGAGATGCTCAGGTTAAAGACGTAATCGTTTCAATGCCTAATTTGATTGATATCGAAAAATGTAATTTTTCTGTTATCGAGGCGTGTTTACAAGTAATGCTCGATAAAGGTCTTCTGTTAAATGATGACGTTATTGTAAATTGGATAGAAAAGGAAAAATTAGAATCAAAAATACTAAAGCTTGATTCAGAATTTCAAGAGAAGGATAGTAAATTTGCTTTTATTATTCATCCTCTTGGACGAAAACACTTATTTAATCATCCTTTGTTGAAATATGTTAAACCTTACAGCGCACCCATGGAGCCGTTTGCTGAAGAGATGCTCTCTCTCTTACCCGGTTTCTTCTACGGAAAAATTAAAGGTATTGTTTCCGAGAAAAATGGGAAAGAAGTAGAAGGTCTTATTTATTTGGTTCCAGAGACTCCAAAAAAGTTATTAGAAAAAAATGTTAATACAATTTATAAGAAATTAGTTAACTTGTGTGATGAGGCCCAAGGCCATGGTGCCAGTATTATCGGCCTCGGTGCTTACACAAAAATTGTTGGTGATGCAGGAGTTACAGTTGAGGCCCAAAGTCCAATTCCTGTAACTACAGGTAATAGTTTAAGTGCTTGTGCAACTTTATGGGCCGCGAAGTTTGCTCTTGAGAAAATGCGTTTTGTGGATAAAGTCGATGGTCGCTATCAAGGGCGTGTCATGATTGTTGGTGCCACGGGTAGTATTGGAGCTGTTTCAGCTAAAATTTTGGCCCAGTCTTGGAAGGAAGTAGTTCTAGTCGCCCCAAGAGCCTATAAAATCTTAGAGCTTAAAGAAGAGATTCAAGAAATTGATAAGGATGTTAATATCCTTATCTCAACTAAGCCTGAAACATTTATTGATGATTGTGATCTTATAATCACGACTACTAGTGCTCAAGGTAAGAAGATATTGGACATTGATCTGGTGAAACCTGGGGCCATTATCTGTGATGTCTCTAGACCTTTCGATATCAAAGAAGAAGATGCTCTTAAGCGGCCTGACGTTATGGTGATTGCCTCTGGTGAAGTTAAGCTTCCAGGGGATGTTGGAATGAAAATTGATATTGGGTTAGAAGGAAATATCGTTTATGCGTGTTTGGCCGAGACCGCCTTACTAGCGATGGAAGGAAAGTACGAGAGCTTTACACTCAGTCGTAAAATAAATTATGAAAAAGTTCTAGAAATTGATCGAATGGCCCATGAGCATGGTGTGCGACTAAGCTGTATAATGGGTCATAATGGTTTTATTACCGATGAAGAGTTTGAGCTTTGTCGTGAGCATGCGCTAACAAAAAGATAACAGATTATTGCGAGTGGTAAATATGGTACAGAAATACTTCAATCAATTAAATTATACACTTGGTAATGAAGATACTTCAGTAGACGTTGAACTGATCAAAAGACTTGGCTCTCAGAGAGTCTTTAGTGTTGCTGGTTGTGGCTCACGCTCCTTTCCTTTGCTTGAGTCTGCGAGTTCTGTAGACCTCGTTGATGTTTCACAATATCAATTGTCTTTATGCCGTTTAAGAGAGGCCTTATATAGTAATCTCACTTTTAATGAATTTCTCCTCTTCTTCGATTATCCTCCGTATCATGGCCAAAATAATACTTTTGAAAGAAAACGTATTTTTCGCTCTTTAGAGCTTGAGAGTAGCGATAGGGATTTCTTCAGAAATATTTTTGAAGAAATTTCTTGGGAATCACTTCTTTACCAAGGGAAGTGGGAACGTACCTTCCAAAAAATGTCTTATGTACTTAGGGGACTGTTAGGAAAGAACTATAAAAAGATTTTTGAATTCCATGATTTAGATGAACAAATCTATTTTTTTGAAAATGAATTTAGTAAATTAAAATGGAATAGTTTGCTGTTTCTACTAGGTAATAAATCTGTCTTCAACGCACTTTTATATAAAGGTGACTTTATAGAGAAGAATGTTGAAGAAAACCATTTTGAATACTACCAGACTTCTTTTAATCAACTTTTTCTTAATAATCTCGCCAGAAGTAGTTTCTTTGCTCACCTTTGTTTCTTCGGGAAAATTACTCACAGTGATGGCAATCCTATAGAGGCGATAGAGAGTAATTTTCTTGCTGTTAAAGATAAGTTAGAAAGTGGCGCTAAGATTACTTATCATCAAGGTGACCTTGTGGGGTTACTCGGAAGTAAGGAATTTGAAAATAAGTACGATTTTCTAGGGCTCTCAGATGTCCCAAGTTATTTCAAAGGTGACCTTGAAAAAACATTTTTGCAAACAATTCGTAGCTCCCTTCAGGAAGGGGGGATTATTTGTCTTAGAAATTACTTAAGAATTCCTAATAGTAATAATTCTGGTTTTGAGGACATTACTCATCAATTTCAAAGCTTATTTCTTAATGAAAAAGTCGGAGTCTATCGTTTTCAAATTCTCAAAAAAATTTAACTGTCTTCAATAGAATAAATAAAAAAAACTCCTCAATTCTGAGGAGTTTTTTAAGATTAAAATGTAGTGTTTAGGTTGGGTGTTCTAACTACCACACATGACACAGTCATCTGGGTTTTCTATTGAACAAACCATTGCTGCCTCAGCTTCTTCTGGAGTCGCTTTGGGCGCCTGCTTGTTCTTGACTGTAAATTGTACGGCATTAACGGCGGCCCTAGTTCTAAGGTAGTACATACCGGTCTTCAAACCAGACTTCCATGCATAAAAGTGCATTGAAGAGAGTTTACCAAAGTTAGGCTCTTGCATATGAACATTCATACTTTGACCTTGGTCAATGTAAGGTCCACGTCCAGCAGCTTGGTCGATAACGCCTTTTTGAGAAATTTCCCACACAGTCTTATAAAGACTCTTTAGGTCTTCAGGAATGCGCTCGATGCTAGCAACTGAACCATTGCAAGCAATGATCTCGTTTCTCATCTCATCATCCCAAAGGTCACGCTCAACTAAATCATTAACAAGGTATCTGTTTACAACGGCAAACTCACCTGAGAGCACTCTTCTTACATAGATATTGGAAGTGATAGGTTCGAAACACTCATTATTTCCAAGAATTTGTGAAGTTGATGCTGTAGGCATGGGAGCTACAAGAAGAGAGTTTCTTACGCCAGTCTTGACGACTCTCTTTCTTAAAGTTTCCCAATCCCAGCGACCACTTGTGGGTTTTACTCCCCACATATCAAACTGGAATATACCTTGGCTCATTGGAGAGCCTTCAAATGTTTGGTAAGGCCCATCTTGCTCTGCTAATTCCGCTGAAGCTGTAACGGCCGCAAAGTAGATAGTTTCAAATATTTCCTGGTTTAGCTTCTTTGCCTCTTCTGATTCAAAAGGATAGCGCATTAAGAAGTAAGTATCAGCAAGTCCCTGAACACCAAGACCAATAGGACGATGGCGCATATTTGAGTTCTTTGCTTCAATGACAGGATAATAGTTGATATCGATAATACGGTTTAGGTTAATCGTCATTCGTCTGGCCACATCATAGAGGGCCTTATGATCGTATTCACCTTTTTCTGTATCAACGAACTTGTTAAGGGCAACAGAGGCCAGGTTACAAACTGCAACTTCATCAGGAGCAGTGTATTCCATAATCTCTGTACAAAGATTTGATGACTTAATCGTACCAAGGTTCTTTTGATTCGATTTTTCGTTAACAGCGTCTTTGTAAAGCATGTAAGGAGAGCCTGTCTCAACTTGAGATTCCAAAATGGCAAACCACAAGTCTTGAGCACGGATAGTCTTCTTGGCCTTTCCTTCTTCTTCATAGCGAGTATAGAGACTCTCAAACTCGGCACCATAAGTATCTGCCATGCCTGGGCACTCATGTGGGCAAAAGAGTGACCACATACCATCTGCTTCTACTCTTTTCATAAAGAGGTCAGGTGTCCACATCGCATAGAAGAGGTCACGAGCACGTTGCTCGTCTTTACCAGTGTTCTTCTTCATTTCGAGAAAATCAAAAACATCGGCATGCCATGGCTCAAGATAAATAGCGAAAGCGCCTTTTCTCTTGCCGCCGCCTTGGTCAACGTAGCGGGCCGTATCGTTAAAAACTTTTAGCATTGGCACGATACCATTAGAGGTCCCATTGGTTCCCTTAATCGCAGAACCTTTTGCTCTGATATTGTGGATAGAAAGGCCAATTCCACCAGCACTTTGGCTAATTAGAGCTGTTTGGCGAAGAGTATCGTAAATACCTTCAATAGAATCATCTTTCATTGTGAGAAGAAAGCAGCTTGAAAGCTGAGGCTTACTTGTTCCACTATTGAAGAGTGTGGGTGAAGCATGAGTGAAAAGTTTCTTGCTCATAAGATCATAAGTTTCAATGGCAGCTTCCATATTATTCATATGAATTCCAACAGAGACTCTTAAAAGCATCTGGCCTGGTCTTTCAACAATCACACCATTCATGCGTAATAAGTAAGAACGTTCAAGAGTTTTGAAACCAAAGTAATCGTACTCAAAGTCTCTCTTGTCGATGACGGCTTTATCAAGCATTTCTGCATTGGCCATGACGACATCATAGAGTTCTTTTGAAATTACAGGAGCATGTTCACCGGTGATTTCATTAACATAGTTATACATGGCCTTGATGTTTTCAGAGAAACAACCACGAGTTTCCTTGTGGAGGTTACTAACTGCAATTCTACCGGCCATTTTTGAGTAGTCCGGGTGTTTCGTCGAAAGATACGCGGCCGTCTCGGCAGCGAGCTGATCGAGTTCACGTGTGGTTATACCATCATAAATGCCTTCAATAACCTTTTGAGCAATTGCTGATGGGTCCACGCGATCATTAAGATCTGCACCTAGTTGACCAATTCTTTGGGTAATTTTATCGAATTTAATGGGCTCTTTTTCGCCACTTCTAGTTAAGACATACATTTCTTAAAACTCCGCGTCTAATGTGAATACTTGTTGACCCTTATCAGTACCAACTCCAGATTTACTGTATTCGGAAACTCGCTTTTCAAAGAAGTTTGTTTTTCCTTCTAGTGAAATGAGTTCCATCCAATCAAATGGATTTTCGACGTTGTAAATTGGATCGCACTTTAAGTTTCTTAGCCAATGATCGGCCACAAACTCAATGTACTGGCTCATAAGGTCCGAATTCATACCAATAAGTGATACTGGTAGCGCTTCAGTGATAAACTCTTTTTCAATTTCTACTGCTTCTTTAATAATTGCAGTAATGGCTTCCTTGCTAGCTTTCTCTTCTTCGCTAAGAAGTTCATGCATAAGACAAGCAAACTCACAGTGAAGACCCTCATCACGAGAAATAAACTCGTTTGAGGTGCAAAGGCCAGGCATTAGCCCTCTCTTTTTTAGCCAGAAAATAGCGCAAAAAGATCCGCTGAAGAAAATACCTTCAATAGCTGCGAAAGCTACAAGTCTTTCAGCAAAGCTGGCTTCAGAGCCAATCCACTTCATGGCCCAATTTGCTTTCTTTGCAACTGGGGGAAGGGTCTCAACGGCCTTGAATAAATGGTTCTTCTCTTTTTGATCTTTAATATAAGTGTCAATAAGGAGGCTGTATGTTTCTGAATGGATGTTTTCCATCGCGATTTGAAAACCGTAGAAGCAACGTGCTTCTGGGATTTGCACTTCATTAAAAAAGCGCATCGCCAGGTTTTCGTTAACAATGCCATCACTGGCAGCAAAAAATGCAAGTACGTGTTTAATGAAATGCCTTTCGTTGTCACTGAGCTTTTCCCAATCATTAAGATCTGGGACCAGATCAATTTCTTCAGCTGTCCAGAACACGGCCATGTGGTTCTTGTACATCTCCCATACCCTGTCATACTGGATAGGAAAAATTACAAAACGATCCTCGTTTGGTGCTAAAATTGGATCCACGATGCCTCCTTTTCGTAAATCAGGGCGTTAACCCTTGTGTGTACCTAGTTGTTGTTACTCTTTTTAAAATTCCTTGAGACATAGCCGCAAAAAGCCAGGTCGCTTTTTTAGAAGCAACTAAACCATAGTATTCCGGTCATTTATAGGGCCGAGGTAAAAACAAGGGGAGCGTGTGGTGTCTACCCTTAGTTCTTAAATCCACGCTTTATTTCTTTTGATTAGTGAGGAATTTTTCTCAACCTTTCTCAAGAAACCGCCTTAAGCGCTTCTTATAAAACCCAAGCTTTTTGAGATTGTGTCTCTACATATAGGGTAGCAGAGGTAGGTGGGTAGCACTAGGGCCAGTGTTGAAAAAAGTGCAGACAACCCTAGATAACGCTTTAAGCTAAAATACTAAATCGCTTTAAAAGCGCATCAGTCCAGCGTTTTGAAGTTTGTAGTGTCAAAAATTTTTTTTCTCAATTTTTCTTACAACTTTTGCAAGTCTACTTTAACGGGTTAAGTCTGAATAAGGATTATTGAAAAAAGGCCCGAAATAAATCCGGGCCTTTAAGTTGGGTATTGCTGTTTTCGTAGAAAAATCGATTCGCTTTATAATTACTTAATTCGCAATTAGCCGTTTATCGCTACTGTGACCTTCTTAATCGTCAAATCACCGCGAATAAAAAGTTTGATGTCCTTAAGTGCTTGTCCTTCTACAGGCAAACGTACCTTGTGAAATCCGTTACCATGAAAGACCTTAGTGCCTTGGCAGTTCATTGATTGACCAGGACGTTGTGGACGTTGGGGTCTATCAAAACCTGGTCTAAATCCACGCCCTACAACGGGTCTAGTGAAGCCAAAACTATCGCCGTTACACAAGCGCATTTGGTTCAAGCGAGCATAGCTTTGAAACTCTAGTTCAATAAAACGGACACTCTTTTGTTCTTGTCGAAAATTCGCTTGAACAAGTTGGCTTATTTCTACTTCGGCTTGACCGATTACATCTTTGTTAACTCGCGCCTGAAGTGTACCGCTTGAATTTTGTCCACCTCGAGTTGATTTAAGAATGACTAGTGCTTCTCTAATATAAGCAGTTCCATCTACTCTAACTTGGATTTTTCTTGCTGATTCACCAATGATGAAAGGGCGGTGAAGATTAAAAGTGATCACTTGATCCCCAACTCTACCACCGTAAAAGTTTTGAGGCCTAGAGACTTGTTGACCATTTATTTCAAGAGTCATGACACCGCCACGTCTCATGCCTTCAATTTCAAGTTCTACTTTTTCTATTTCTTTACCTTTATGGGCGCCTAGGCCAAGTTCTTTTCTCAAGTGAAGAACTTCTCCTGGATAGTAAGTTTTGCCAATAAACTCACTCTCTACACTAAATTGTCCGCCTCGATTACGATGACCGTTTCCAAAGCGCCTATCTCCATTGAAGTCTCTATCCCTGTCCATGCCTGGTTGGTTGCCGGATCTTCCCGGCTGGCGTTGGGCGAAGATGTCTGCGCTTGCGCTTAAAGCGAGTCCAGTAATTAGGGCCGTTACAAATACTCTCTTAAAATTTCTCATGGAAACCTCTCCTCTCTCTGGTAGGCGAATATCATGTTCGCCCCATGTGACTGATAAATTTATAGAGAGCAATCGACGTGCCAAAAATTTAGAAGGATATAGTGAACTTTAGGGTCACATTGACTACATGACTTTTTGCGTTAATGGCGTCACTTTGGAATAGTGGTCCCAAATTGGTTAGTAATTCAGTTTACTAATGGGGGAGTCAGAGAGCTTTTTGCGGCGCTTGTCATACTCTTGCGTGGTTTTAACCGAACTATGGTTCACTTCTCTCGCTACGGAATAGATATCAACTCCTTCTTCAAGAAGTTCACCAATGAAAGTCGCTCTGGCCGAATGGGGACTAATTGAAAAATTGAGACCTATCTTTTTCCCGTAGTTAGCGACAATTTCATTAATAGTGCGAGGGTTTAATGGCTTATTTAAATTGCTAGGATCGCTTGGATTTCTAGTTGGTTGGAAAATCCAATCTTCTGCCTCGTGGGGGCGATTTTGAGAGCGCATCCAGCTAAAGTACTCTTCAATTGCCTCTACACATATGGGGTGAAGAACCTTTTGGCCGACCTTGCCGCCCTTACCAATGAATTCTAATACCTTATATTGGTTGATCTCTCGATAATCTTTAAATTTAAGATTCAGGATTTCGGCCTTCCTCATTCCTGTCATGAAGAAGGTGATTAAGAGTGCCTTGTGCAGATGACGACTCTTAGAAGATGGGTCACCATTGGACAAGAGATCAAAAAGAGCTCGCACCTGTTCTTTTTCGAGGGCCTGAGTGGGTTTAAGGACTTCTCTGCGGGGTCGCTTTACACTTTTAACCGGATTAAAGTCTCTGTCACCCTTCTCTACAAGGTAGTCAAAATAGCTCGAAAGAGAGGCCAATTTACGGGCCACTGTCTTTGGCGCAGAGGGTCTAGCTCCCACACCACCAGTCTCAAGTAGAAAATTTCTATAGTTAATGATGTGTGTTCTCTCAACCTCTTTCAGGGCTTTCAATTCCGTTGCATTCTCTGCTAAGTAATTAAAAAACTTGTTTAGGTCGTTTCTATAATTGCTACGAGTGTTTTCGCTAGTGTAGTTGGCGAAGAATTCTTCACAGAGAGGAAATTTTTCTTTAGCTGTCGGATCTATTTTAGGAGCACCCATATTCTTATTATCGGTGATAGTTGAGCTCACTTCAACGGAAACGTTTGCCTAGCACAATTTGGACGCAAGTCCTGGGACCACTATTTCATGAATTTAACAAAGAGAAGATTCCTGCAAGCATTAATTGCCCTGCCATTTGGCCTTCGGGAAGCTTCTGCTCAAGGCCTAACAGGCGATCGTCTCAATAGCTTCACAAGGGCGATGGGTCGCTTTCAAGATCTAAGGCTATGCTTTGGTTCATGTAATTATCAGAATCATTCTCAAGACTACTGGAAAAGAATAGCTAAACAAAAAGGCGATCTATGGTTTTGGCTAGGGGATAATATTTACGGAGATACCCGCGATGTAAATATTTTGGATGCAAAATATCGTAAGCAGCTATCAAGTCCTTATAGTCAATTTAAAGAGAATATAGAAGTTGATGGTATTTGGGATGATCATGACTTTGGAGAAGATGGCGCCAATAGTAGTTATCCGCATAAGGAAATTTCACAAAAGCTTCATCTCGATTTCCTAGGGGTGGCAAGTGATAGTCCTAGACGTGCACAAAAAGGTGTTTACCACACTAGAGAAGAATTAAATGGCGCCGTAAAATTCTATTTTCTCGACACTCGTTATTTTCAAAGCGAAGAAAAAGGCAGCAGCAATGGTCTCTTAGGGCCTCAGCAGTGGAATTGGCTTGAAAATGAGATGGCCGAATCAACGGCAAAAATAAATGTTTTTATCACCCCAATAGGCATGCTCTTAAACCGTCTCTTTGTAACAGAAGACTGGGCAGAGTTTCCTGAAGAGAAAGAAAGACTACTTAGCCTCGTTGAGAAATATAACCTCTCAGGGGCCTTCTTTATGTCTGGAGATAAGCACTTCGGCTCTCTTATTAAGAGAGGTTGGGAGCGAAACGGAAGTAAAGTTGATTACTTTGAATTTCAAAGTTCGGGACTTACTCACGTGGCGCCTAAGACGCAATTAAAGGTTGTTAAAAAATTCTATGGTAAGCGAAATACCATTATTGAAAAGAATTTTGGTCAAATCGATTTTTATCGCGAAGGAGATCACTTCTTTATGGTTTGGTCACTCTTCTCTTTGGAGAGTCACCGCCGGCTGACGCGAGTATTTTACTTAGATCGCGATGGCATCTGGCAGAGACCTTAACAAAACCCTAAAATTTAAAAGTATTAGTCATTACTTGATAAAGTGCCGTTCCTTTATTTATTACTGCGGATGGGCAGTGATTAATAATGTAACAATCTTCATGGGCCAAAACCTCTTGCAGGCATTCACCTAGATCTTCTTCATGATGAAGGTTGGAAAAATTTAAGAGACGATAGAGTGGTTGATCTTTGGCCACAAATTCACCAGGAGAGGCGATATATTCGACTAAAGCCCCTTTTGGGGCATAGTAAGTTTTGTAATCAGAAAGCATTGCCACTCGCTGCTCTGTTTTGGGCAAGAAAATCGCTTCAAGGCTTTTCTCTGGAACAATTCCCCTTTGAGAGAATAAGTGAAGAATTCTAGCAGCATCACTTTTCGCCTCACTCATGCTGATGATCTCCTCACTACCAAGTTCGATTGTGTAAGATTCAATAGGTATCTTGAAGTCAATGCCTTGTTTTTCGTAAACTTCTTTCAGTTTCACCCATGGGATAAAACAGGCCTCGTCCATCGCTCCTGCATATTCATCGGGGATGAGGAGCGTAAAGGGAAAGGGGAGGTCTTTGACTTTCTCTTTGGCGTATTCTGCAGCATATAAATAGCGAGTGGCCTTTGGTCCAGTATGAAGATCGAGAATGATATCAGCGGGGGCCGCAAGCTCTTGGAGGATAAGGTTAGGACTTTTGTCTTCGCTTAATCCTCTTTTTGAAAGATTTTCTCTTTCTTTTTCTAAGGAAAGATAAAGGTATTCTTTAAAATTATTTGCAACGTTTTCAGTTTCGTTATTATTATTATTATTATTATTAACAAATTCATTTAGGTTAAAGTGAGAGCATTCAGTAATATCTGTATAGTTACGATTCCAGTTTTTTCCACTCTGTGGATTAAATCTTCCTTGAGTATAGGTTCCGCTCTTATGGATTAGGGCCTGAGGATTGGCCATCGGAACAAATGTAATGCTCCCTTTAAATTCATGATTAGAAAAAAAGTTCATTAACTCAAAGATGACGGCATTACCCTGCACCTCTGCTCCATGAACATTTGCTTGTATATAAACTTTTGGTCCAGGACCCGTGCCTCTCATACGAAAGACTCTTAAGTTTTGAGTATCCCCATTTGGTAGGGTTTTGATGGGGTAATCCAGGCGCTCTATCTTTGATTCACTTTTCTTAGTCACTTTCATTCCTTTGAAGATGCCAGTTTATACTAGCCAGTCTTCTGCCTTCCTGGGCGTACGGGGGATCATAAGATTTCCTTCATACATAATAACTTCCGCCGGAAGATTGTGACATAGAAAGAAGGGCATCGCCTCAGTAAAACCATAAGCTCCACATTGATGAAAACACAGCCAATCACCTGGAGCTGTGTCTTTTGGAAGGTCAAGGGTGCCAAGGTTATCAAGTGCGGTACATAGTGGACCATGTATTTGAAACTTTTGAGTTTCTGCCTGTGATTTTCTTAAAAGTTCCACGGGGAACGGCTGTCCAGTAATCGCGGGTCTTACTATATGATTAACACCACCGTCGAGAATGAGAAGATCTTTTCCACGTACAGTTTTCTTATCAATGACTTGAGTGAGATAATGGCCATAAGGTCCAACTGCGTAACGGCCAAGTTCCATCCATATCTTTTGCCATCCAAAATCATTTTTTATCTTTTTTAAGATAGTGAGAATATCCTTAAAGTCGACGGCCGATTCCTCATTGCTGTAGGGGATACCAATTCCACCACCGAGATCAAGAACCTGTGGCTCGATTCCCATTTTTTGGCATAAAGTGAGTGAGTCTTCAGCAATTTTGCGCCAAATTTTCTCCAAGCGATCTGTTTCAAGAATATTGCCCCATTGAAAAACATGAAGGCCTAGAATGTCAAGGTTGGTTGTTTGGGAGCGATCCATACTTAACCAGGTTGCTTCATCTTCTCCAAAGGGAGTGATCTCATTGCCACCTAATACGGATACGCCGTCTTCCCATTCCATCTGTACTCTTAAAAGCACTTTTGGTTTCTTATTAAAGCTTTTGGCTATGTCATCTAGCCAGTAAGCCTGATTTAAGGATTCTAAAACTACAATTTCAATTTCTTCTTCAAGGATTTCCCGCAAATATTTGCGGCTTTTTGAAGGTCCAGTTGAAAGCATGTTTTTTGGGTTTATGCCGGCACGTAATACTTGGTCAATTTCACCTTTTGAGGCAACATCTATTCCAAAACCACAATTCCTGAAGACTTTTAAAACTGCCGACATAGGATTGGCCTTACAGGCATACCATAGCAAGATGTCAGGATCTTCGCGCATGATGCTTGAGAGGTCTATAAGGTGATCCTTAAGGCCATCAAGATCATAATAAAAGAAAGATGAATCTAATCTTTTAATGGCCTTTTCAAGTGAATGGCGATGACCTTCAAGAATCTGCATAAATTTACCTAAGAAATGACTCTAGCTCTAAAGAAGAATCGGATTTTTCATCACGGTATTTTACAATGATGGCACAGTTTAGACTAAGGCCTTGTTCTTTCGCCCAAGAAAGTTTGTTATTAACTGGACGAGAACCTGGAACTACGATGGCACGTTCTGGTATTGGCTCATCTGGGGCGAGCATTCTTTCTTGGACGGCATCATAAACAGGAACACCTTTAGAGAGAATTACTCCTGGTGCGATTACGGCGCCTTTCAAAACTTGCTTTCCTTCAACAATAACTGCACCTGCACCAATAAAAGCATCATCCTCTATAACGACAGGGGCAAGACCTATGGGCTCAAGTACTCCACCGATTTGGACACCAGCAGAGAGGTGAACATTTTTTCCAATTTGGGCACACGAACCTACTAAGGCATGTGAATCGACCATGGTACCACTATCAACAAAAGCACCAACGTTAATATAGGCTGGAGGCATGATGATTACACCTTGGGCAACGTGGGCTCCAGTTCTAACACTTGAGCCACCAGGTACAAGACGAACCTTGTCTTCTGGAGTGAAAGTGCGCGCGGGAAGGTTGTGCTTATCAACAAAACCGTGAAAATGGGAGTCGCTAAACTCTTTAAGTTCTCCTGCTTTAAAGGCCGCGAGAATTCCTTCTTTTACTTCTTTGTTGGCCTGCCATTTTCCGTCAACTTTATTGGCGGCCCTAAGAGTTCCTTTTTCAAGTCCATCTAAAATTTCTTTCCAGTCCATTTTTATTCCTTTCCTTTATTAAACCAATTATTAATACGATTAGAAGCTTCCATAACGGTCGCCGCTTGTGACAGATCCTTGTGTGATAAAGGTAGTCTCAAGTGGTGACAACTAATTCTCTTTTCTTCAAAAAGTAATCTTTTCGCTGGGATCGGATTACTTACACAAAATAGAGCAGCGCTACAGGCATCCCATAGAGAGGCATCTTCTTTGCTAAGTGTTTTCTCTAAAGATTGAACGACATATTCATGAGTGGCCTTAGGCCAAGCATTAGAAGCAACACTAACGAGCCCTTGGCAACCATGTTCTGCAAAAGCTGGTAGTAGCCCATCGTCTCCACTAAAGACAGGTTTTCCACCTGCAGCATTAACGTAGTTCTTAAAGTCTTCTACGTTGCCACTTGCTTCTTTTATGGCGAAAAAATTTGGGTGTTGATTGAGGCGTTTAACAGCATCTAAGCTTAGGGATTTACCTGTACGCCCGGGAACGTTATATAGCATCACAGGGTGAATTGTTTCATCCATTAAAATTTTAAACCACTCATACTGCCCCTCTGTTTCAGGTTTAGCGTACAAGGGTGTGACCATCAAAGTGGCGTGAATAGGAAAGTCATTGAGGTATTTTACCCAATTGAGTGTACCTTGAATTTCAGCACCGCCAACGCCAACCATTATAGGAACATTTAAGTTTTGCTTTAGTGTAAATTCAAGCACGGCCTTCTGTTCTTCTAGTGTTAGGTTGAGAGACTCTCCTGTTGAGCCAAGTATAAGAACACCATTTTTGGCCTCTTCTTGCTCCTTTAAAAGACCGGCCATGCTGTCAAAGTCAATTTGCCCTTGTTCATTCATGGGAGTAACTAAGGCCGTCCACAGGGAATATTCATTCAAATTGGTACTCATAACTTAAGCTCCTTTAGGGCCAGGTCTTCAAACCACGTTAAGCCGGTACTTGCTTTTCCCTCTAACACTTTTTTAGCGGCCCATAGGGCGCCATTAGCGAAGAGTGAGCGGTCTTTTGCTTCGTGGGTTAGGGTTATTGTTTCAAAGGGAACGGAAAATGTGAACTCATGAAAACCGACAACATCTCCAGTTCTTTCACTTGTGATTTCTGTCTCGTGGCCAAACCATTCCGACCACCTTAAAGCCGTTCCAGATGGGGCATCGAGTTTCAATGTGTGATGAACTTCGTGGATTTTAGCTTCCCAATTATCATCAAATAACTGGGGCGCCTTTTCAAGTATTTTGATCATCTTATGCACAACGTTCATGCCTATTGAAAAATTGTGGCCTTGAACCCAGCACTGGTTATTCTTTATTAGCGATTGATTAAGACTCTCCGGCCACTCGACTCCAGTTGAGCCACTAATGATTGGTAGTTTACTCTCGAGGACCACGTCCAAGTAACCTTCTAAAACAGGTCCCGGTATAAAACTAATAATAATATCGTGACCTTTTAGAGACTCAACTGTTGGTACGCTTTGACTGTGAAATACTGTGCAGCTAAACCCCTGGGCCTCACAAAGAGATTGAACGTGAGAACCCGTTTTTCCACGGCCAAAAAGAGCGACTTTCATTTTGACTCCTCAATAAAAGCGTTATGTAGGCGAGTAATCGCCAAACTCGCCTGATCTTCTTTGATCACAAGGCAGAAGTTGTGTCGAGAAGCGCCTAAACAAATCATGCGCACATTAATTGGATCCGATTCGTTGTGAATGGCCGTGAAAACCCTCTGGGCCAAACCAGGCGTATGATTAATATTGTTACCAATAAGGCTGACTAGGCTTAGGGACTCTTCAGTTTGGACCGTTCCTACGGTTTCAAGATCTTTGAAGAGGTCTTTATTTAAAAGAGTCTCTCGATCAACGGTCATTGCTACAGAAATTTCTGAAGTGGTGATGGCATCTACAGATACTTTATGTTTTTCAAAGAAACTAAAGATTTTTGCCAAAAACCCAAATGAATCCAACATTTTTGGCGTTGTTAGTGTGAGTAATGCCTGATCTTTCTTAAGGGCCATTGCCCGTACTAATGGTTGATGATCAGATTGTGCCTTTATCCAGGTTCCTGGTGCATCAGGCTCATAACTACTTCCTACAAAAACAGGGATCGCCATTCTTTGCACGGGAGCAAGAGTTGTAGGGTGAAGAATTTTCGCGCCAAAGACTGCGAGTTCAGCGGCCTCTTGAAAAGTTATTTCGTTAATTGGTTTCGCCGCCGGACATATTCTTGGGTCAGTTGTTGCGATACCTGCTACGTCTGTCCATATTTCCAAGAGATCAGCTCCAAGGCCTTCGGCCAAAAGCGCAGCTGAATAATCAGAACCTCCACGGCCTAAGGTTGTGGTTTCACCATCTGCAGTTGCACCAACAAATCCTTGGGTTACATAGGTTTGATCTCCATATTTTGCGGCCAATAAATGATTTTGACATAGACTTTGGATTTCCTCTATTTGAGGCACGCCCTTTCCGAACTGGTCATTCGTACGCATGACTTTTCTAACGTCAAAGTTTTCAGTTTTCTTGTCTTGTATACCTCTAAGGGCAATGGTCATTAGAGGGGAACTTAATCTCTCTCCGAGGCTTTGGAGGCGGTCGGTAACTTTTAAAGGAGCATCTTTTAAAAGATTAATCCCCTTGGCCAGCGTTTCAAGTTCGGCCAATAGAGTATCAATTTCCTCAATATCTTCTGAAGTTGCTTTTAAGTCACTAGCAATTGAGCGATGATTTTCTTTAATACTGTCTATGATTAATTGAGATTTTTCCCAAGTCTCTGTTTGAGCAATTTTTGAGAGTTCAATTAATTGGTTAGTTGTTCCATAAGTTGCGCTAACGACCACTAAAGATGATTTATGGTCCGCTGCAATTTTAGCAGAGCGCTGGATGGCCGAAGCATCTTTCATGCTAGAGCCACCAAATTTAGAAACGACAACTTTTAAAGAACCCATAATGACCTCAACTCTTTGGAATCCATAAGTTTTAGTGGACCCATTGTTTCACGTTTGTTGGGAAAAGGTAAAATGGTTCTTGGGGTAAGGACTGTTCAAGAGAAATAGAAAACTGAGAGAAAAAATTACTAGTGTATTTTTCTCAGAAGCTCTCCACAATAACTTGTGACAGCCCTGGAGATTCAGCCCCAGTAACCAATAAACTCCTCGTGACCGCGAGAACTTATTTCGGCATTGATCCCCTCTGAGAAAAGTCTTTGATGGGTCACCATCTCGTTTTCTTGTCCTGGCCAATGCGCCTCTTCCGTAAGAATTACCATACATTGCTCCTGGCCCATTGCCAAATAATATAGAGTTATGAAAACTGAGACTAATAAAAATTACTCGATTATGATCTCACTAAGAGATTTTTTATAAGGAATGGGCATGAGTGCGGAAAAATTAAAGTTGGGATTTATTGGATGGCGTGGAATGGTTGGGAGTGTTCTCTTAGATAGAATGAGAGAAGAGCATGACCTTGAGCATTTCGATACTGTATTTTTCTCCACTAGTCAGCATGGGGATAAAGCCCCAGAGGGCTCTAGCGAAGGCGAGTTATGGGATGCCTTTGACTGTGATGCTCTAAAGAAAATGGATATCATCCTTACTTGCCAGGGTGGTGACTACACTTCAAGGATGCATGGAGAATTGAGGAAGGCCAGTTGGCGCGGAATCTGGGTTGATGCAGCTTCTACTTTGAGAATGAAAGAAGATGCTTGCTTAGTACTTGATCCCCTTAACAAAGGTCTTATTAAAGAAGAAATTCACAAGGGAACTTTAGACTTCGTGGGTGCTAATTGCACTGTTAGTCTCATGCTCCTGGCACTAGCAGGTCCTTTGAAGGCCGGTATGGTTGACTGGATAAGTACTCACACTTACCAAGCTGCCAGTGGAGCTGGTGCTCAAAATATGAAGGAACTTCTAAAGCAAATGGGCCACCTCTATAATCATGAAGCGAAACTAATTGAAGACCCAAAGAGTAATATTCTTGAACTAGATAAGTTGATTTCAGCTGAGCTGCAGGGATCTGGAAACTATCCAAAAGAGCTCTTTGGTGCACCTCTCGCAGGGAGCCTTATTCCTTGGATTGACTCACCAATGGAGAATGGTCAGACAAGAGAAGAATGGAAGGCAATGGTTGAGGGCAATAAAATACTTGGTCTAACAGGTAATCAAAAAATAGCTGTCGATGGCACATGTGTAAGGATAGGGGCGATGCGCTCTCATTCTCAGGCCATCACTCTAAAGTGTAAAAGTGATGTAGATCTGAGTGAGTTTACTGAATTGATTGCTAAGGCCCATGATTGGGTAGACCTTGTTCCTAATACAAAAGAAGCAACCCTTGAGCGATTATCTCCAGCCCACTATTCTGGTTCATTAAATATCGGAGTTGGAAGGGTGAGACCTATGAATCTAGGTAAGGAATTCGTTAATATTTTTACAGTGGGAGATCAACTATTATGGGGAGCTGCTGAGCCTCTAAGAAGATTCCTTAGATTATATTTAGAAGTAACAGCTTAACAAATGGGACCTTTCTGTGAGCACATAGTAGATGCTATACAAATCAACATTTTAAGAATGTTTCGTTATGCTTCTCTTAGTTCTGGCAAAAGTATTCCCATTTCACTTGGTCTCATTGGCTTCGAGTTATTTATATTACCACTAGCTATTTTTTACGATCTCTTAAACTATTTTTGGCGACAAAGAGGGTTAGGCGTTCTCGATGAAGACTTTATCGATATGAAGTTAACTCCAGAATTTAAGGCAGTAACTACGGATATTCCTTGCGGAGAGTTTAGCTTAAAACCAGTGGCGAAATGGAGAGGTGACATAGATAGACTCCTTAGAAAAGAAGATTGGCTAAAGGCCTATGAGGACATAATTAACCTAAGAGCGGATTTAGAATCTAAAAAGAGAATACATCCTCTGCTTAACCATTTTGTTGAAAGCGTCCACCGTTGTATTGCTCTAACAATTATTTGGTCAAAGAAATGTGAAGGGGATGATTTACTAATACTTAAGTTTCATCGATACAGGCGCTGGCTCGTATGGTGGCAAATGCTCGGCTTTGAAGGCTCTCTCGCCTTGGACTATTTATCCTGGCCACTTAGAAAGAAAGGATTGCTTATCCTTGAGCAAGACGTTCCTATTATTCCGGTGCCTATTCCTTAACAAATAACTCTTTTCAGAGCTCCTTCAGTCCTTAATAATGTTGTTATAAAGGAAATAGTATTATGAAAATATTAACCTTAATACTTTTAGGAATTTGTCTAAACATTCATCTCGTCCATGCACAAGGTATCGCAACAGTCGTTAAACTAAAGGGTTCTGTGCTCTCAGATGATTTCCCTCTTAGATTGGGTGATCATTTGAAAGAAGGTGATGTCATTAGCACAAAAAGGGCATCCTTCATTCAGCTTAAGTTTGTCGATGACACTATTGTTAATTTAGCCTCCGACTCAGAACTCAATTTGAAAAGCTATCGAAAAATAGAAGGGAAACGAAAAAACCTTATTCGCTTACTTAGAGGAAAGATGAGGGTTGTTGTAAATAGAATGGCTCAAGAAAAAGAGACTCTAGAATTTAACACACCTCAAGTTAGCTTAGGCGTCAAAGGTACGGAATTTCTGGTAAACAGTTATACATTAGGAGGTTCACCCTCAAGTGACGTTCTTTTAATAAAAGGTTCCTTGAGAACAACTGGGGCTGGCTTCAACTCTTTTGATATGGAACCTGGTCAATATTTTAACTCCCAAAGCTTCGTTCGTTCTGGAATGAAGGCCCTAAAGTCATTAAACCCAAGGGATTTAGAAGTGTTAAAAAATAGTGAAGAAGCATTTCTACCTGAAATAGGAGAAATAGGTGAGTTAAAAGACCTTAGTAAGTTACTTGTCGGGGCTTTGATAGGTATCAGTGATACTGAAAAAGAGAGTGTTTCAATAAAAAATAAACCTTCTCCTAAGAAAATAATAAGGAAGAAGACCATTAAAAAAGTCACCAAATCGCGCTCTAACTCTAAAGTGAAGGGTGTTTTGAAATTTACTTATAATTTAAAAAAAGAAAAACGGGATATACGGGATGCTGTTTTAAATAGATCCAAGAATAAGCTAGAAAATAAATGTTTTTATTTTTATTACAAGCTACTGCCAGGGGCTGATGGGCCAGAGAGGTTTAGAAAAGAGAGGGAGTGTGATGAATATGAATATGATCTCTAAGTACTTACTGATAAGTACCCTTTTGGTTATCTGTGGCTGTGGTTCCTCTGTACTAGTTCCTACTCCTACTCCTACTCCTACTAAAAATAAATGCATTATAAAGAAGCATTGGCAGGATAATGTATTTCAAGTTCTCATAAACGATGAACCAATAAATAAACACTTTTACATACACGATGAGGCCCTCGACTTAACCAAGAGTCTAGCGAAGGCCAACAAGTGTATGAATTGAAAGCCTTATTATAGCTCTAGTGCCAAACCCAAATAATCTTTCTCGTCTTCATCTTTCATAAGGTCCACATACTCCTGTGCCCATGCTTGTTCTTGTGCACTTTGGCCAGCGACAGAACGACCACCTTCTAAAGATCTTCGAATATCAGAAGAGCTTGCAACAAGGTTGTGAATACGTTCTTCATGAAGAGAGATAAGGGCGTCAGGATCGAGTTTCCCAAAGTTTGTATCCTCTGCCATGAGAATTTGAGAAGAGAACAAAAGTGTTAATAGACTAATAATCTTCAAGGCACACCTCCTGTGAATTCCTTATTTATATTATGGCCTAAAAAGGGCCGATATGTTGACACCATAAAATTAATACCAAACGTAAGTAGTTGATTTCTTATTCCAGAGTCAGTAAATATTAAATGAAAACTATAAATATTCCGATAGTTGAGTGTGAAGCTTGGTCAAAAAACATCACTTTCTGCTCTTTATATTACAGGTCTTCTCCTTAGTGGATTCCTTTCTGGATTTTCCTATTTCAAACAAAAGCAGGGCATAGAACCGATTCAAAAAATAATAAAACATTACGAATATTCGGATAGAGTCAATATCGTAAAGGAAATGTATCAGAGAAAACTTAATATCCTAACTCAAGGAATTATTAATAAAGACAAATCATGGTCGTCAAATTTTGAACGAGAACAGCAAATCCTCTTTGGATCGTTGTTAGAGTTTACTGAGGATAAAAATGAGGAGTTATTAAACCTCCTCGAAGAAGAAAACTTGGCGCTCAAAAAAAATGATCAAAGAAATCTTCTAAAACTCATGAAGAAAGAGAAGAAATTAATTCTAATCAAAAATAGGATATTGCTAAAAGAAGGTAGAAAGTTAAAATCAAGTTTAATTAGTGGTACCAAAAGTTATTTAAGTCTTCTTACTTACTATAGTGGTGCTATGTCTTTGTTGTTTACCTTTTTCATCTTTCTTATCAACTTAAATAAAAAGAGTATAAAGAAACTAGAGGCCGAAAGAAAAAAACGCGACTTTATGTTGGACTCATTAGATTGCGCGGTCTTATTGGTAGATAAAAACCTCGAACTCATATCCTATAACGAAAAGGCTTCACAAATTTGGGGGAAAAATAACTTAACCGGTAATCGTCTGGAAGAGTTGCTTCCAACAACAAGATGGGAGAACGAGTTAGGTGAAATAGATGATGCCAACTTTAGCGAGAGTCCAATATTTGAAACAATCAAGAGTTTAAAAGAAAATGTGGGGGCTACTTTGCATATTGGTCTGCATACTCAATCTACACAATTGCAATGGTTCCAAATGGACTTAAAGACCTTTAAGGGCGAGTTATTTCTCATAAGCTTGATAAATGTTACTCACTTAATTGAAGCTAAGAACCTCATTAAGAAACAACAGAGAAGTCTTATAGAACAGTCAAAGATGAGTGCCTTAGGCCAAATGAGCGGCGGGATGGCGCACGAAATAAATAACCCCTTGGCCATCATCTGCTCAGAAGCAGAAGAGCTTTTAGAAATCGCAGAGGAAGAAGGCAGAGTTGCGAAAGAAGAGGCAACGAGTATTTCTTTAAATATCAAGAAAACATCAGACAGAATTGCTAAAATTGTACGAGGCCTTAGAGTCTTCTCTCGCCAAGGTAATGACGATGAATTTCAGGAATGTTTGATGGATACTGTTTTTGAAGAAGTTGTTGTCATGGCCCAAGAAAAATTTAAGAGTCAGGGTGTTATCTTTAACGTGGATAGACCAAGTGAAATTGATTTAAAATATCCTGTGTGGGGAAATGAGGTTCAGCTAATACAAGTCTTAGTTAACCTTTTAAATAACGCCTATGACGCTGTGAAAACGCAGAAGGATCGCCAAATTAATTTAAAATGGAGTTTGATGCCAGATCATCACCTTATTGTGATTAAAGATAACGGTTCAGGCATTGATACTAAAAATATTGATAAAATATTTGATCCCTTTTTTACAACTAAAAAAGTAGGAGAGGGTACTGGCCTAGGTCTAAGTTTGAGTAAATCCATTATGGAAAGTCATAATGGCGACTTGGCCATTGGAGAATTAAATGAGGGTGCAGAGTTTATTTTAAAAATCCCTAGATTAGAAAAAAGTCAGGAAAAAGGTAAAGAAGACAAATGGGCCAGCTAAATCTTTTAATAGTAGACGATGAAGAAATGCTACTTGATTCGCTCAGTCGTTTTTTTACTCGTAAAGGGTTCAATGTGACTACTGCCAATGGTGTATTAAGTGCCCGTGAATTAATTAAAAAGAATGAATATCAAATTCTGATTACTGATATGAGGATGCCAGATGGACTTGGGATTGAGGTCATTGTTCTTCAGAGGCAACTTAGGCCTTCTTCGATTATCTTTTGTGCAACTGGTTTTTCTGAAGAAGACGAAAACTCCATTCTCGAAAAAGGAGCGGATGCTGTCATTGCAAAGCCCTTTGAAAAGAAGGCCATTCTTGAGAAAATTTTTACGGCGTTAAGTAGATAGCCTTTATTCAACGAAATCTTGAATATCTACCTTTGACTTTTTTTCAGTGATATCTAACATTCGTTTCAATACTTTTGCCATGCGATTATTGGATTCGTAAACTTTAGTCAACTTTTTTTGACTCTCAGGGTCAAGGTCTTTTTTTCCTGAAAGTTTTTTAATAATACTCATTGATATAAATAAGGGGTTATTAAATAAATGACATAGCTCTCCCAGAATTTGTTGAGTGTGCTTTTGATTTTCGAGCTCTCTCTCTAGAGATACCTTACGTAAGGCATCCATTATTAAGGAATGGGAGCGTCGAACCACAAAGAACTTTAAAAGACTAAAACTAAAAAAATTTGAAGCCTGCTTAATAATCTCTTCACTAGGATAGTTAAACGGGATTGTGTTGATTAAAAAGAAGATAGCGAAAAAAAGAAGATCTAAGCACAGAGTCAATTTTAAATTAATAGGCAAGAAGGCGAATTGTACAAAGGAGATTATGATTAATCCAAAATAGTAGTCGCTTTCTATCCCACCAATTAGATAACTTATAATGCTAATTCCAAGAGCTAGAAAGATAAAACAAAAGAAAGTGACAGCATCAAAGTACTTGGGATTAATTTTATCAACAAAAAGTGCAAATAGCGCCGTAGGCAAAGCAAAGAGGAATCTAATCGTTATTAATAGCCAAATACTTTCTTTAGCAAGGCCTGAGTCTACAAAAGCTAGTAAGGTGTAAATGACAATTGCAAGAAGGCCAAGAACCTTAATGTTTTCCTTTCTATAAAGATGAAAGGCTTCTTGAACCTCTAATTCATTCACAGTTATCATTGAATTATTCTAAACCTATTTTAATTAAGGTAAAGAATAAGATTCCTTAACAATATTTAATTTAAACCGAGTTATGAAGTCAGTAAAAGGAAAAGATATCCTAACTATAATTAAATAAAAAACCTAAATATGCCGATTGATTTCTCTAACCACGATCAGTAACATGGCCACTTAAATGATTAAAATTTACATCAAGAAGCGCTGCTTTATATTACTTTGTACGTTATATTTTGTTCCTCTTTTTTCAAAAGAAGGGACATTGGTATTCATAAAAGGAAATGTACAAGTATCCCAAAATTCAAAGAGTTTTAAGAAGGTCCAAAAAGGGGCCATCTTAAAAAGTGGCGACACTATAAGGACTGGCGACCGCTCGTTGGCCGTTGTTAAAAGCCCTCGAACTTCATTTAAATTAATACAGAACTCTGAAATGACTCTGGTATTCAAGAGAAATGGTAAGCAGGTTGTAGATCTTGAGCGTGGTGACGCTCTGATCAAACTAAATAAGTCTTTAAAGAAAGCGCTATCATCAGATGCCCTAACCGTAAGGACAAAAACGGCTTCAGTTGGAGTAAGGGGAACCACCTTTATGACTTACAGTGGCAAGGAAAACCAAAGTATATTAAGTGTGAAAGAAGGCCTAGTTGACTTCAAAGATCAGAAATCTGGGAAGGCCGTAAAGGTTGGTGCAAAGAAAAGTACCATGACCAACAAGAACAATAAAAACTTAAAACCAAGAAGCTTCGGTCTTCAATCAAAAATCAATTGGAGTTTTGACCCAAAGGATGACTTGTCTCAACCAAAAGAGTTTTTACTCATACAGAAAGGTTGTGGAGCAAATATAAAGAAGAGCAAGAGTTTATCTGGAAAAATTATAAGAAAGAACAAAATGATACATGGAAGAATTTTATTGACAACTAGAAAGGAGTAAAGAATGAAAAAAATCCTATCACTATTAATGGTCGCGGCACTCGTCGTTTCTTGTGGTTCAAGCAAGAAAGCAGAAAAACCTAAAGAAGAAGGCAGAAAAATTCAAATTGATTATAAACTTCTAGAGACTAGTACTGGTGGAAGCACTCCTCCATCATGGATTCAGAAGCCATCATCTGGTGATAAGTCAAAGTTACGTAAAAAGAACCGCTATTTTATTAATGAGTCAAAGCATGCCTCAAAAAGATTAGCTCTACGTTCTGCAGAAGCTCGTGCGACAGCAAGAATTGCTCAAGAAATCGCTCAGTTTATGAAGAATACCTTCGCTGAGGCCTCACAAGGTGGAGAAGGAGAGGAAGTAACTGAATATATGCAAGAACAACTTGCTCAAGAAGCTCAGACATTCATCGTTGGTGCTCAGGTAATGAAAACTTACTGGGAAAAAAGACGTTACTTAGAGAGTATGGGCGCTGAAGAAGATCAAACAGTCTATACAGCATTTGCTTTGATCAAAATGGATAAGAAAAGTCTTGAAAAAGCTGTTCGTCGCTCACGAGCAAAACTTCTTGGTGAAATTGAAGATCCAGAAGTTAAGAAGAAAACTGATAAAATTCTAAGTGATGTTGATGAAGCTTTTTCAAAAGTTGATGCTCCTGTTGAAGTGACAGATATCGAAGACGGCGAGTAATTTAGTTAATAAGGAAGTAGGGGTTTTCTCTACTTCCTCTTGTTAAGGACGACAGGATGAAAAGAATTAAGCTGGCGCTTTTATGTGCCCTGGCCATATTTGGTCTTTCTCAAGGCATCTTTGGACAAAATACATACGTAGATCCAAATGAGAGACAAAAAAGAGGTCTTCTTGAGGAAGGTGAACAAGAGATTAAGGTAGAGCCAGTTCGCGTTGTTCAAAAGAAAACAAAAGCAAAAGAAGAAGAAAACCCTAATTTCACTCGTATGTGTCATTGTGAGCACCTCTCTGTATTGACCAAGAAACTTTCAAAACGGTACAGATTTGAAGCCCGCCAAGAAGAATCATTAGAGTGGGACTACAACAAGTACTATCGCTATGAGGCTGAGTATAAGAAGGTAGAAAAGCTTGTGAAGATACTTCGAAATCGCCATGATCTTGAAGATCAAAAATGCCCATATATCCAAATTACACAAACAAAATTTAAAGACTTAAAAAAGGTATCTAAAAAACAGAGACCTTTTTGTGACGTAGACGCTTTAATGTAGAGAAGGCCATTTATGAAAATTATAATTTTAACTCTTCTTTTATCGACATCACTCTTTGCTAAGGATAAAGACCCAAAATGGGTTAAAGATCCAAGTAAATCTTGTAAAAAGAGTGAATTATGCGCCATCGGTGAGGGTGAGAGCTTAAGCCGGGCAAAAAGAGCGGCTCGTTTAGCTATTGGGAAAATTTTCAATACGAGAGTTAAGTCTCAGTTTAAAGAAAATATAAGCTCAGAAAATGGCTCTCTCAATGAAAAAACGAGTGATGAAATTGAAGAAATAACTGACGTGGTTTTGGAAGGCGTCATTATTAAAAAGAACCATGAAACGAAGACTGGCTATTTTGCTTTAGCGGCCCTTAACAAAAGAAAAGCTGCTGAAAACTTTAAGCGGGAAATCAGAAAGCTAGATGAGAAAATGTTGGTTCTCATGGAAGATTCTACAGCAGGCTCCTTAATGAAGGTTGAGCCTCTCTATAAGAAAAGGGAAGAGCTAAATTCAAGAGTCGCCTTTCTAACAGGGATGGGGATTGATCCTGTCGTCTCCTATGAAGATGTGTTCAAAGGGAAAAAAGCTGCAACTGGATCAATGATTGTTCATGTTTATCTTGATGAAGATGAGCCAAAAGCGATTGAGGCAGTATTGGCAAAGGCACTAAGTGACAGGGGTTATAAGACAACTTCGGGTAGAGTAAGAAACAAAAACTCAACTCATATTGTGACTGGTGAGTATGTTGCAGAAAAACAGTATATGAAGGTTGAAGGTTTTGAAAAATACAAGTTTCTCTTAAAAGTGAAAGCCGCAACAATGGAGAAAGTTGAAAGTGGTGCGATGACTACCTCAGTTATTACGACAGGCCGAAATTTCTCACAGGCCATGGAAAAGGCACTACCAGAATTTAAAGAATTTATTAATGCAAATATCAATAAACTCAATATTGAGTAATTTTTTATAAAAGGAGAAGTGCTATGAACAAATTTATGGTGATACTGGCGTTAGTTAGTCTCGTTGGTCTTAATTCATGTGGAGGCTTTAAAGCAAAGCGTGTTGGAGCTGATGAAGGTGATGATGCCGCAATGGAGATCACTGATAAGTGGGTAGACCGAGATACTGAAACAGTTGTTAAAAAGACAATTAAACAAATTGAAAAACATAAAAGTTTTCAACGCTACCTTGCAAAATATGGAAAGAAACCAAAGATTTTTATTGCAGAAGTTCAAAATGAAACAAGTGAGCCTTACTTTCCAATTAAAGACGTTAATGATGAGCTTCTTTATGAATTCTCTTCAGCAGGTGATTTTATTCTAATTGATGCCGAAGCTAGAACTAAACTTCTTAGTGAAATTCAGTACCAAAATGATGGAATGGTTGATCCACGCCAAGCAAAAATGATCGGTAAGCAATCAGGTGCAGATCTTCTTGTTTTTGGATCAGTAAGAATGCAACCCCGTTCACGTGGTGGAAAAACTATTAAGCAATACAGTGTAAACTTGAGAATGACTAACCTTGAAAGTGCTGTCGAAGTACTAAGAACTCGCGTCAAAGTTCAAAAGGTTTCTGAGCAAAGCTCTACCGGTTGGTAATAGTTAAAAAAAATTAAAAGGATTTAATGATGTCAAAAATTAAAATAATTATTCTAGCTGTGCTCCTTACCAGTTGTGGCTCTGGAGGGCGCAAGCAGTCAGAGAAACTTAAGAAGCTAGTAAAAGCTGGCGACTTTAATAATGCTGAAACATTTGTTAATAGTGAGAAGTTTTTCCCAGAAAAGGAATCTCGTCTATTAAAGCTTGTTGAACTAGGTACTATTCAATACCTTAATAGAAATTACTATCAAGCATTGAAGTCATTTGATAAGGCAAAAGATTTATCAGATAAGCTCTTTACCGTAAGTATTTCAAAGAAAGCTGTATCTGCAGTTACCAATAGTAATTACGATAATTACTATGGTGAGAAGTTTGAAAGATCGATGATTCGTTACTATCAGGCTCTTACTCACTTTGCTCTTAGCCAAAATGGCGAATATGAAGCTCACGAGCTTATTAAGAGAGATAAAGATGGTAAAGTCGTTGGTAAGAAGGTTGTTCCTCTTAAAAAACTTACGGCGAAAGAGAAACGTTTTCACCTAAGTGGTGCCAAAAATGTTCTCGTAGAATGGAATTCTCTTCTTGATAACTACAAGGCCACTACTGGTGGAACTGTAGCTTACAAAGATGATCTTCTTGCTAAGGTCTTTGGAGCATTTATTCACGAGCAAATGGGTTCTAAGCAAGAAAGAAGAGTCGCTTTGAACCTTTATAAAGCAGCTAAGAAGGTTCTATTTAGAAACTTTAATGCTTTAGAAACTTACAACAAGAAAAGTAAGGCCTTTAAGAAAGATTTTAAGAAGCTTCCCAACATGCCCCTTGCAAAAGTTAAGGCCAATTACGTTGCTGAAACAGGACACGCAAAGAACCTTCTTAAATTTCTAGACCAAAAAATTGAATCACTTAAAAAAGGAAAGAGATCTAACCTTTTCGTCATGATTGAAAATGGTTTTATCACTCCTAAGAAAGTAAAAAAGTTTGATTTTCCCATTCCATTAACTGGCATACCAAATGTTGGAGGATTTGTTGGATTTGCTGGCACTGCCCTTAGTATGGCCGCAGGCGCTGCTCCAAAGATTTACTTTGAGTTACCAGAGATTCCTTATGAGGCAGTAAAGGGGACTTACATCCTTCATGTTCAAAAAGATGGAAAAACTATTAAAAAGCAATCCCTTGCAGTTGTTAATCCTCTCGCTAATCTTGCCACTATGCTTATGGATGAGAATTCTACAAGTATGTATGCAAAGGTTGGTGCCCGTGTTGCAGGTAAGCATCTTACAGCTCTTTTAGCTGCCTATGCTACATCGAAGAAAATGGGTAACCTTGCTGGATCACTTGCTTATGGTGTTGCTAATAAAGCAATCGAAGCCTCTGAGAGAGCAGATCTGCGTAACTGGAGTCTGCTTCCGCATCACTACCGCTTAGCTTCTTTAAGCCTAAAGCCTGGTACCTATGACTTAGTTTTAGAAAAGGTAATTGGTAAAACAAGAACGCAAACGAAGCTTAATACGGTAACGGTTAAAGCTAAAGACGTTAACATGCTTGCGTTTAGAACTTACTAGGAAATAGTATGACAAAATTAATAATTGTTCTAAGCTTTCTAGTCGGTTTTGTAGTTGCTAGTCACTGGGATACAGGAAGAGATCTTGTTCGTGAGATCTCTCCCTTTGCTCCAAAAACGATAGGCCAACGATTTAAAAAAATGACCGGACAAGATGCTGGAACAAAGGCCAAAGAAATGATTGAGGCCACTAAAGAATCAATCAAAGAAAAGGCCAAAAGTTTAGAGAATTAATGTAATTGGACCCAGGGCTCACTTTTGAGGTCTTTTGGGTCCAATTTACTTTTATAATCACCTAAGTCACCGATAATCCATTAAATCTAATTAAATTAATTTTATATGCCATGTTATAATTTATCTAATCTAGATAATTAAACCAAGGAAAGCCCGTGATAAGTGGGAATTCTAAATACATTCTTTTCACATTGGCGACCAGTGGTCTTCTCTTCTTTTTTTGGGTTGGCACAGACTCTCCGGCCCCTCTTCATTTAACCATACAAAATGATGAACAAATACTGGCCCTTGAAGATACTTTGATTACTCATTACGAAAAGAAATTGGATCCCACTTGGTCTAAAAGTGAAACCCTTCCTGAGAAAATACAAGAGGTTCGAGTTCTTCTTCTCGATTATAAACAAAGAATTAATGAACTCAAAAAGGGGCCAAAAAACAATGATCAACTTTTGAAACTTGTCGCCTCAATATCTGCACCAACACTAGAGGGACTTAAGCTGCAGGCAAGTGATATTAAGATTTATGATTCTTCTTCTAGTGATAACGACAAAAAGATCACAAGGGTTTATGTGGCCTACAATATGGTCGGTCCTAAAAATATGGGAGCCTTGCAAATCATTACTCTTAACGATGAGAAAAAGAAAAACGAAAGCTCGCTCTCTTTAACTTTAAATCAAACAGTTCTTTTTAAAGACAGTGAAATACATGGTCTAACGATTCATGATAATCACCTCTATCTTGCAGGTGCTACAAGCAATCCAGATTTTAAAACGCCTGCGTCTTTAGAAGTCTTTGAGTTAGATGATGGAAGAATTTCAAACGAAGAGAGTTTTAGAATTGATTTACCTTCTTATGCAGGTACGTCTGTCGTTGCCGCGCATGACTTTATCTTTGTGTCGGTAGGGGATGACCGTGGCGGAATAATCCAATTAAGTGAGGAGCAGCTTCATGGAAAAGGCTTAAAGGCCCTCGAACAATTAAAGCATACATTCTTCGACCTTCAGGATCCTCGAGATCTCGCTTACAACAATCACTCTGTCTATGCGATCAGTGGAGGACAAGCGAACCTTTGGGTAAAGCGCATGAAGGGAAATGGTCAATTTGATTCTCCAGAAGTTATTCCATTAAATGGAGCAAATTTACCTGAAGCTAAATCTACGATTGAAGTCACGAACAACCTGGCCTACATGGGACTAGGGGATGGTGGTACCAAAATAATTTCATTAAATAATTATTCTTATCTAGGCGAAATTCCTCAAAAGAACCACCCTGAGCTAGACTCAACTTTAACAGTGACAAATGCTGTCGGAATTTCTAATGATGAAATTTTTACCGCCGATGGAGAGGGCGGAAGTCGTGTTTTTACGATGACAGGTTCTGGATCTTTAAATCAGGTGGCCAATATCAAGTTTGGTCCTAAAACTTCAGTAAACTCCGTTCAAAAGGTTGGAGATTATGTTGTCTTTGCAACTGGACTTGGCGGAGTCAAGATAGCTTACTTATCTAAGAAAAAAGCGAAAAAAGCAAAGTAAGCACTAAGGCCAAAACTCTTGTCTAAACTCTGGCACAATATAAGAACTTGCTAATATAACAAACCAGGCAGTTGACGCTACGGAAGGCCCATTTGAAAATTGAAAGGGGATTTCCCTTGTGGCGTAAACAAATGAGCCATTTTCTTTTTGTGCCTTAAGAATAGTAAATAATAAATCCCTCATTTTCTTTGTCTGGCCTTTTACTTTTAACTGCGCCATATAGACCCCAAAAGTACCTTCATACCAGCTTATATCAATGGCACCCCAGCTCTTTGCCTTGTCTGAAGGATAATAAAACTCATTCATGGTCCAATCTTCAAAAACCTTAACGTTTATATAAGGCCTATGTCCTTTAATTGGATCATTCCAGTTTATATAGGCTTCAGACTTTTTCAGGGCCTTTATGGATTTTTCAATATCTCCAATTGAATATAGGTACATTGCGCCCCACGAGGCAGCGTCAAGAGCTTCAACCGGGTCTTTACCATCAACTCCATAACCACGATTAAACTGACTGATCTTTTCATTCCAAAACATTGGGACTAATTTTTCTTTTAAAAGTTTATAAGTTTTATCGTAATCACTAATCTTCAAAAGGTGGGCCTCATGTAATAAAAAGTAGAGGTCCATACAGTGCTCAATTGATACCCAGTCTATTTTTTCATCAGTAAATTCCTCTATGGGTTTATTCTTAACAAGCTTTAATTTATACTTGCCATGACCACCGGTGATGAGGCCATACCGAGGATCTTTCTTATTTATTATTTTAAATTTTAATATCTGATTGATGATCTTCTTTAAATAGTTTTTTAAGTTCTTTCCTTCTATAGTCATTAGATATTTCGCATTTTTCTTGACCTGAATTTTCATATAAAAGGCAACAGCATAACCAAACCAGGCAGAGGCCCCATTTCTTACAACAGCACCAAATCTATCTTTATCATTAGGCCAATGGTTATGAGTATTATAATTAAAATATAGTAAACCAGTAGGAGAGGTCTCCTTTACAGAATTGAGGATTTTTTTTGCGGCAATATCATTGCCAAGCATAGTGAAGGCAATGACGGCGAGAGCATTGTCATAAATACTGGATTTACTAAAAATGTATTTATATCCTTCTTTATTTAGCGGATGTTCATAACTTAAAAGGAAACCTGGTCTCTTAGAGTCTTTGACAATGTTATTAGGAGTTTGTTGTGAGAGTAACCACTCTTGTGCTTTTTTAAGACTACCTAAAATGACTTTCTTATCATCCATGGCAAATGTCTTTAGAGATAAGTTGTTTAATATGATTAAAATTAACGTTATATTTTTAAACATTATTTCCTTTTAGTGATCCCAATCCGTTTCATCTCGCCCCAGCTTTTATTACCTTGGAAATATTTAATAAAACCTTTTAAACGCCATATTACTGTGATTTGGCGATAACCGAGGTTTTCTAATAATGTAAATAAAAACATCTTAAGAAAATCTTTTTCCGAATGGTATTTACCAAGACTAACCTGAGCCAAGAGTATAGATGAGAAGGTTAAAAGAAGCGAGAGCCCAACTGAAGCTAATAAAAATAAGAAAAAGAATTTAAAGTTAATGATACCTAAGTAAAGTCCCACAGGGAAAGACAGCCAGCCAAGAAGTTCTATTATTGGTGATAACATCTCTCCAAAAACAAAGAAGGGGAAAGTGAATATCCCCGTTATTCCATACTTTGGGTTCATAAACATTCTTCTGTGTCTAAACATGCTATCAATGAGACCTCTGTGCCAACGCTCTCGTTGGCGAGATAAGGTACCTCTATCTTCAGGCACCTCTGTCCAGCATACGGTATCTGGGATGCTAACGATCTTATAGCGCTCTCCCTTTGAAAGTTGGCTATTATGGAGCTTAAGAGTTAATTCAAGATCCTCTCCTACAGTCTCTGTTAGATAGCCACCATTATCTAAAACGATTTGTTTATTAAAGAGTCCAAAGGCACCAGAGATTACCAAATTGCCCCCAAGCCAATTCCATCCGACACGCCCAAATAGGTAGGCCCTTATATACTCAATAACTTGAATTCCTGCATAGTAGGAACGAGGAAAGCGTACTTCGACAACTTTTCCATCTTCAAATAAACAATCATTAATGACTCCAACTGTGCCACCAGTAGCAATCACATTTTTTTGAGTGATCATAGGAGAGATGGCCCGATAAAGAGCATCTTCGGCTATAAGGGTATCAGCGTCGAGTGCCAAAAAGTAAGAAAACTGGGAAGCGTTTAGGCCCGCATTTAATGAATCTGCTTTACCACCATTTTCTTTATCAATGACAAGAAGGTTAGGGTACGTTCTTGATTTGTAAAATGCCCTTATAGGTTTAGATTTAATTTTTATTTGAAAGGCCGGTGGTACCTTGTAGAGGTCAAAGTTTTTGATAACAACATCCAAGGTATCATCACTTGATCCATCATTAACTAAGATGACTTCGAAATGAGGGTATTTAAGTTTTAGCATGAAGCCTAGGCTGTCCTTAACGATAGGACCTTCATTGTAGGCAGGAGCAATGATGGTAATAGGAGGAAATGGCTTATTTTGATAAAATAACTCGTCCTCCTCAATTTCAAGCTCCTGGGCCCTTTTAAATACTTGGGGGGTAGAGAAGAGAAGAAGGATCATATACACAGAGTTAAGAACGACGAAGTAAACGACTACGAAATAAGAAAAGTAATAGATAAAAGTATCAAAGAAGTTTCCCATTACGCGCTTTTCTTTTCGTCAGAATCATTACTAAGTAGCTCAAGTTGGGTAGACTTTCCTTCTTCTGGTAAAGTGAAGTCTTCTGTGCCTGTTATGGCCAACTCGCCTTCGCCTTTGTCTTCCCTTAGAGCTTTTACATACTGAAGCATTTCATAAGCATACTTATCTTTCTCTTTGGTTATCGTTGTAAGCGCTAAGCGACCAGAGTCACCCATATCAAATAATGCTTGGATTGAATTTAAGCGCACCCACCAGTTGCGATCACAGGCATTCGTCACTAACAAGGGGATTGCTTGATAGGCCTTCCTAGATCCTAAGAACTTTGCGGCCAAAGAACGTACTTCCCACATATCATCGCTTAAAAAGCTGATAAGAAGCTGGGTCGAATGGTGAAGCTTAAACTTCCCAAGACACCGAAGGGCCGTAAGGCGAAGAGACTTGTCATGGTCAAATAGACTCTTTTTAATAAGAAAGAGATCAGAGTGCTCAAGTGAGTCGGAAAGGATATCAATACAAACACGCTTGGCAGCGGGATCCAATTCCCTTTTGAGTCTCTCACGAATGGCCTCGTAGAAGTTATCGCCACCAAATTTAGTCATGGCCAGAAAGACTGCCTGCGTGTGACGGTTTTCATCTTCCATCACTTCAACGATAACGTTTAACGAATAAGCTGAACCAACTTTTAATAGGGGACGAATCGCACCAAATCTATTGTGAGTACTTGGGTCACAAAGAAAGTTTAAAAAATAAGTTTCATCTTTCTTTCTAGGACTCAAGGTTAAACAGCGCAGGGCCCAGTTTCTTCTGTTCCACCAAGGGCTCATGGCATATTCCCTCGCTAAAGGAAATAGAACCTGCTCCAGCAGTTCATCCATCACAAAGAGCCACTGAACATCCATTTTAAATTTAGTGTCTAGCGATTCTACTACCGGAAGAATAAGGGGGAGTTTATTCCAGCCATTATCAGTTATGAATTTAAAGTCTGGTCTCTTTTTCTTTTTTACATAATAGACCAAACGTTTTCTTATTGTTTGGCGAATCTCTAATGTTTTTCTATTTTTTCTTTTTACCAGTCGGTGATAAAGAAAAAGACCGGCCATAGCTGAGAGAATAAAGAAGGCTTCAACTACCAATATATTTTGGAGTAGATCCGGATTATCCTGAGTCTTCTTACTTGCAAGAAGCTCAGGAACATATTGAATAAACTTCTGAAAAGAAGAAAATTTCATACTTCGCTTATCGGCTTTTAAAGAAGGGAAATAAGCTATAAATTCAAAAGCTTAGAAACTTTTCTCACTAAAGTAAGACGAGACCAAGGTAAGCATTTACAGTTATTTTCGTTGGAAAATTTGAGGATTAGTAAATACTTGAAAATGTATGTATTAAAACCTTTTAACTCAGGAATATATAAAAAAGTAGGGAAGTTGTTCTTAGTGAATAATAACCTATTAAATTAGTATTATCTAATATAGTTTTCTTTCTTAAGTTCCCACACCTCATGCTGGGTAAACTTGGGATCAACAAATTTGGCAGGCCTAATATCGATCAATTCGGCACCTGCTTTTTCCTTTATCCTGCGTGAACGATCATTTCCCAAGGCATTGGCAAATATGAGCTTCTCGAAACCAAGATTTTCAAAGGCATATTTTGTTGTAACGGTTGCGGCTTCAGTCATTAACCCTTGGCCCCAATAATTTCTCCCAAGCCAAAATCCACGATTTTCAGGATTTCCATTTCGCCAAAAATCGATGCATCCAATGACTTCATTCGGCTCAGTTTTTTGAGTAATGGCCCAGGCCCAGTAATCATTTCCTTGGCGTGGCAATATGAAAGTTTGGATATATTCTTTGACGCCATTTTTAGGATAAGGCCAGGGTACATGATGCGATAAATAGCGGATGACTTCGTAGTCTAAGAAATTTTTTTCATAACTTTCGGCATGCTTAAGATCAAGAGGTACAAGAACAAGTTTTTTAGTCTTTAAAATGGGGATAGTTTCTAGGGTCATATGGTCATTTGCTCCAAATAAGGCCTAAATAGGGTCAAAAGCACTCCGAATTGACTCACATGAAAAGGTTACCGTAGGAAGGTAGCTAGAAAGTGTAGAGTATCTCTATTTTAGCAAGTTGTATGACCTTAAAATAGAGGGAAAATCTTACATTTTTGAGGAGATCGAGGATAAAGTCTTCTTAGAGCTCCATTTATTCATACTTTGGTATAATTTCGCTTTATATGCTTATTGAATAAATCATAGTTTTTTTCCAGCTACTTCTGTAACCCAAATTTGTCCAATAAATAGACAATTTAAATATATTATTGAAAACGTTTCAATAATACTACTGAACAGTAAAGAAAGAATATAGGATTGTACTTAAGATAATTGATTAGAGATTACACCATCATGCTAGTTTACGACACTGCAAGGAGGAAATCTCTAATACTTACATTATGGAGTTAACATGAAAAATGTCTTTGTCACACTTATGATTTTATTATCAACATCTAGTTTTGCTAAAGAAATCATATGCAATGTTTTTAGCAATGGTGAAACTATACAAGAGT
>Ga0129324_10000080_pt1 | contig 60739 bp, 68 predicted proteins | sample CPBDNA_7_FD_96879 | JGI IMG/M metagenome (GOLD analysis project Ga0129324, IMG submission 96879) | Freshwater to marine salinity gradient microbial communities from Chesapeake Bay, USA - CPBay_Spr_15_0.2_DNA | ecosystem: Environmental > Aquatic > Marine > Coastal | place: USA: Chesapeake Bay... | reverse complement strand
TAGTTCGATGTACGCGAACGGCTCCATAAGAGTTGTCCATTCAAACAACTAACCGCCGCCCGCGTATCTCTTCCGTATCAACAATGTCAATCAGCGTGCGCCAGACCGAAGTCCTGATGGCGCGGAATTCTCGTGTCTCGCGGGGCGTCGGACAGTCCCGAAAGCCCCGCGAGAGGCCGGGTTATAGGCCCTCCACGGCGGTAGTGTCAAATGCCTTTTAACTATTTTGCGAGAAATGTGTAATGCATTGTTTTTAAATGTTTTTTATTCCGCTTTTTTGAAGCCGTTCGGATTCACTGAAAAATTGAATCTGACTTTTATGCGTTATCGCCTCAATAACCCGTGAAACGGCCTCTCGGAGTCCCTGAAACCGCAACGACAAGAGAGAGATCGTCCTATGCGGGGATATTTTGGCCGGAACCGAGAGTCATGCACCATGTCCCAACAAGCGATCCTCGAAACCGTTTCTTAAGGTTCCATAGATATCATTGATTCCATTGACGGATTCAAAGGTTTTGCAGTGCAAAACGGCTTGACATTTTGTGTGCAGAAAGGTCTTTTGTGAAAAAAACCACGTGCTTGCAGCTCTGGATGACAAAAGACGTCGTCAAAGCAGGCACGAATCGGCCAGATTGTGCGGCCCGCAGCATCAACGTCGCTGTCGGCACCTGGGACCAAGATACGCTTTGAAGGCCGATAGTCGAAAAAGACCAAAATATAACGATTTTCTGGGACGCTTGAGGGATTCACGGACGACTGGGATGAAGATCAAAGGTATCTATGTAATCGCGGCAACATCGGCACTTGCGCTGGTGTTTGCACTCAACGTCTTGCAAGTCGATGTCGGCGCACCGAATCGCGGCGATGACGGGACCATGGCGATGGCCCCGCTCTCGCTCGGCAACCCCGCGACGGCGGCCACCCTACTGACCCGTCGTCCAATGCGGCCAATTGATGCACGCGCACCAGAGGCCTTACCCGCCGTATACTCGCAGCGCATCGAAGTCGGCAAAGGAGATACCTTGGCCGATCTGCTGCACGGCGCAGGCATCGACCGCACCGAGGCGCATTACGCCATCAAGGCGCTGTCTGAGTATGTGAACCCGCGTCGGATTCGCCGCGGCCAAGACGTCACGCTGACATTTGAAAGCGCGCCGATCTCTGTCGATAAGCGCTCACCCAATCGCGACACATTTATCGGCTTGGCGATTGAGCCTGATTATAAGACTGAAGTGCATGTCGCGCGCACACCGGACGGCACGTTCCGGGCCGAACAACGCGCAAAGACGTTGAAACACACATCGACCCGTGCCGAAGGCACCATCAACAGCAGCTTGTATGTTGCAGGCCGTGATGCCGGTGTCCCGGCTGTGGTGATCGCACGGTTGATCCGCCTGCTATCGTGGGATGTCGATTTCCAGCGCGATATCCGTAGCGGCGATCAGTTTGAAGTAATGTATGAGCGCGTCTCAGACAAAAATGGCAAAGCCCTATATAATGGCGCTGTCACCTTTGCTGCGCTGACGCTGAGCGGTGAACGGATTACCGTGTATCGCTACCAAATGCCGGACGGCTCAATCGAATATTACGATCAAGACGGCAAGGCATCGCGGAAAGCGCTGATGCGCACGCCGATTGACGGTGCCCGGATGTCATCGACGTTCGGTGCCCGCAAGCATCCGATTTTGGGCTACACCCGCATGCACAAAGGCGTCGACTTTGCCGCCCCTTCGGGCACACCGATTTATGCAGCCGGCAACGGCACCGTTGCTTATGCGGGGCGCCACGGCGGCTATGGCAATTACCTGAAGATCCGCCACAACGGCACCTACGAAACCGCGTATGCGCACCTAAAAGGATTTGCGCGCGGTGTGCGCGCCGGCAACCGGGTCGAACAAGGGCAAGTGATCGGCTACGTCGGCACCACGGGCCGCTCAACCGGTCCGCACCTGCATTACGAAGTCTTGCTGTCCGGCAAGCAAGTGAACCCGTTACGGATCCGGATGCCGTCCGGGCGCGCATTATCGGGCAAAGAGCTGCAACAGTTCCAGGCCTATCGTGCCAAGCAAGACCGACTATACGCCTCGCTGAAGAACACCGAGGTCGCGGCAGCCGCTGACTGAGCGGCATCCGCGCTACCACATGCCTGCCATTCCACTTGCGATCACAAACCAAGGTGACGGCCCGCCGGTCGTGATCCTGCACGGCCTGTTTGGACGGCGCCGCAACTGGCAAGGCCTGCAAAAACGGTTGGCGACAAAAGCACGTACGATCACAGTCGACATGCGTAATCACGGCGACAGCGGTTGGGACGACGTCATGACCTACGACGCCATGGCCGACGACGTGGCTGCCCTGATCCAAAATTTACAGATCGCACCAGCGTTGGTGATTGGCCATTCCATGGGCGGCAAAGCAGCGATGTCGCTGGCCCTCTCGACGCCCGAGGCCGTCAAGGCGCTGATGGTGATCGACATTGCCCCCGTGCCCTATGATCACGACTACGCGCCTTATGTGGACGCCATGCGCCATGTACCGTTGACGAAGCTGGAACGGCGATCACAGGCAGATGATTATTTAGCCGAGGCCATCAACGACCGCGCGGTGCGCGCCTTCTTGCTGCAAAATTTAGGGCAAAATGATAATGGATTATATTGGCAGGTCAATCTGGACGCCATCGAGTCCGGTTTGCCAGACATCTTAGATTTCCCAATTGGCGCGGGCGATCCTTACGATGGCCCAACCACATTTATCGCCGGTGGCAATTCAGATTATATCGAAGACGCACATCATCCGGTGATCGAAGCGCTGTTCCCGTCGGCGACGTTTGCCAGCATCGAAGGCGCCGGCCACTGGGTGCACGCGGACAAGCCCACCGAAGTCATCGCGGCGATGGAAACATTCATCACGGACAATCAGTAAGCTTGTGGGTCAGCCGTCGTTCATCACAGTGGCGTCACAGAACTGACGGCGCTGCTTGAGTTTCGAGCACAACGACTTAGCATCCGCTGTCGACTTCAAAGGGCCCGCCTTCAGACGATAATAGGTGCCCTTGCTGCCCAACGTTACTCTGCTGACCCCATGCCCGATATCACCCAGCACGGCGCCGTGTGCACGTTTGATCTGCAGCCAACCGCTTTCGGCCTGTTTCGCTGAACGGTAAGACGCCAAATGCACAGCAGGCTGCGGCCCACTCATCTCAGGTTTTTCTTCTTTGGCCATTTCTTTTGGTGCGGCCGGTGTCGGTGCTGCTGACGCACCTGCCGCGTTCGGGGCGGCAGAAGCTGTCTGCACGGAAAGTTCAATGGCTTGGCGCTCACGCGCATACTCTTCGTTGGTGATGTAGCCGGCATCGCGCAGCTTTTCGACACGGCGCATGCTGTCGGCGGCCTCCATCAATCCACGTGGTGGCACACCTGGACTTGCCACCATCACCGGGGCCGATGGCATCAAGGCGTCTAAGATCATGTTTCGCTCAGACGCATGCTGCGCAACCGAGATCGCGCGCATTTCCAAAGCACGACCAATCGCACGCAAGCGCGCCGAAATTTGTTCCGTATTCGGCACCGGTCGATCAAGGCCCGCTGCAGGCGGCGGCGACGTTAGCGGCAACAGTGCACCGATGTTGGAACGCCGTCGTTGGGCAAATTCTTCTTCGGTGATTAAGCCTTGGTCGCGCAGCGCTTTCGCGGTCGCAAACCTGGAGATCACGTTTGCATCGCCACCGACAAAGCTGCCGATGGCTTCAAGGCTGTTTATCCCATCAGGCGCCATCGGCGACATGCTCGTGGGCTGCGTCGCCGCTTGCGGTGCCGATGCGACCTGCGGGCGTGTGCGGCCCAGCATCACATCACTGGTCGGCGCACCGCTCACTTGCACCGGTCCCGACGTGACTGAAGAACTGTGCGCGGAGGGCATGTCGGCAGAGGCTTGCGTCGTGGCGTTTGCTGATTCCAATTGAGCCAAATTGACGCTCGCTACCTGCGATGCAGGACGCGTGGTCAGCTGACTCCAAACCACAAATTGCTGACTGTCATCCGGGCGTAGTGCGAGAACCGCCTCATACATTTCGCGCGATTTCACGAATTGACCCGTGTTCTGGTACAAAATGCCCGAGCCCAAAAGCGCATCGATGTCGCGTTTATTCGCATTCAACGCGCGCTGAAAATGCCCCTCAGCCGTCACATAATTGCCCTTGGCCAACTCGGCGATACCCAATTCGGCCTCGTCATTTTGCTTAAACGGGCTGGAAGCCCAAAAAGATTCTTTCAACACCCCGTTGTTCATTAGCCCGCAACCACTGAGGACAACGGCTACGACACAAAGCGCCGCTCCTTTTGTAACCAGCTTCACAATGGCGTTCAGCATGCCGTCCCCTCAATTAATCGTCTGCGGATGATTGGGCTATGTATCATTATGCCGCAATCCACAACAAGTAGCGTCCACCCCTACGCATAGTCACAGAGCGTGCAATAAATACTAATACTTGGGTTTAAAATCACAAGAAAAATGTCGAAAAACGCCATTTCAAGCGATTATGAGGCCTGCGCGCAAATTCTATGATGTTTAGTGCGCGGGCTTCTTTTCGTCCGGCTCGGGATCGGCCTGCTCAAGCTCGGCACACCCGAGCACGCTCGCGAACGGCAGTTTCGACATTGCACCACCGCCCATTTTTCGCGCGCCCCTCAGCACCAGAATTTCCGATACCAGATCTTCCTTAATAACTTTATTGATCTCGGCGAGCAGGCGCGCATCCTCGGCTTGCTGGGCTGCATTCTTGGTAATGCGATACTCGCGCTCCGTCGAGTCTCCCGGCGTGTACATATATTCGAATGTTAGCGGCTGCTCATACCACGCCCTCAACAACGCATCCGTGATTCTAGGGCCCAACGAACAAACGAAGCCGACTTTGTCTTTGGCGACAACGGTCAGTACAGGCGTAACGGCGATTTTAACCGTCGACAGACTATTTGCGCTGCGGCGCACAGGGGCGATAACAGCCCGCATTTGCACATGCGATTCGCCATCGCCTCGAAGGCCAAATGTGCGTTTCAGTTGCAGTTGCTCAGTTTGCGCCGCGACAATCGATACCGTCGAAAGCATCGCCGCCGAAACCAGCAGCGTTACCATACCTAATTGCCGCACCATCTTCATATTCATAAATATACTCCTAAAGTCACAACATGGCAGAATTATGGTTCAGCCTGATCACTTCCTGACGTATTCAAAATTTTCTTCATATACACGACGCCGGGCAATGGATTTTCATAATACGGTGCCGTTTGCTCGAAACCCATGCGCGTATACATACCGCGGGCCGCGTCCAAATGCGGCAACGTATCTAGAACCATCGTCACATACCCGACATGTGTCGCAAAGGAAACCGCTGCGTCGGCAAGTGCGCGCCCAAGCCCCTGCCCACGCCAATTTGCGCGAACATATAAGCGTTTAACCTCACAGTTGCCTGCGGCAGTATCACCGACTGGTCTTACCGCAACAATACCGGCAACATCATCACCTGCGGCAGCAATAAAAATTTCACCCCATGGCGGGGCATAGGCACCAGGTAAATTCGCAAGTTCCGAATCAAAGTCTTGAAAACAAAGATCCGCGCCGAGCCAGGCCTGATATTCGCGAAACATCTCGCGTGCAATGGCGATATCTTCGGCGGTGCGGGCTTGGCGAATATCAACGTCGGTCATGGTCAAATCATCATTCGGCCTTCAAGGACCAATTTGGCATAGCCCGCCAAGATGACACGGTCACCGTCTAAGCGACAATAAAGATCACCGCCCCTTGCCGAGACTTGGCGCGCATAGATATCGTTCTTGCCCAAACGCGCCGCCCAATACGGGACGATGGTGCAATGCGCAGACCCGGTCACGGGGTCTTCGGGGACACCCGCGTGCGGCGCGAAGTATCGGGATGCGCAATCGCTTTCACGGCCCGGCGCTGTCACGATCAAGCCCATACCCTGCATGTGCTTGATATAATCGAGGTCAGGATTGAACGCCAACACAGCGGCTTCATCTGCAAGCACGGCCATATTTTTCTGAGCCCGCAAAAAGTACTCGGGCACCACACCGGTCGCCGCCTCAAATCCGTCGGGCAACGGGACCTCCTGGGCTGGTCGCGCAGGAAAGTCCATCGCCAGTTTGTCACCGTCCCGCTTAACCGTCAGCGTGCCGCTTTTAGTTTCGAACGCGACGACTTTGCGCCCGGGCTGCAAATGCTCCAACACCAAAGCTGCACTCGCCAGCGTCGCGTGGCCGCACAGATCGACCTCCATTCCCGGCGTGAACCAGCGGAGCTTAAAGTTATCACCGTCGGCGACCAAATACGCGGTTTCAGACAGATTGTTCTCAACCGCGATCGCCTGCAGCGTCGCGTCGTCCAGCCAGTCGTGCATGATGCACACAGCCGCCGGATTGCCGCCGAACGGGCGATCCGTGAAGGCATCCAACTGATACAGCGGTAACGTGGTCATCCGATACGCCCCTTCTTATTTATTGCCGAGTTCTTCTTCGAGCGCACGGCAAAGGTCTTCGGTGGTGGCGTTACCGCCCATGTCCGGCGTTTTAGGTCCGTCGCCTTTGAGCAAATTTTCAATCGCCGTGATCATGTCGGCGGCAGCTTCTGCATGTCCCAAGTGATCGAGCATCATTGATGCGCACCAAACGGTGCCGATTGGGTTCGCAATGCCTTGCCCGGCGATATCCGGTGCTGAGCCGTGCACCGGCTCGAACATCGACGGAAAATCTTTTTCCGGGTTGATGTTGCCGCTGGGCGCAATCGCGATGGTGCCGGTCACGCCGGGACCGAGGTCCGAAAGAATGTCGCCGAACAAGTTGGAGCCAACGACCACGTCAAACCAATCCGGGTTGGTGACGAAACGCGCCGTCAAAATATCGATGTGGAATTTTGCTGTCTCGACATCCGGGTATTCCGCCGAGATCGCCTCAAACCGCTCGTCCCAAAACGGCATCGAATGGATGATTCCGTTCGACTTCGTCGCCGAGGTCAGATGCTTGCGGGCACGGGTCTGCGCCAAATCAAATGCATAGCGCATAATTCGGTCGGTGCCCTTGCGGGTAAAGATCGCTTGTTGCGAAACCATCTCGTCGGGCGTGCCACGATAGATGCGCCCACCGATTTCAGAATATTCGCCTTCGTTGTTTTCACGCACCACGACCATGTCGATGTCGCCGGGCTTGCGGCCGACCAGCGGGCACGGCATGCCTTCGAACAAGCGCACCGGACGCAACGAAACGTATTGCTGAAATTCACGACGGATCGGGATCAACAAGCCCCACAATGACACATGGTCCGGCACCCCCGGATAGCCGACGGCACCCAGCAAAATGCTGTCGTGATTACGGATCTCGTCGAGGCCGTCTTCAGGCATCATCGCGCCGTTTTTATGATAACGCTCGCAGCTCCAATCTTTTTCATCGAAGGTGAACCCCAAGTCGTGCTTGCGCGCCACCGCTTCAAGAATGCGGCACGTCGGCGGGACGACTTCGTTGCCAATGCCGTCGCCGGCAATGACGGCGATTTTATGCTTATTGGTGCTCATGTAATTTCCCCTCAGGAGTGCTTTTTATCGTTATGGATTGATCAGGTGCACGTTGACGCGCCTGTTATGTTTACCTTTGTTTTCGATCTTGCCAACACGTAGCTCGCCGATCTCGGCGGTGTTGGCAACATGGGTGCCGCCGCAAGGCTGAAGATCGACACCCCCGGCGATTTCGATCAAGCGCACCCGCCCGGCCCCGGAAGGCGGCTTGACCGACATGGTGCGGACCAGGTCTTCGTTGGCGGCCATTTCCTCGTCACTGATCCAGCGATGGCTCATCGGGTGACTGCCCTGGACCAATTCATTTAAGCGGGCGGTGATGGCGTCTTTGTCCAAGGCGGTGTCTTGCAAATCAAAATCAAGGCGGCTTTTTTCCGTGCCGATCTGACCGCCGGTAACGCCACCGTCGATGGTCGCACACAACAAATGCAGCGCCGAGTGCATGCGCATGTGCTGATAACGCCGATCCCAATCCAGCTCTGCCGTTACCTGATCCCCGACGCCAAGAGCCGGCGCGCCGTCTTCTGTTACGTGCAGATGCGCGCCGCTGTCCCGGTCTTTCACCGTATCGATGATTCGCACGATGCGGCCATCGGTACAGACTAGCACACCGGTGTCGCCAGGCTAGCCGCCACCGGTCGGATAAAATACGGTGCGGTCCAATTCGATGCCGCGATCGTGGACAGCCGTCACACTTGCCGTGCATGATTTCAAATAGGCGTCCTCTCGGAATAGTTCTTCGGTCATCGCTCTACCTCTTCACTTCTGGTCGCGTGCGAGTGTAAATCTCAGGTCCAGCGGCTGCAATCGGTGCAAAGCGCTTGTTGGAACTGCGCCCGGTCGGCGTTGCCGCCGCTCAGGATCACACCGACTTTTTTGCCCGCCATTTTATCTTTTTCCTGCAGCAATCCAGCCAGTCCACCGGCCCCTGCCCCTTCGGCGATATTATGCGTATCAAAAAAGTATGCCTGCATGGCGGCGCGGAATTCATCCTCGGCAAGGCGCACAATCCGATCTGCGCCTGCGTTGATGATTGCGACTGCGCTTGGGTCGGGTGCGCGGCACGCGACACCGTCGGCAAAGGTATTTGCGTCATTGGTTTCAACCGGTTTACCCGCTTCAAATGACAACGCATAGGCCGGTGCTTTGTCGGCGACGACGCCGACGATCTTGGTCGCCAAACCGAGCCCATCACGGGCCGAGATCAACCCGCAAATCCCCGACCCCATGCCGATCGGGACATAGATCGTATCCAGATCCGGATGCGCCATCATCAATTCCCACGCATAGGTGCCGACGCCCGCAACCAGATCGGGATGAAACGGCGGGATCATGTGCAGACCTTCAGCCGTACCGACACGTCCGGCTTCTTCGCGGCTTTCTTGGAAGTCGTTGCCGAATTCCTTCAGCTCAGCGCCAAACGCCTTCATAGCAGTGTTCTTTTCGGGATTGTTGCCGTGCGGCACATAAATCACCGAACGCATGCCTAGCGCCGAGGCGGCGCGTGCCACAGACTGGCCGTGGTTGCCGCGTGTCGCCGTGATTACGCCTGGGCAATCAGGCTCGGCTTCAGCCAAGCGGTGCATATAATTGAGACCGCCCCTAATTTTAAAGGCCCCAATGGGGGTGTGGTTCTCGTGCTTGACGATCACTTCGCACCCGGCACGGGCCGACAACAGCGGCCAGTGAATTTCCGGCGTCGGGCGCATGTGTGCGTGCACGATGGCCGCCGCAGCTTCAATGTCGCGCAGTGGAATCGTCGTCATTATTTCTCTCCGGAACCAATTTTCTTCGGCGGGCGCTGCGCGCGGCTGGCGAGCACGATGCCACTCAAAATCGTCGCCGTCGAGATCATGATCGGCGGCGTGATCACCTCATTCAACAGCAACACCGCAAATACCAGACTGACCAACGGTTGCGAAAACTGTACCGGTGCGATCCGCGCAACCGAGCCGTGATTGAGCGCCCAGTACCATGCCGCATAGGCGAGCACAGTCGAAAACATCACCATGTATATGGTCGACGACCACCCAACCCAGCCAACGCCTGACCAGTCCACATCCAACGCAAGCCAAACCAGCACGGGGACCTGCGTCAGCCCAGCAATGGTAACGCCCCAAAACGTCGTCGACCATGTACCGATCTTCGCCGTGGCGCGGCTGCCGGCAACATAACCCGACCCGGAGATAATCGCAGCCGCGATGCACAAAAGATCGCCACTGAGTGTCGCTTCGCCGGAACTATCGCGGGCGGTGATCAACACAACCTCGCCGGCCATCGCAATGGCCGCACCGGCCAGCCAGCCGGGACGCGGCATGCGTCGGTCCAACATTGCCCCCAGCGCGCCCGAAATCACCGGCATGCACGCCAAGATCAACGCCGCGTGCGCTGTGGATGTCCGTGCGATACCGAGGGTGAACAAAATTGGAAAGCCACAAAACGCCGCAAAGCCCGCCAGCACCAACCACATCCATGTGGTGGCGTCCTTTGGCAGCTTCAGTTTCAACCACCAAATGCAGAAAAGCGCCGGCGGCACGGCCAAGACCGAGCGCATTAGACCGCCTTGAAGCGCGGGTAGCTCGGTGACTTGAAATGCCGTGATCGCCGGCGTGATGCCCCACGACAACACGGCAAAGGCGGCAAGCCCAAAAGCCGCCGCCATCGCTGTGTCATCGGATGCGCCACGCGCCGAAGAAGAAGTCATGCGCGCATCAAACGCCATTCAAGCGGTCCGTTCAATGCATCCCACACGAAAGATCACGCTTTCCAGAACGGTTTTTGTGCTTCAGCCATCACTTGTTCCCGGCTGAGCCCGATGTCATCCAACGTTTTTGCGTCCAACTGCGCCATCCGTGACCGCATCTCAACGCGATATTGCCACGCGCACAATGTTGTAAACATCCGACGGACTGCACCCATGACATCATGCGCCAGATTCAATTTCGGCGCCGCCGGCAATTCCAAGTCGGGTTGGATTGTATCGATACAATATTGCTGTTTCATAGCTTTGTTCCTGTTGTATAAGTGCATTGTACCTATAATATGGACAAAAATATCAGCACAATGGGTTTATTGTTATGATGACAAGTTGGATGCCGGAACTCCGTGGGCGCAGTGGACCCAAGTACATTCAAATCGCAGATGCCATCGCCGAAGCCATTCACGAAGGCGACCTCGACACCGAAGCGAAGCTGCCGGCGATGCGCAACCTCGCCTATGATCTTGGGGTCACGCTCGGCACGGTATCGCGCGCCTACCAAGAAGCCGAACGCCGCGGCTTGGTCGGTGGCGAAGTCGGGCGCGGCACCTATGTCAAAAGTGATGGCCGCTATCCACAACCCCGCGCCCCGCGCGCCTTCGCCTTAGGCGGCGTCCGCGATAACGGCATCAACCTCTCAATGGCCGTGCCGCCGTTGGGCGACGGCGGCAGTGCGCTGGCCGAAACCATCCGCGAAATCAGCAAAGACGGGGATATGTGCGGCGACCTGATGGACTACCAAGGCCATTCCGGCTTGGCCCGGCACCGCTATGCCGGTGTGCAATGGGTGGCCCGCGCCGACGTGGACACCGACATCGAATGCCTGACCATCACCAACGGCACGCAGCATGGCTTGTTAATTTCAATGATGGCCCTGACCCGGCCGGGCGATACGGTATTGGTGGAAAACATCACCTACCCCGGTATCATCCACATCGCCTCACAACTGGGCGTCCGCTTGGCGCCGGTGGAAATCGACCACCACGGCATGAAGGCCGATGCCCTCGAAGAAGCGATCTTGGAGCACCGGCCAAGTGCGGTGTATTTGGTCCCCACCGTGCAAAACCCCACCGCCGTGATCATGCCGATGGCACGCCGCCAAGCGATTGCCGAAGTCGTGCAACGCCATCGTGTGCTGGTGATCGAAGATGACATCTGGGGCTTTCTCCCGGACCAACAAATGACCGCCATCGCGGCGTTGATCCCAGATCAGGTCGTCTATGTGACCGGTCTTTCAAAGGCGATGGCGCCCGGGCTCAGGGTCGGCTATGTCGCCGCCCCGCCAGGGGCCAACGATGCGATCCGGGCGACGTCAAGAATGTCGGGTTGGATGACGCCGCCGTTAATGGCCGAGGTCGCCATGCGTTGGCTTGACGACGGCACTGGCGAGAAACTGATGGCATGGCAACGTAACGAAGCCAAAGCGCGCATGAAGATCGCCGCCGACGCGCTTGCTGGGCATGACATCTATGGTCATGAGCACAGCTATCAAATCTGGCTGACCCTGCCCGACCCATGGCGCGGCGAAACTGTCCGGCAACAAGCGGAAGCGCGTGGCGTGTTCTTATTGTCAGGTGAATCTTTTGTGGTCGGTCGCCAACCGGCACCACATGCAATCCGCATCTGCATCGGCAGCTGCCGCACCCAGGGTGAACTCGAACAAGGCATGACGATCATTCGCGATATTCTGAACGGCCCCGGCGGTGCGGCACTTGTGATCGCTTAAGCGGCGATATCCCGTCAGGGTCCCTCTCCCCAGCTCAGCGGGGCAGAGGGACTGAGGTTAGCCTTGAAAATCACCCATCGTAATCGCGTGATTAAGCGGCCCGTGGCCGTGACCGAAGCCGGGGTTTGTCTCGATGGCGCGGCGCACATAGGCGCGCGCGCGGGCGACCGCCTCGACCAAGGTCATCCCCTGCGCCAGCCCGACCGCGATGGCTGACGCCAGGGTGCAGCCGGTGCCGTGGGTATTTTGTGTGTCGATACGGGTATCTTCGAAACGGTGCGTGGTGCCGTCTACATCCCGCAACAAATCAACCAAGGCGTCGCCTTCGAGATGCCCCCCCTTCAGCAGCACAGCATCTGCGCCCAAGCCCGCCAACGCATCCAGCGCCGCATCCATATCCGCCGCGTTTGAAATAGTTTGGCCGATCAGCACTTCGGCTTCGGGCAAATTCGGCGTAATCACGTGGGCGGCAGGCATCAGCACGGTTTTGAGGGCCTCCGCCGCCGCTTCGGCGAGCAACGACGCGCCGCCTTTTGCGACCATCACCGGGTCGGCGACAATAGGCACACCCGGCGCAAGTTCCGCCAATGTTTTGACGACGGTTTCGATGATGTCGGCCCGGTGCAACATGCCGATCTTGATGCAGTCCGCACCAAGGTCTTTAAGTACGACGCGCATTTGCTCGGCAACAAAACCCGCAGGCACGTCGTGAATACCATGCACACCTTGGGTGTTCTGCGCGGTCAGCGCGGTAATCGCGGTCATCGCGAAGCCACCCAACGCGGTGATTGCTTTGATGTCCGCTTGGATGCCCGCGCCGCCGCCGCTGTCAGATCCTGCGACCACCAGCACGCGGCCTGTCATCTTGGCCATAGCTGCCTCGTTAAACGTTTATGCTTGTTTGGATATGGCGTCGCAAATGCCGTCGACAACCGCTTCGACGAGCACAAGGTCATCGCCTTCGGCCATGACCCGGATCAACGGCTCGGTCCCGGACTTGCGGATCAACACCCGACCATTGTCACCCAGGCGCTGCTCACCATCACGGATCGCAGTTTTCACGGTCTGCGCCTCAAGCGGCGCACCGTCATTGAAACGAACGTTTTTCAAGACCTGCGGCAGCGGCGTGAATAAATTGAACATCTCGCTGGCCGGCTTCTCGCCGCTGACCAGCACCGCCAAAATCTGCAAAGCTGCGATCAAGCCGTCACCCGTCGTCGCGTAATCGTCAAAAATCAGATGGCCCGACTGCTCGCCGCCAAGATTGTATTGCTCAGCGCGCATCGCTTCTGCAACGTAGCGGTCCCCGACGCGGGCTCGTTTCAATTCTAGCCCCAAATCGTTCATGAAGCGCTCAAGCCCGAGGTTCGACATCACCGTCGCCACCACGCCGCCGCCCTTGAGTCGGCCTGTTAGATGCCAGTCCTGGGCAATCAGCCCCATGATCTGATCGCCGTCGACGATGGTTCCGGCCTCGTCACAGACCAGCACACGGTCCGCATCGCCATCGAGCGCGATGCCGATATCAGCGCCGTGCGCCACGGTGGCCTCTTGCAGTGTCGACAAGTGCGTCGAACCACAGCCGGCGTTGATGTTGGTGCCATCCGGGCTGACGCCGATGGGCACAATTTCTGCACCCAATTCCCACAACACTTCGGGGGCCACTTTGTAGGCAGCGCCGTTGGCGCAATCGATAACGACCTTAAGACCATCCAGCCGAAGCCCGCGCGGAAAAGTCTGTTTCACATATTCGGTGTAACGGCCCCGTGCATCATCCAACCGCCGTGCGCGACCCAAGCCGGACGCGGGCGCCAAGTCGTCAACAAGGTCACTGTCCATCCCGGCTTCGATCTCAATCTCGACTTTATCCGACAACTTATATCCATCGGGGCCGAACAGTTTGATACCATTGTCTTCAAACGGATTGTGAGAGGCCGAAATCATCACCCCCAGGTCCGCCCTGAGCGAGCGGGTCAGCATCGCGACCGCCGGTGTCGGCATCGGGCCGACCAGCACAACGTCCATCCCCATCGACACGAACCCGGACGTCAACGCGGGCTCAATCATATAGCCGGAAAGCCGCGTATCTTTACCGATCACGACGCGGTGGCGGTGATCGCCCCGGCGAAACTGCATCGCAGCCGCCATACCCAGGCGCAACGCCACGTCGGCCGTCATCGGCGCGGTATTGGCCCGCCCACGAATCCCATCGGTGCCGAAATATTTCCGCGTCGTCGTCATCATGCCGTCCATTAAGTCCGCAAAGCCCCTGTCCGCATAGTCATAGCCCATAATTCTGCCATGAAAAGGGTTTCCGAGAAGTTTACAGATGGAAACCCAAGCGAATGGGTGTAAATCCAGGTCTGCAATTCCCATTCTATGATCAAGTGGAATCAAAACTTGGAGCTAACAATGACATTCAAACGCTTGGTCCTATTCCCTCTGGCTGCTCTATTGCTGGCTGTATCCGCCCCGGCAAAGGCCGCGGACTATAAAATCGATCAGGGCCACACCTTCATCGAATTCAGGGTCATCCATTTGGGTTATAGCTGGCTGAACGGTCGGTTTGACGATTTCGAGGGGAGCTTTACATTCGATCCGGAAGCAGGCCCGGACGCCCAAAAAATCAGCCTGACCATCGACACCACGTCGATCAACTCGAACCATGCGGAACGCGACAAACATCTGCGCTCCGACGACTTTCTAAATGTCGAAAAATTCCCCGAAGCGAAATTCGTCAGCACCGGTTATACCGGCGATGCGTCCGGCGGTATGATGACCGGCGACTTTACCTTGATGGGCGTGACCAAGCCGATTGAGATCAAGGTCAAGAAAATCGGCGAAGGCAAAGACCCGTGGGGCGGCTACCGCGCCGGCTTTGAAGGCACCGCAGAATTTGACCGTCGGGATTTCGGCATGGGCTATGACCTCGGCCCGAAATCTAACACCGTGTATCTGGATTTGTATCTTGAAGGCATCCGCCAATAGAGCGCGCAAAAGATGAATCCACATCCGACAGGATACAGCGTCGTCGCCCGACTTTTGCATTGGGCGACGGCGTTGGTGATTTTGGGATTAACCGGGCTCGGCTGGTGGATGGTCGACCTCAGCTATTATGACGCTTGGTACAATCGCGGGCTGGACCTGCACAAAAGCTTCGGCATCATTGCCTACGTACTGGCTGTCGCATTCATCATCCGCAAACTGATCGGCCAAGCGCCTGCCCCTGCCACCCCGCTGACAACGTTTGAGCGCATCGGCGCCAAGGCCGCGCATGGGATGCTGTTCATTCTAATGCTCTTGATGCCGGTCAGCGGATACCTGATCTCGACGTCCAGCGGCGATGGGGTTGATGTGTTTGGGATTGTCACCGTGCCGGCACTTATAAAGACCGGCGACCAAGCCCGCGATCTTGCCATCGATCTGCATTACTGGCTGGCATATGTTGGGCTCGGCATCATCGCCGTGCACACCTTGGCCGCGATCAAACACCATGTGATCAACAAAGACCGCACCCTGATGCGGATGCTGAGCGGACGCTAAACGTCTTCCGCCGCCTCAATCGCTTGCCACACGGCAAGCGCTTGGCGGGTCTCGGCAACATCGTGAACCCGGAATATCTGCACACCCCGATCCCAACCCGCAATCGCAGCGGCAATGGAACCGGCGATCCGGTCCTTCGCATCGCAATCGCGGTCGATCTTCGAGATAAAACTTTTTCGCGACACACCCAGCAACACCGGTGTGCCCAGCGCATGAAACGCATCAATGTGCGCCAAAATGCGGAGATTGTGGTCCAAGTTCTTGCCGAACCCGATGCCGGGGTCGACGGCAACCCGCGCGCGGGGAATGCCGGCGGCTTCAAGAGTCCTCAAACGCTCGGCCATATAATCGACAATGTCTAAGGCCGCATCGACGTAGGTCGGGTTCTGCTGCATGGTGCGGGGCTCGCCCTGCATGTGCATCAACACGATGTCGCAACCAAGCTCGGCGCAAACCGCAATGCTATCGTCATCACCGGTGAGCGCTGTCACGTCGTTGACGATCTTGGCTCCGGCTTCAAGCGCCGCCCGCATCACGCCAGCGCGCCGCGTGTCGATCGACACCAACGCCCCTGCGTCTGACAAGCCTTTGATCACCGGTAGCATACGGGCGCATTCGTCGGCTTCGCTGACGGGCTCGGCACCGGGCCGCGTCGACTCTCCGCCGACATCCAAAATGTCGGCGCCGGCATCGCGCAAGGTGAGGCCATGGGCAATCGCAATATCAGGGTCGAGAAAATCCCCACCGTCCGAGAAGCTGTCGGGCGTCACGTTGACGACGCCCATCAGCCTCGGCCGATCTAAGGACAGACCCGCGAACGTAAGAAGTTCAGGCATACCCGCGCTCGCATGCGCGCTGGTTACTGACCCGGCTGCGGCTCTGGATCGGGATCCATGCTGCCGGCACCACCCGGGCCTTTTTTCGGCCGGGTTTTGCCCGCGGTAGGGATCGAGGTCCGACGCGGTGTATCCGACGAGCCGCTATCACCATCATCGCGATGGATCGACTCACCCGCCAATAAAGCCTTCACCTCGGTACCGGACAGGGTCTCATATTCGAGTAACCCTTGCGCCAGCGTCTCTAACTCATCCGCATGTTCCGTCAAAACTTTACGGGCGGCATCCTCGGCTTCTTCGATCAAGCGACGAACTTCTTCATCGATTAAAGCCGCTGTGGCGTCAGACACGTTCTTTTGGCGGGAAACAGAATGGCCGAGGAAAACCTCTTCCTCATTATCCGCATAACGCAACCGTCCAAGCTTGTCAGAAAATCCGTACTCCATGACCATTTTTCGGGCCAAGCCAGTAGCTTGCTGAATGTCGTTACCGGCACCGGTGGTGATGTTTTCTTTACCAAACGTCAATTCTTCGGCCAGCCGCCCGCCATACATCAATGCAAGCCGTGACAGGAGTTGCCGTTCCGACATGCTGAGTTGGTCGCGTTCCGGCAAGCTCATCGTCACACCCAGGGCGCGACCGCGCGGGATGATTGTGACTTTGTGCAACGGATCCGTCTTTGGCATGTAGATGCTGACCAATGCGTGACCGGCCTCATGATAAGCCGTCAGTTTTTTCTCGTCTTCGGTCATCACCATGGAACGCCGCTCGGCGCCCATCATGACCTTGTCTTTGGCCTCTTCGAACTCGGCCATGGTGACAACGCGCTTGGATTTACGCGCAGCCAGCAAAGCGGCTTCATTGACCAAGTTGGCCAAGTCAGCACCGGAGAAACCAGGCGTGCCTCGCGCAATTACGCGCGGCTCGACATCGGGGGCCAGCGGGACTTTTTTCATGTGTACGCGCAAGATTTTCTCGCGGCCCAGAATGTCCGGGTTCGGCACAACGATCTGACGGTCAAAGCGACCTGGGCGCAGCAGCGCTGGATCAAGAACGTCGGGCCGGTTGGTGGCGGCGATCAAAATCACGCCTTCGTTGGCCTCAAAACCGTCCATCTCGACCAGCAATTGGTTGAGGGTCTGCTCACGCTCGTCATTGCCACCACCCAGGCCTGCACCCCGGTGCCGACCGACGGCATCAATTTCGTCGATAAAGATGATGCAAGGTGCGTTCTTTTTTCCCTGCTCGAACATGTCGCGGACGCGCGATGCGCCAACGCCGACAAACATCTCAACAAAGTCCGAACCAGAAATGGTAAAGAACGGTACATTCGCCTCGCCAGCGACAGCGCGTGCCGTCAGCGTCTTACCGGTACCCGGCGGGCCGACAAGCAAACAACCTTTCGGTATACGCCCACCGAGGCGCTGGAACTTTTGCGGATCTTTAAGGAATTCGACAATTTCCTCAAGCTCCTGCTTGGCTTCATCAATACCGGCGACATCATCAAACGTCACGCGGCCTTGTTTTTCGGTCAGCAATTTTGCTTTGGATTTGCCAAAGCCCATGGCCTTGCCGCCGCCCGACTGCATCTGACGCATGAAGAAAATCCAGACGCCGATCAGCAACAGCATCGGGAACCACGAAATCAGCACACCCCAAAGTGTCGGCGAGCCGTCTTCAGAAGGTTCCGCGCGGATCTGCACACCCTTGGTCTTAAGCCGCTCAACCAACTGCGGGTCATTCGGTGCATAGGTCTGAAAGCCGCCGCCCGAGAGGTATTGGCCAAATATCTGGTTGCCCTTAATGGTGACGCCCTTGACGTCGCCCTGCTCAACCTTGGTCAAAAATTCGGAGAACGCGAGTTCGTTCACGCCCGGGCGTTGTGCCGTCCCTTGGAAAAGGTTGAACAATGCCAACAAGAGCAATCCGATGATGATCCAGAGCGCGAGGTTTTTGCTGAAATTCAAGGTCGAAGTTCCTTTTTGAGCGCATGTGACGGCCGCTCCGACCGCCAAAATCGCGAAATATATCGCCTAACTATGGCCGTCTGACCGGCTTTACGGCGGCCAGACCCTCTAGAGATAGTCCTTTTCGCCGCTCACGCAATGAAAAATCCGTTTCCGGCGAGCGGGTTTTTTGGCTTAAAAGCAATACGAATACCTTCATCAGCATCGCCGCCTGGCTTCGGGACGATCATGCTATCTCTTTGACGGAATACCAGCAAACCGGCCCGGGCTGCCACGGGCAGCTTTAAAAACCAATCCGGTCGTTGACGCTTGGGCCAATCGTCAAATACCGCGTTGGAAAATGCTGCACAGCTGAGTGTTGCCGTTTCAGGCGCAATGTGGATCGCAAACCGGCCGTCCCAGTGATGCGTTTGCGCCTGCGCATTCGACGAAAACGTCAGCGGCGTCGGCTGATTGCGGGCTTCGCGATAGATGCCGATACAATCCGCCTCAACGCAGACACGCACGGCACCCAAGGTTGCCGCTTCGCCTTGCCTCAATGCCTTATACACACATTCAATCGCCGCCAGGCCGGGGGCATAGGACTTGCCGCCCACCGCCGTCACCAGCCGGGCGAGACCGCGATGCACGATTTCCGGCGCCGTGTTTTCGAGTCCGCCGAACGATAGCGACGCATAACCTGCCGCATTCAAAGTCACATGTCGGGCGAGCCAGCGCGCGGTTTCCGTCTCAAGCACCACACGAGCACCGGCAAAGCGCGCCGTCCCTTTGGCCAAAGCCTGCGTGTCGATGCCGGCGTCCCGCAGTGCATGCCGAACCCGGACGCGTTGGAAAGCTATATTTTCGTTGCTGGGATCTTCGATCCACGCCAGCCCCGCCGCCCGTGCCGTCGCCATTAAACGCGCTTTGTCGACACGCAACAAAGGCCTGAGGATGCGGCACGCGCCGAGCTCGCGGACCTGTGCCATCGCCGCCAAACCGTCGGGGCCGCTCCCTCGCTCAGCCCGCATCAAAAAGGTTTCCGCCTGATCCCCGGCGTGGTGGGCAACCAGCAGATGCAGCACAGCATTTGCGCGACACCACCCTTCGAGCAATCCATAGCGCGCCTGCCTGGCTGCCGCCTGTAGGCCAAACGCGGGTTTTGGTCCTGACCAAGTTAACGTCTGATGTGTAATTCCGTGCGTATTGAGTTGCTGTGCGACCGTCGCAGCTTCCGTCGTCGCCTCGGGGCGCAGTCCATGATCGACGGTCAACGCTGTCACCTGCCCGCCCCGCGCATGGGCCCATTGATGCGCAAGCCACGCCAACGCCATGCTGTCGGCGCCGCCCGAAACCGCGACCGCAAGATGCGGCGCCGTCTCGAATGGGCCAAGAGCATTGATCAGATGATTAAATTCATGATCCGCGAGGGGCGTGGACACCATCACCTATACCCAGGGTCAGGTGCAGCCGTTTTTCTGCCACTCGCGCTCAAGTGTGCTTTTCAACCCGGCGGAAGCTTCAGGATAATCGCCCCGCAGTTTTTGAAACACCGCGCAGGCTTCGGTTTTATTGTTCAAGCTCGCCAATGACATACCGAGCTTCAGCAGCGCATCCGGTGCTTTGGCACCACGCTTGTCGCTTTCGTAGCCTTCAAGAAATGTCTCGGCGGCTTCGACGAACGCACCGCGCACGTAATAGGTTTCACCCAGCCAATACCGTGCATTGCCGGAAAGCGCATCATCGGGATGGTTTTCCAAGAACTGCTTAAGCGCGCTCGCGGCCATGTCGTACTTACCTTGGCGCAGCAAGCTGAACGCATGCATGTATTGTTCACGCGGCGTACCGTCCGGCAGCGCGGCAGTCTGTGCCCCCTTGGGCGCCGCCGGCTGTGCGCTTCTTGCGACGTCGACCACACCTGGTGCAGGTGCTGCGCTCGGCGTCGGCGCCGTCTCGGGTGCGGCCAACGGTTCCCCCGTCAATTGCGCCAGCAAAGCGTCTTCTTCGCTGGGCGCTGCAGACGCGGGTGCCGTCGGAGATGGAGGACCGGCGTTTTCGGCTTCTGACGCCGTCAACGTGCCCAGAACCTGGGTGCCATTCGGAAGCGCATTGCCGGAGACGGACCCCGGCTGCGCAGGCGTCATGCCGGCGGGCATACCGGGCATCGGCGACGGCGGTGCACCCGCGGTGCCGCCCTGCTCAAGCTGACGGAGACGATAATCAACGTCGGCAACGACTTTATCGAGCTGCGCACCCATTTGGTTGAGCTTGAAAGACATTTCTTCGATGCGCCCAACGACGCCGCGTAATTCACCTTCAAGCTCAGACATACGAACGCTGAGCCTTGCAACAGCCGGATCGTTGCTTGACGCTGCGTCACCGCTACCGCTTGCCAGCGGGGCCCCGCTGCCGCCTCGGGCAATCTGCACGTTGAGGGTACGGATATCTCGCTCTAAACGATCAATCCGATCTCGCAGCGCTGCCGCATCAAGGTTTTGCGCTGCTGACGGCAAAGGGGCCGCAAAAGCGGCCACGATCACGACAGCAAATACGGCGCCACCGATTAAGGCTCGTCGGAACGTCATGACTATCTCTCCGGTCTTCTCAATTATTCATGCCAATCGTGCAACGGACACGACGCCCGCGACTCGGTTTAGCTAAACTGCGAGAAATATTAGGCAAAATTAAGGCGCTTGCCCACCCTACGGTAGACAAGCGCCCAATTTTCTTGATGACGTCCGGTCGCTTAGCTGCCGGTCGAGGACACCACCATGACGCCACGGCGGTTTTGCGCCCAAGCGACTTCGTTGTGACCGATAGCGGCAGGCCGCTCTTTGCCATACGAAATGGTGTTGATCCGCGATGGGTTGATGCCCAAAGCAACCAAGTAATCTTTCACGGCGTTCGCACGGCGCTCACCCAGAGCCAAGTTGTATTCGCGCGTGCCGCGCTCATCACAATGACCTTCAAGGGTGACGCGAACGGCGCCATATTTCTTTAACCAAGCGGCTTGCTTTTCCAGTGCGGCGCGGGCTTCAGCACCCAGATCCGAACTGTCGAACGCAAAGAACACACGGTCGCCGACGTTGACGACCAAGTCCTCTTGCGAGCCACCTTGAATTTGTACTGCGGCTGGCGCGCTCGAATTGTTAGAGCTTGCCCCGCTCGAGCCGGTGTTGCCGGTGGATTCAGGCGCCGTTTCACAAGCTGCCAAAAGTGCGACTGCGGCCAGCATCGTCAAAAATTTAAAACGCATAGGATAACTCCTCATCGGGTGTAATAATTAAACCCTGTTCGCCGATCAATCGGCACAAACCTCCGCTGGCCCCCTCTGCGGACGCCAATCACACGTACTGATAAAGAGAGACGCGCTTGATTCCAAGTACTTTTTTGGAATAGCACAATGATAAAGGTTCAAGACTGAACCCAATATTCAAACTCGTATTTGTGCAGCGCAGGATAAAATGGCGCATTCCTGCCTGTCGCGTCATGCGATCATTACGGAATGATCGGCGACCATGCAGGATCCGAGGCGCCCACTGGCGTGATGACTTCGCGTTCATTATAGCCCGTAAGATCAATGGAATACAGCCGAGGATCCGTGACCATCTCGCCTCGCTTCGATTGACGGAAGAACATCAACACGCGCCCATTCGGCGCCCAAGTCGGCGCTTCGACCAAAAAATCCTCAGCCAAAAGGCGCTCGCCCGAGCCGTCCGGTCGCATCACACCGATATAAAATTGGCCTCGTGAAATCTTGGTGAACGCAATCAAATCACCCCGTGGCGACCACACCGGTGTCGCATAGCGCCCGTCACCAAAGCTAATCCGTTGCACATTGCTGCCGTCGGCGTTCATCACATACAACTGCTGAGAACCGCCACGATCCGAGTTGAACACAACCTGCGAGCTGTCCGGCGAATAACTGGGCGAGGTATCGATGGCGCCGGACCGCGTCAACTGTATAGACTGGCGGGTCCGCAAATCCATCACGTGGATATCGGTCTTGCCGTTCTGTGCGAGACTCATGATCACCTTTTGCCCATCCGGCGAGAACCGTGGTGCAAACGTCATGCCCGGGAAGTTACCAAGCAGTTCCTGGCGGCCGCTATCGATGTTGAAGATATACACACGCGGCGTGTTGCCGTGGTAGCTGAGATACGTAATTTCCTGGAGCGTCGGCGAGAACCGAGGCGTCAGCACCAGCGACGAGCCATCCGTCAAAAACCGATGATTGGCGCCATCCTGATCCATGATCGCCAGGCGCTTGATCCGCCGCTGCGCAGGCCCACTTTCGGCGATATAAACAATGCGCGTATCGAAATAGCCATCTTCGCCGGTGACACGCTTATAGATTGCGTCCGAGATAATATGTGCGACGCGGCGCCAGTTATCGGGCACCGTAAAATAGGCAAGGCCGACCATCTGCTGCTCGGCAAACACATCCCACAACCGGAACTCAACCCGCAGGCGGCCATCGGCGACCAACTGTGTGCGGCCCTGCACCAGGGCTTGCGTGTTAATGATCCGCCAATCGCCAAAGCGCGGCAGTGTTGCGAGCGAACCGTCGCCTTCGATGAACGCGCGGCGGTCAATCGGCTTAAATAAACCGGACCGCTGCAGATCGGCGGATATCACCGCCGCCATCTCGCGACCGATCCGCGCGTCTTCGCCGGTGGCGCCAAAGAAATCGGTGACCGCAATCGGCAGCGGCTCCGCATTGCCTTGGGTGATGTCGACGCGAAGCTCCGCCGATGCCGTCGGCATGATGGCAAAAAGCAGTGCGGCAAAAACCGAAATGCGAAGCAGGGCTCGTAAAAACATCATCGCTCCTTAAAGCTGCGCGCTACAAAAGCTCGCTGGGATCAAAATTAATCGTTATCGTTTTCCAAACCACGTAGCGGTCCGCCGGCAGTTTGATCGGATTGCAGCGCGGATTCAACACGGCACGTTTGGCCGCGTCGGCAGCGGACTGGAAAAATCCGTCGCTGTAATATCGCGTCTGGTCTTGAATCACCGCAGACCCCACGGTGCCGTCCGGGTTCATCGACATACGTATCACCACCGCCAAGTTTTTAGCATTCTTCGCCCCCGGATTGATATTCCAACATGGTGTTACCGACTCGATCACCTTACGGCGCATCGCGTCCAGTTCCGTCATGCTGACGGGTCGATCAAGATCGGACTTAACCTGTTCGTTTGGCTTTTTTAAGGCACTCCGGATCGATGCCGCGAATTCTTTCTTCGGTTCTTCCTTTGCAAGCTTCTCAGGCTCTGCGGCCCGGGTCTCTTTAATCTTCTCTAACGTCTTCAGCAAAGACGAGACCTGGAACTCAGGTTTTTCCTTCGGCGGCGTCGGCTTTTTCTTTAACTGCGCTGACGCAGCCGCAGCCTTCGGCGGTGCCGGTGCGGGCTCTGGTTTCGGCTCAGGCTTGGGTTCCGGCTCGGCCTTCGCTTCCGGCACAGGTTCCGGCTCGGGTTTCGGCTCAGGCGCAGGCGCGGGCTCTGGCTGCTTCGGCGCCGGCTCGGGTTCTGGTTCGGGTTCAGGCGGCAAAGCTGCGATTTCTGGCGCCGGCGGTGGCGGCGGCGCAGGTTCAGGCTCTGGGGCTTGCACCACCGGCTCAGGCTCAGGTTCCGGTTTTTTCTCAGGTTCTGGCTGCTTTTCTTCAGGCTCGGGCTTCACCGTTGGTTGCGGCGCGTTACGGACATCGGAAATGTCGACCATCTCAACAAAGATCGGCGTCTCGTCCAACGGCTCAATCGCATGCAAATTCGGCAGGCCAAACCACGCCACCGCCACGATGGCGGCGTGAAATCCGATCGAAAAGATCAGGCCCTTATTCATTGCGTGATGGTCCGATTGAACATGCGAGTTAAGGGTTTTTCTTTTCGGTTTTCTTTTTGTCGCCGCTTTGCGTGATCAGCGCGACGCGGCGATAGCCAGCCCGGTTGATCGTGCCCATGACTTCCATGACGCGGCCATAATTGATATCCGCATCGCCGCGCACAAAAATCCGTAAATCCTGGTTCTCGCCGGTAATGGCGCGCAGTCGCGGCACCAAGGTTTCGAGCGGCACCGATGTGTCTTGCAGAAAAATCTCACCGGCCGCCGTGATCGAGATCGCCAGCGGCTCGTCATCACCCGCAACGGCGCCCGCTTCCGTCTTCGGCAGATTGACCTCGACACCGACCGTCAATAGGGGGGCCGTCACCATAAAGATGATCAGCAGCACCAACATCACGTCGACAAACGGCGTCACGTTGATCTCGCTCATCGGTCGGCTGCGACCCCGTCCGAAACGGCCACCGCTCGACCGACGCCCTAATACACTCGCCATATCCGTCGCACCCTTTTCCGTTTAGGTGTCCATCTCGCGCGATAGAATTGCCGAAAACTCGCCGGCAAAGCTGTCCAGCCGACCGGCGTAGCGATCCAGATCACGGCTGAGTTTGTTGTAGGCAACCACCGCCGGAATGGCGGCGAGCAGGCCAAGCGCCGTTGCGAACAGCGCCTCAGCAATGCCCGGTGCCACCACCGCCAACGAAGTGTTCGAGGATACGGCAATCGCCTGGAAGCTGTTCATGATCCCCCACACCGTGCCGAACAAACCGACGAACGGCGCCGTTGAGCCGGTGGTGGCCAGGAACGTCATATAGCGTTCCGCCCGATCCATCTCGCGGTGCACGGTTATCTGCATGACGCGCTCTATCCGCTCGGCGACACCGACTTTCAGACTGGCGCCGGTGCTGCCGGATGCGCGCCGCCATTCCCGCATCGCGGCAACGAACACGGCTGACATCGGATCGCGCGGGTTTGGGGATATTCGCTCATACAATTCATCCAACGACTTACCCGACCAAAACGCCTGCTCGAAATCAGATGAACGCTGGTTAAGCCGACGCACGTTCAACATCTTTTCGAAGATGATCGCCCAGCACCAAATTGACGCCAGCACCAAAATCAACATTACCGCTTTGACGACGAGGTCGGCACGCATCACCATCGCCATGATGGTGAAGTTGTCGGCGCCGACCGAACCGGCCATAAGCGCGGCATCAACCGCTTGGTTTTCCATTCGTCACTCCGCTTTCAAAAATCACTCAGTCTTCATGTCTATAAAACTTGCCGTAACGCATCGCGCACCACATCGGGCAAGCGCACAGGCGCACCACTGTCGATGTCCATGCACGCCAAACGTACATCTATGGCGACCAACGTGGCGCTATCCAGGCAAATGTCTTGATGCATGTGCAGGCTCGCGCCGCCGAGCCGAGTCACGGCGGTGCGGACTTCAAGGGCGTCGTCCAAGCGTGCCGGCTTGATGTAATCAGCACTGCAGGATTTAACCGCAAAGGCGATCCGATCCGAACGCATCAATGCACCGTTTTCAATGCCGTGGTGGCGCAGCAACTCGGTCCGTGCACGTTCCGCGTACTTAAGATAGTTGGCGTAATACACGATACCGCCGGCGTCGGTATCTTCGTAATAAACCCGCACCGCATGGGTGTGCACATGCTGCCCAGACGCATCAAGCATCAGCCGGGTCCTCCTGGATCAGTTCCAACTGATCGAATGACTTCGGCGCCTTGAGGCCTAGGTGCTTGAAGCCGTCACCGGTCAGCGCGCGGCCTCGGGGCGTACGCATCAGCAAGCCTTGCTGAATCAAATACGGCTCGATCACCTCTTCGATGGTATCGCGTTGTTCCGACAACGCGGCGGCCAAGGTCTCAACCCCGACCGGGCCGCCGCCGTAATTGTCGGCAATGCAGCCCAAGTATCGACGGTCCATGGCGTCAAGGCCGCGCTTATCCACATCCAAGCGATTGAGCGCAGCATCGGCGGTTTTCGCATCCACACTGAGGCTGCCGTCGACGGCAGCAAAATCGCGCACGCGCCGCAGCAGTCGTCCGGCAACCCGTGGCGTGCCGCGTGCGCGTTTGGCGATTTCACGCGCGCCGTCAGATTCCAGGGCCAAGCCCAACAGGCCGGCGCCGCGGCTGATGATATGTTGCAAATCATCGACGCCATAAAATTCGAGCCGCATCGGAATGCCGAAACGTTCACGCAACGGCGTGGTGATCAGACCGGACCGAGTGGTCGCGCCGACGAGGGTAAAGCGCGGCAGGTCGATGCGAACCGAACGTGCGGCCGGCCCTTCGCCGATGATCAGGTCGAGTTGAAAATCTTCCATCGCCGGATATAGGATTTCTTCGACCGCCGGGCTCAGGCGATGAATTTCATCAATGAACAACACGTCGCCGGCTTCGAGGTTGGTTAAGATCGCAGCCAGATCGCCGGCCTTGGCGATGACAGGGCCCGATGTGGCACGAAAGCCGACGCCCATTTCTTTCGCAACGATGGATGCCAAGGTAGTTTTACCGAGCCCAGGGGGCCCGTAAAACAACACATGATCCAACGCTTCGGCGCGCTGTAACGACGCTTCGACAAACACTTTCAAATTGGCGCGCACTTGCGGCTGGCCGACGAAATCGTCCAACCGTTGCGGACGCAGGGCAACATCTTGGATGTCGCCGACGGTCTCAGCGGGTTGAATGATGCGCTCCCCTTCGGCCATTTAGATGCGCGCCCCTGCACGGGTATCGGCCGGCGCCAATCGCGCCAACCCACCCTTGATCAGTTGCCCGACGTCAACGCCCTCGCCCAAATCGTTGGCCGCCTCCGAGACCGCGCCCAACGCCTGCGATGGGCTGTAGCCCAAATTGACCAACGCCGACACCGCATCCGATACGGCACTTTCCGCGATGTCGACGGCCGAAGGCACGGCACCCGGTGTCCGTGCCGCGACCTGTGCCTTGGCCGCTTGACCAAGCGCGATGGCGCCGACTTTATCTTTAAGTTCTGCAACGATCCGCCCGGCCAGCTTCGGCCCGACACCCGGCGCTTGCGTAATCGCCGCCTTATCGCCGCTGGCGATCGCCCGGCTCAGCTGTTCCGCGTTCAATACGCCTTGGATGGCAAGCCCGGCCTTCGCGCCAACGCCCTGCACCGTCGTCAAAAGCTTAAACCAATCGCGATCTTCGGCACCGGTAAAGCCGTACAAATGGATGTGATCTTCGCGGACATGGGTTTCGATGAACAGCATCGCCGCCTCACCCACCGCAAGCCGACTACGGGTACGGCTTGAGGCGAACACCAAATAACCGACACCAGCCACGTCGATCACCACCCAATCGTCGCCGACCTCATCGACGATCCCTTTAAGGCGCGCGATCATCTGGCGGCACCGGCGACAGGCTGCGTGCGGATCATTTGCCGAATCCGCTCGGACGTGCCGCGATGGTGTGCGTGACAGATCGCAACGGCGAGCGCGTCGGCGGCATCGGCGCCGGTGACCTTGGCACCCGGCAGCAAGGTTTTAACCATCATCTGCACTTGTTCCTTGCTCGCGTGACCCGCGCCAACAACGGTCTTTTTCACGAGGTTCGGCAGATATTCCGCCACATGCAGACCGGCCAACGCCGGCACCAGCAACACGATGCCCCGCGCTTGCCCAAGCTTCAGAGTCGAAACCGGGTTCTTGTTGACGAAGGTTTCCTCAACCGCGGCCTCTTCGGGGGCGTATTCGGCGATGATCTCGCGGAGCCCCGCATGCAACTGCACCAAACGGTCGGCAAGGGTGGCATCCGGTGAGGTTTTAACAACACCGTCAGCGACGTAGCTCAGACGGTTGCCCACCGCCTCGATGACGCCCCATCCCGTGATCTGCAATCCTGGATCGAAACCGATCAACCGCACATGAAGCTCCTGGCGTTGCGTTTAAACGAAATCAGGCGCTCAACTGCGCCATGATCTCGTCGGATACGTCAAAGTTCGACGACACGCTTTGCACGTCGTCGTTGTCTTCCAATACATCGATCAGCTTAAACAATGTGCTCGCCGTATCGACATCGACTTCAATGGTATTTTGCGGTTTCCAATCGAGCCCGCCGCTTTCCGGATCGCCGAACGTTTCCGCAAGCGCTTCGCGCACACCGGCGAAGTCGTCAGGGTCGCAAATGATGGTGTGGCCGTCCGCATCGCTTTCAACGTCGGTGGCACCAGCCTCGAGGGCCGCCTCAAACATCGCTTCTGCGCCCGCCACATCGGCCGGATAGACAATCCGCCCGACACGGTCGAACATAAAGTTGACCGAGCCCGTTTCGCCCAAGTTTCCGCCGTGCTTTGCAAATGCCGAGCGCACTTCGGACGCAGTTCGGTTACGATTGTCCGACAGCGCTTCGACGATCATCGCTACGCCACCAGGCCCATACCCTTCATAGCGGATTTCTTCATAGTTATCGCCGTCGCCGCCGAGACCACGCTGAATTGCGCGCTTGATGTTGTCGTTCGGCATGTTCTGGCCGCGCGCGTTGGCAATCGCCAGACGCAAGCGTGGGTTAAAGTTCGGGTCTTCGCCACCGCGTGCTGCGATGGAAAGCTCTTTACCGAGCTTCGCAAAAACCCTCGCGCGCTTCGCATCCTGCGCGCCCTTACGATGCATAATATTTTTAAACTTTGAATGGCCGGCCATCTCGTTCGTCCGTCTCCGTCCCGCTCGTGTTAGGCGCCCCCCGAAATCTCCCGGGTCGCGAATCGCTCTATACTACTATTGAGGCGCGCCGATGAATACAGCCCCGATTTAAAACCAGATATTACCTGGGCACGCCCTCAATCATCATTACCGCGCAATATGTCAAGATTTTGGCAGTAAGGACTTAATTTTTGATGAGGCTCTCCGACATCCCGGATCGCGGCGCGTCCGAGAAATCGCAGGTAATGATTCAAAGAAAAAAGCAAGGTGACTTCCCGGAAACACCGAGCGTTATCCAGGACCGTATAGGCGTGCCTAAACCTTCGGCATGATCTCCGCCAGATGCGCGCCGATGCGGATCGGTTGAATACGCTTTGCGAGGCCGGTTTTGTCGTCGGTGCTGACCAGCACGCCGCAAAGCGTGCCGTCGCCGTCGGCGGGCTCGAGCCGAACACGCTCCCCTTTCGAGATAAAGCGCGATGTCGCCCCTTCTTTGCGCATGCCGATCACCGAGTCGTAATCGCCGGTCATGCCGAGATCACTTTGATACGCGGTGCCGCCGGGCATGATCCGCCCGTCGGCCGTCGGCACATGGGTGTGCGTGCCGACCACAGCCGTGGCGCGGCCATCGACGTAGTGGCCGAACGCCTGTTTTTCGCTGGTCGCTTCACCGTGCAAATCAAAAATCACCGCATCGACATCGCGCTTTAGCCGGTAGCGGTCCAGTAGGTCCGCCGCCGCTTGGAAAGGATCATCGAGCAATTCCATGAACAGCCGGCACATCACGTTGGCGACCATTATCCGCTTGCCGTTCTCGGTCGTATAAACTTTGTAGCCGCGCCCGGGTGTGCCCGGCGGATAGTTGATCGGACGCAGAATTTTGTCGTCGCGTCCCATCTGATCAATGACGTCGCGCTGGTCAAAAGCGTGGTTGCCGGTAGTGATACAATCTGCGCCCGACTGATACATGGTGTCGCAGATCGCACCTGTGATGCCAAAGCCATGTGCTGCGTTCTCGCCATTGACGATAGCAAAGTCGACTTTCAGCTTGGTTTTAAGCCGGGCGAGATTGCCGTTAAGCACAGCGCGCCCAGCGCTGCCGACGACGTCGCCGATAATCAAAATATTCATACCGAAGGAAGTTCCTGCCCGCTTTCAGATGTCATCAGAGTGCCAAGCTCGGTGGCAATGGCGTCGAGCCGCTGATCATGCGGACCGCGTGGCGTCCTGTCCAGCCGTTGCCCGGCAAACGCCGCGCCTAAAGCAAACGGCGCCTGATCGGCCGGCGCATCTCTGAGCTTTTGCAAAGTCCGATCATAAAACCCGCCCCCGTAGCCGAGCCGATAGCCCGCCGTATCAAACGCCAGCATCGGCACGATCAAAATATCCGGCATAAGGCTTGGCGCCGCATCACTGGGAATAGACGTCCCGAAGCCGCCATCAATCAGCACATCACCATCCTGCCATTGCCGGAAGGTCAACGGCGTCGCCGGTGCCGTGACTACAGGCAGGGCGATGGTGTGGCCAAGTTCTGCCAGCGCCCGCATCAAAGGCCGGACATCTATTTCCGTGCCCATCGGCCAGTACGAGGATACCACGCGCAGACCATCTTTAAAGCCCAGTGCAGGCGCCGACCCGATCACGTGATGCGCCAACGCTGCTCCTGCATCCGGTGCATCGTCATGCGCTTGTTTGCGGCGCTTTTGTGCTGCTTTGCGAAGCTCTGATTTTTCCGTATCGAGATCGGTCACGTCGCGCAACTGGCCTTAATTTTATGGAGGAAAATAGCAGGCGGACCACCTGGACCGGTGACCGTGTGATCCTCCGTGGCCTGCTTCAGCAGGTGGGTGCCGTAGATACCCGACCCAAGAGTCGGACAGTGACAGCTCCCTTACGGTGGATTTAAGGCCCCAGGGATACTTAGGTCTGTCGCGTCCCGTAGCCCGCCTGTCTGTAAACTAGGCGCCTTCGAGGCGCTCGGCAATGCTTTCGATGCGCGCGGATATCCGCTCGAGGCTATGGCCCAATCGGTCATCGGCGTCAGCCGCCGCCGCGGCACCTTTGCCAGCCTTCAATGTTTCGTTTTCGGCATAGACGTCGGACAGCTCGTCGGCGACCAAAAGCGAGACCATGACCAAAAGCTTGGCATCACCGATTTGCCCGACGGCAGCAACCAGTTCAGACACACGGTGATCAATATAGCCGCCGAGCCGGGTCAGATGTGCTTCTTGTCCATCGTCACAGGCGACCGTGTATTTGCGATCATTGATGCTAACGGTGACTTGTGCCACTGGCTCAGCCTTTCATGTCAGCGGTGGCAAGCGATTCTAACCGGGTAATCGCACCGGCCAGTCGGTCGGCGGCAGTGCGGTTTAGGTCACGCAGGTCAGAATTTTCCTGACGAAGCGCGTCAAGTGCTGCCTTGTGTTCCGAATCATCCGCACCTTTAGGGGATGTTGTCGATGCCTTGGCTGTCAATGCGAGGTCCAATCGGTCTACAGCCGCTTCGAGCCGTTCTACGGCGCGATCAACCTTCGATGCCTTGGCGATTGTCGATGTCGACATGCCGATCATGGCCCCCTTTTCGTCTCTCCGGCGCGATGACGCCAGTGTGCGACAAACCTGTGATTGTCCAGAGGTTAAGCCGGTTCCGCAATTTTCGTCAAACGCAACCTGAGAGATTGCTCGTAAAATTCTGAGACTCTGAGGATTTTTCATATTTCGCCGCCTTCGGTAAAAATCTCCGACGACATCCGGCAATCAAACATTGACCTTTCGCGGGAAACCCGGTTTTTTGCGCGCACAGTGAAACAACGCGTTTATTTAAATGTCGCGCCTATTGCGGCTGCGACCAGCACAGGAGGACAGCATGGCAACACGTGTCGCCATTAACGGTTTTGGACGTATCGGTCGATTGGTCTTACGCAGCATCGTCGAGAGCAAGCGCAACGACATCGAAGTCGTCGCCATCAATGATTTGGGCTCGGTCGAGATGAACGCGCACTTGTTCCGCTACGATTCCACGCATGGCCCGTTCCCAGGTGAGGTCAAAGTCGACGGCAACACCATCGACGTCGGTGCCGGCGTCATGAAAGTGACCGCCGAGCGTGACCCGGCCAATCTGCCGTGGGGCGAATTGGGCGTCGATGTGGCGCTGGAATGCACCGGCCTGTTCGTCGACCGCGCGAGCGCCGGCAAGCATATCGAAGCAGGCGCAAAGAAAGTCCTGATCTCGGCACCGGGTAAAGACGTCGACAAGACCATCGTCTATGGCGTCAACCACACCAGCCTGACCGCCGCCGACACCATCGTGTCGAACGCATCTTGCACCACCAACTGCTTGGCGCCGGTCGCCTATGTGCTGAACAACTTGGTCGGGATTGAGCGCGGCTACATGACGACGATCCACGCTTTCACCGGCGACCAGCGCACGCTCGATACCCTGCACTCCGATCCGCGTCGGGCACGGACCGCGTCGACCTCAATGATCCCGACCTCGACCGGCGCTGCAAAGGCCGTCGGCCTGGTGTTGCCGGAACTGGTCGGCAAGCTGGACGGCACCGCGATCCGCGTACCGACGCAAAACGTCTCTTTGGTTGATCTGACCTTTGACGCCGGTCGGGCGACCAGCGCCGAAGAAATCAACGAAGCGATGAAGGCCGCCGCTGAAGGTCCCCTGAAAGGCGTGCTCGGCTATAATGTTGAGCCGCTGGTCTCTATCGACTTCAATCACAATCCACACAGCTCGACCTTTGATGCCACGCAAACGCAGGTCATCGACGGCACCTTCGTGCGCGTGTTGAGCTGGTACGACAACGAGTGGGGCTTCTCCAACCGGATGCCGGATACGGCATCGGTGATGGCCGGCCTGTAAAAGTTAGGCCCTGATATGCGCGGCGCCCTGGTTGTTGTCCACGACATCCACCAGGCGCGCCGCGCCGTCAGCCGGGCGCAAAACTTAGGTGTAGACCTGACCCTGCTCAGCGCACCGAGCGCCGCTGCCACCCTCGGCCCTGCGGTATTTCGCGAAATGATCGCAATGGTCCGCGCGGACCTTGATGAAAATTCAATCACCTTCGATTCGATCCTCGATTGCGGCGAAGATCCGGGTCCGGCGTTGCAGGCGCTGCGGTCTGGGTGCATATATATCTGCTCGACGGCACCCGAAACGGTGTTTATCAAACTCACGAATATTGCAGAACAATGCGGTGGCGCGGTCGTCAAAGGCCCGCTTGCCGGTCTTGATCTTAGTGACGACGTCAGCGACGACGCCCTGGACATATGGCTCAGAGACAACGCGGGAGACAACAGCGCATGAGCGAAGCTAAAACGCCACCGTGTAAACTCTATCTGATCACGCCGGCGAAAATCGATCCAAATGCGTTTGCCGAAGATCTGAAAGCGGCGATTGACGCGGCACCGGACGCGGTCGGCGCGGTGCAGTTACGCCTCAAAGACGTGCCGGATGAAGACATCATTGCCGGCGCCAATGTGCTTATGCCGATCTGCCATGCTGCCGATATTCCGCTGATCATCAACGACCGCGCCGACATTGCACAGGCGACCGGCGCAGATGGCGTGCATTTGGGGCAAGACGACGGCAGCTTGGCCGACGCGCGCACCCTTTTGGGTAAAGACGCGATCATCGGCGTGACCTGCCATGACAGCCGCGATCTGGCGATTGAAGCCGGCGACGGCGGTGCGGACTACGTCGCCTTCGGGGCCTTTTTTCCGACCACATCCAAAGACGCCAAACACCAAGCCGACCCTGATATCGTCGAATGGTGGTCAACCATGACCATCGTGCCTTGCGTCGCCATCGGCGGCATCACGCCCGAAAATTGCGGCCCATTGGTTGAAGCGGGCGCGGATTATCTGGCGGTCATCAATGGCGTTTGGGGACACCCGGGCGGGCCTGCCGAAGCCGTCCGCGCTTTTGCACCACGGATCAAGCGCTGAGCCCGTAAAGGCGTAAAGACCACATTTTCGGTGGCAGAGTGCGGGGCGACCTGATAGAACCCGCGCCAACGACTGAGCGTTAACGCAACCAACCTTTTACGGCATAATAGTTTTCAGGACGATAGATCATGAAGATCGACGGCAACGCCATCCGTCCAGGGATGGTCATTGAGCACCAGGGCCGGCTCTGGCGCGCAACCAAAATCCAGCACACGCAACCCGGTAAGGGTGGCGCATACCTGCAAGTTGAATTGAAAGACATTCGCGACGGCACCAAGCTGAACGAGCGCTTCCGCTCCTCAGAAAAGGTCGAGCGCGCACGCCTCGAGCAAACGGATTATCAATTCCTGTTCTCGGAAGGCGACATGCACACGTTTATGCACCCAGAGACCTATGAGCAGACGGTGCTCTCCACCGAGGCTGTCGGTGAAGATTTGGTCCCGTTCCTGCAAGACGGCATGAACGTTAAAATCGAGAGCTTTGAAGATGAGCCGCTGGGCGTCGAATTGCCGCAACACGTGACGTTGGAAATTGCCGAAGCGGACGCCGTCGTCAAAGGTCAGACCGCATCGTCGTCATATAAGCCAGCAGTTTTGGAAAACGGCGTTAAAGTCTTGGTGCCACCGCACATCGGTGCCGGCACCCGGATCGTCGTCGATACCCGCGAATTCACCTACGTCGAACGCGCAAAAGATTAAGGACGGCAAAAACCACTTATGTCACGTCTCACCCCCCTCCTCACCGTCATGGTCGAGGCCGCACAAAAAGCCGGTCGGGCTTTGCGTCGCGACTTCGGCGAAGTCGAACAACTGCAGGTCTCGCGCAAAGGACCTGCCGACTTCGTCACCAAAGCCGACACCAAGGCCGAAAGTATACTGGTCACCGCCCTGCAAAAGGCGCGTCCGGCCTATGGTTTTTTGAACGAGGAAGGCGGCGAGATCGAAGGCAGCGATATTTCCAACCGGTGGATTATCGATCCTCTCGACGGCACGACGAATTTTTTGCACGGCATTCCACACTTCGCAGTCTCAGTCGCGCTTGAGCGTGACCGGCGCATCGAAGCGGGTGTGGTCTATAACCCGATCACCGACGATCTGTATTACGCTGAGCGCGGCAAAGGTGCATTTTTGCGGGACTCGCGGCTACGTGTGTCGGGTCGCCAGCACATCAACGAATCCCTTTTTGCGACGGGCATCCCGTTCTTGGGTCGCCCCGACCACGACGTCTTTATCAAAGAGCTTGAGGCCGTGATGGCAGGGTCCGTCGGCATTCGCCGTTTCGGCTCCGCAGCCCTCGACCTCGCGTTTGTCGCCGCTGGACGCTATGATGGTTATTGGGAGCGGAACCTGCAAAGCTGGGATATGGCCGCAGGCATTTTGTTGGTTCGCGAAGCGGGCGGTATTGTCACCGACATCAACGGCAAAGATAAGATGTTAGAGAACGGCAGCATTATCGCCAGCAATGGCGACCTCGACCGCGACTTCATGAAACTCTTAAAGACCGCACGCAAAGGCGTGTAAAGCTGTTGAGGGTTGACCAAGCCTTGATTATTTTCGAGGCTGCATCTGATGATGATGATCTGCCGAAAGATTTTACGCGGAAACCCGCGCCAAGCGATTGAGGGAGGCCCCATGGACCGCCAAAGCGACAAACGATTTTCGTATGTGCGATCTGCTCTTTTTTTGGGCGGGGCTGCTTTTGCGCTCGCAGTCAGCAATCACGCTGCGTTGGCGCAGACCTCTTCTAATCAGGCAGCAACGGATAATGTTGTCATTAACTGGGGGGCGATTGACGGCCAAAACGCCTCAGCGATGCCGAGCGGGTCCCCGACCGCGCAAGGTATGGCACCAATGTCCCGAGACGGCTTGTTGATACCGGGTGCCACGATGCCACGCTCGCAGTTGTATGTGGACATGCCTGGCAGCAATACCGGTCAGAGCGGGACCGTGAACCTCCGCAAACCAGGCAGCGCGCCTGCAAAGCAAGCCGCCGCGCCAGCGCCAGCCCCGGCCCCTATGCCGAAAGCGCCTGTTCAAACCGCTGCCGCGCCGAGCGCGCCGAAACAATTGAGTGAGGCCAAAGCGCCGCCCGCACCTGCAAAACCGGCCGCAGCCGCCAAAATCAAAGCGGCGGACGCCGCACCGCCACCCCCGCCAGCACCTGCTCCAAAAACCGAAGTCGCAGCCGCACCGCCGCCACCGAGCGCGCCCGCAGCCCCTGCGGCTCCTCCGGCCCCCGCAGCCACGCCGACAGCCCCTGCGTCGCCAAGCTCGGCTGAGGCATCATCGGCCGCCCCCGCGGCCGCCGAACAAGCATCCCTGCCAGATGCTAGCGGCGAAAAGCCTGCACAGGTTTTGTTTAACGGTGATGACACGAAACTCTCCGCCGACGGGCAAGGCATCTTGGACAGCGTCTATGCCAAGCTTGAGGCGTCGAACGACTTGCGCGTACAGTTGATGGCCTATGCCGCAGGTTCAGATCTGACATCAAGCAAAGCCCGCCGGATTTCTCTGTCGCGCGCCCTATCGGTACGCTCATACCTGATTGAAAAAGGCCTGCGCTCGACACGCATTGACGTCCGCGCGCTGGGCGACAAAGAACAAGGCGCACCTGAGAACCGGGTCGACGTCAACATCGTCAAACGTTAAACGATCCAGATTGCCCGGGATGCCGTTCGCCCCAGGCGACCTTTTGCGAAAAACGCCACCGGCTGTCACAAGATGCTCACACGACGTCCGCGCGGCACTACGTCATAATAGGCCACAAGTATCATAGGATATCGTGATCTGATGACCCGCCCGACCGTTTTCCTGTTCCGTATGATTATCTTTTTAGGCTGCGTCGGTGCGGCGTGCTTTTTCGTGTTTCAGCCGCTGCGAGATGCCTTTATGGCCAACGCCGCCCTGAACGGCCTGATCCTCGGCGTGCTTGTCTTGGGGCTGCTGTATAACTTTCGCCAGGTGATATTGTTATATGCTGAGGTTTCTTGGCTGGACAGCTTTCGGGAGCATTTGGACAACGCCGAGAACGGGCTTCAAGCGACAATCCCGCAAAGCGGCGACCTGCCAAAGCTGTTGGGGCCGATGGCGACGATGCTGGCCGACCGCCAAGGCCGGACCCGGTTCAGTCTATCCGCGATGTCGATGCGCTCAATCTTGGACGGCATTGCGGCCAGGCTGGATGAAAGCCGTGATCTGTCGCGCTACAACATCGGTTTGCTGATCTTCTTAGGCTTGCTCGGCACGTTCTGGGGTCTTTTAGAGACCGTTGGCTCCATCGGCACGGTGATTGAAGGCTTGAATGTCGGCGGTGACGATACCGCCGCCGTGTTCGAGCGTCTGAAGGCCGGTCTGCAAGCGCCCATCGATGGCATGGGCACGGCGTTCTCGTCTTCCTTGTTTGGCTTGGCGGGGTCGTTGGTGTTGGGCTTTTTAGATTTGCAGGCGAGCCAATCGCAAAACCGTTTTTACAACGAACTTGAAGAATGGTTGTCCAGCGTGACGCGGCTGTCATCCGGCGCGCTCGGCGGCGACGGTGAAGGCGGCAACGTGCCTGCCTATGTACAAGCGCTGCTGGAGCAGACGGCTGAGAGCTTGGAAAACCTGCAAGTCATCATGGCGCGCAGCGAAGAAGGCAAAAACAACGTCAACACGGGCCTAAGCTCGCTCACCAGCAAGATCGAAACCCTGACTGACCACATGCGCACCGAACAACAGGTGATGCGCCGCTTGGCAGAGACCCAGGTCGAAATGAAACCGGTTTTGGAAAAACTTGCTGCCGGCAGCAATACATCGGGCGGCAATGATGAAGCAATCCGCGCGCATCTGCGCTCCATGGACAATCATCTGCAGCGCCTGATCGACGAGACGACCCAATCCCGCGACGAAATATCCGACGCGCTGCGCCGCGAAATCCGCCTTTTGGCGCGCACCATCGCCGCCACCGGCGACGGAACTTAATTCCGCATGGCCGCGATCAGCCGCCGCGAGCATCGATCTACCGTCATCTGGCCCGGCTTCGTCGATGCGTTGGCGACGCTGTTGATGGTGATCATCTTTTTGCTGCTGATCTTCGTCATGGCGCAGTTTTTCCTAGGCCAAGCGTTATCCGGCAAAGACAAGGCGCTCCGGCAATTGGAGATCGATCTCAGCGAACTGTCGCAAGTGCTGGCGCTGACCAAGTCTGAAAACCAGCAACTGCAATTCGGCATCGAAAGTCTGGAAAACCAGTTGTCGGCGTCGATTGATGCACGCGAACAGTTGCAGGCACAACTCGCGCAACTCCGCAGCGAATACGTCGATGCGCAAGCGCAGATTTCCACGCTCACCGCACGCTCGGCTGCAGACAAAGAGGCCTTAGACCGCCAACTGAGCGAGATCGCCGATCTGAGCGGCGATGTGGCAGCACTCCGCGCGCTCAAAGAAGAGCTCGAAAAAGAGGTCACCTCGCTATCGCTTGCCGCCCAAAATATCGCGGTCGAACGGGATCAACTGGCGGAATCCCTCGCGACGGCTGAGGCAGATCGTGAAAACCTCAAAACCGGACTCGCCGAGCAAAGCGAGATTGCCGAGAGCGCGCGGGCGCAATTGGCGCTGATGAACAAGCAAATGGCCGCGCTCCGACAGCAATTAAATGCATTGAATGCGGCGCTTGAAGCGTCTGAGGCTGAGGCCGAGAAAAAAGACGTCCAGATTGAGGCCTTGGGGCAACGCCTGAATGCAGCACTTGCAGGTAAGGTGCAGGAACTCGCACGCTATCGTTCAGAGTTCTTTGGCCGGCTCCGCGAAGTGATCGGCAACCGCAATGATGTGCGCATTGTCGGTGACAGGTTTGTCCTGCAATCCGAATTGCTGTTTGCCAAAAGCAAAGCCGAGATCGGTGAGGCCGGCAAAAGAGAGCTCGCCAAGCTCGCCACAACCTTGCTTGAGATCGCCGTTAAAATGCCCGGCGACATCGATTGGATATTGCGGGTCGACGGGCACACCGACAGCGACCCGATTGCAACGCCGCAATTTCCATCCAACTGGGAACTGTCCACTGCGCGTGCCTTATCAGTGGTGCATGCGCTGGTTGATGCGGGTATCCCGGCAAAGCGGCTGGCAGCAACCGGGTTTGGCGAATATTATCCGCTGACCGCCGGTCAGACCGAGGCTGCGAAAGCGAAAAATCGCCGTATCGAATTCAAGTTTACGCAGCGCTAACATATGCCCGTTCTTTTCCTTATCGTCGTGGTCGACCTGATCGGTTTTGGCGTGGTGATACCGCTGCTGCCGTTCTATGCCGAATACTATAACGCCTCGCCGGATCAGGTCGGACTGTTGATGGCGATCTATTCTGCGGCGCAGTTTATCGCAGCCCCCTTCTGGGGACGCCTCAGTGACCGTGTCGGGCGCAAGCCGGTGTTGATGCTGTCCATGGCCGGCGCGGTCGGCGCATACGTCTGGTTGGGCTTCTCAGAGAGCCTCGTGTCATTGTTTTTGGCGCGCGCGCTCAGCGGCTTTATGGCCGGCAACATTGCCACAGCGTTTGCATATGTCGCCGATGTCACCACCAAAGAGGATCGCGCCAAGGGTATGGGCATGATGGGAGCGGCATTTTCCATCGGCTTTATCATTGGGCCGGCCATCGGTGGCCTGATCGCCGGCGCCGATCCAAACAACGCAGATTTCCGAACACCGTGTTTCGTGGCCGCGGGCCTGTCTGCGCTGGCCCTCGTCAGCGGTCTATTCATTCTCAAAGAAAGCCTGTCGCCGGAAGCGTGTGCCCGGCTGAATGCGCAAGATAGATCCGGGCGCATGAAAGCCTTGATGGCGGCGTTGAGTACGCCCGGCATTCGTGTGCTAATCGTCCTATCATTTGCAGCAACTTTGGTGTTCGCGGCACTTGAAGCGACGTTTGCGATGTGGTCATCCCGGGAATTCGGCTGGGGCCCCCTGCAGAACGGCTATCTGTTCGCGCTGATCGGTGTGCTCGCCGCGATCGTGCAGGGCGGCCTGCTCGGCAAGCTGGCAAAAAGGTTTGGCGTTGAACGGTTGATCGTGTTTGGCGCATTTGCGCTCAGTATTGGGCTCGCCGTGGTACCGTTCGTAACCACGTCAACGCAATTGGTATTGGCCATGACGGTCGCAGCACTGGGCTTCGGCATCCTATCACCTGCCTTGAATACGGCGATTTCCGTGCGCGGGGACAAAGATGTTCAAGGGGGCCTAATGGGCGTTACCCGCTCGGCAACGACGCTGTCTCGGGTCGTCGGACCGGCCATGGGCGGGGTCGTCTTCGCAGTCATTGGCCGACATGCGCCGTACTTTGCAGGTGCATTGATCATGGCGGTGGTGGCCGTTGTCGCGTTGCTGGCGCTATACAATCAGCGCACCGTGACAAAAACCGAATAAGCCCGCCGTCACAACGCCCCTTGAAAGGCTTCTGGCAACTCTGTATAAGGCTCGCTCGAATGATGTGGAGACGCTCGCGATGAAAAAAGATATCCATCCGGAATATCACGAGATCACGGTGCAGATGACCGATGGCTCGACGTTCACGACCCGCTCGACCTATGGCAGCCAGGGCGACACGCTGAAGCTGGATGTTGACCCGACCTCGCACCCTGCGTGGACCGGTGTGCATCGTCTACTCGATAGCGGCGGCCAGCTTGCCAAGTTCAACAAGCGTTTCGCGGGCATCGGCCTCAAGTCCGAATAATACCGCTGAAATCGCTAAGTTTTTAAACGCCTCCCAAAAGTTTTTGGGGGGCGTTTTTATTTTGGCGCATTCGACATGGTTAATATTGTACTGCAAAATCAAATTGTTATTAGATTCTGAGTTTGTTACTCTATACACCAGTGCTGCAACGTAGCGGTTTCTCTAAAGTTGCATTTTGAATTAAGTTTAGCTTTGCCGTTATCGGCATTGCTATGGGGGTCGCACTTTGGCCGGCATCACGCAATTTGAAGTCCATGTGCAACAGGGTGGGCGTTGGAGCATCCACGCCCAATTCGGCTCGTTCCAAAAAGACAAAGCCATCGAAGAAGCGAAAAGCATGGAACCCATGCGCAGCGTCACCGCTGTCAAAGTTGTGCGCGAAATTTATGACCCCGAGGCTGGCTCATCACAGGAATTCGTCATCTATAAAAGTGCCGGCGTCACGTCTCTCGACAAGTTCGAACAAGACGCGACGACCGTCGGTGGTGGCAGTGGAGGTGGTGGCAACACGTCGTCGTCCAGTTGGATGGATGACAGCGATGACGCGAGCGAAGACGATGGTAGCACAGCCGCTAAGAGCAGCCGCAAAAGCCAGAAACGCGCAAGTGGCCCACAAAAGAAAAGCACCGTCACACAAGTGGTCGTGAAACTTTTGCTGGTCGCCCTGATCAGTTTGACCATCGGTGGCGTTTTCACCTTCATGACGTCGAGCTTGATCGGCGGCAAGACCTTGTTCGGCATAAAGATCGCTGGCAACACCGAAGCCAACCTGCTGTTCGTCGTCTTTATCGGTACGTTGTTACTGTCGGCATTGATGATGGCGACAAGTCTTTTGAAAAAAGAAACCCTCGTGGAAAACCAACCGCGCTACCGCCCCCCCGCAAAAGCGACAAAGCCGGTGCGCAAAATCAAAAAAGTAAAAAAGAAACGCAAGAAATACCCGAGCCCAGAAGATAAGCCTGACAAAAGTGCGAAAAAAGCCGCCTCGACGGACGCAGACGATGACGCCCTCAATGACCGACTAAAGTCAGAATTAGGCAGCGGTGTCGACGACGATGACGGCAGCGGCGGAGCCAAGCCCCCACCTGAAAGTGCGGCGGCGGGCGGCGGGTTGTCCCCGAAAGAAGAAAAACAAAAAGCCTTTATGATGAAAGCGCTGGGCAAGGCGCTTGAAGGCTCCAGCTTCAACAAGAAAAAACTCGATAATTTTAACAAGTTCGGCGTCAATCTATGGGTTGCCGGCGCAACAGAAGCCCTTATGCAGGGCCGCGACATTGATGCGAAAGCAGCCAGCAAAATCTTGGCCGACAGCGTTCAGGTGTTGGGCTACAAAAAGTCGCATGCCGAGAATTTCGCCGGCAAATACGAAGAATACCTTCTGCAAGACAGCCGCTATATGCAGATGTTCCAAGCCGGGCGCAACGCCATGAACACTTTCTTGCAAGACGAAACCCACATTTCGCGCCATTTGGATAGCTCGCTCGAAGAGTGGAACAAGCCGAAGCAAAAAGAAGAACAACCCCGTGTCATCACAGTGTTGTTTACAGACATTGCCGGCTCAACGGCAATGACCCAGGAACTCGGCGACGCCGGTGCACAAGAGGCCGTACGCGCCCACAACCGGGTCGTCCGCGAAGCCTTGACCCAGTTCCGAGGCCGTGAAGTGAAGCATACCGGTGATGGCATCATGGCCTCGTTTGAACAGGCTTCAGACGGCGTTGAAGCTGCCATCGCCATGCAACGTGGTGCCAACAGCCACACCCAGGCAAACCCGAACCTGCCACTGTATTTAAAGATCGGCATTAACTCGGGTGAGCCGATCCAAGAAGACAATGATCTGTTCGGTTCGACCGTTCAGATGTCGGCACGCATCGTCGACAAGGCGCAAAAGAACGAAATTTTCGTCTCTGAAGTGGTCAAAGGGATATGCGCCGGTAAATCATTCCAGTTCATCAGCCGGGGCGGCTACGAAATGAAGGGCTTTGACGGCCCGGTTACGCTCTGGGAAGTCGACTGGAAGCGCGCGCAAGCCGCCGAATAATCGGAACCCGTCCGTCAATTTTCTCAAAAAAAAATCTCAATCCCTCTTGCGAGCGTTTTCGAGTGGGTTACTTTATTGATGATTACGGCAGACGCCTTTTTGGGTCTGCCAGTGTAAACGGAGCCCGGCTAGGGGCCGTAAACTTGGCCGCCATGCGGGCTCATAGATCAGATCGCTCAAAGGAGGATTTGCTATGCGTACGATCGACTTTTCACCACTTTTCCGTAATTCCGTCGGTTTTGACCGGGTGCAGCGCCTGATGGATGCCGCACAACAGACCGAGCAAAGCAACGCGTACCCGCCATACAATATCGAACAGGTTGGCGAAAACGGCTACAACGTGACTTTGGCCGTCGCAGGCTTTGCGCCGGGCGACATCGATATCACTTTGACAGAACGTACGTTGGTTGTTTCCGGCAAAACCACCGACAACGAAGCTGAACGGACCTTCCTGCACCGCGGCATCGCCGGGCGCGCATTCGAGCGCCGCTTCGAGCTTGCTGACCACATTGAGGTCAAAGGTGCGGCTCTTGAGAATGGGCTTTTACAGGTCCAACTTGAGCGCGTTGTCCCTGAAGAGCAAAAGCCGCGCAAAATCGAAATCAGCACCAAGTCTGGTGCGAAAGCGATCGAGCAAAAAGCTGCGTAATACGCACGCTTAGCTTAACGAAAGAAGGCGCGCCCGCCCCCCGGGCGCGCCTTTTTCTATGCTTTCTTTAAATCAGCCTTTAATCGCGTCCGCTTGAATGCCCGCACGGATGTCATCCGGGATCTGCACCGACTTTTGGCTGTCGCGGTCAATGAACACATGAATGAAATGACCCGTCGCACCCGGCACTTCATTGCCTTCGCCAAACAGCCCGATTTCATAGGTGACGCTTGAGCCCCCCAATCGGCCCGCGCGCAATCCAGCCGTTATGGTTTCGGGAAACGCCAGCGGACGGTGAAAGCGGCAAAGCGACTCTACCACCAACGGATACGCCCGCGCGGTCTGCCAATCAATCGCCAACGGTCCCATGGTGAAGCGCACCACCACGGTTTCAATCATACGGTTGTAGGCAACATTGTTCAGGTGGCCGAGCATATCGTTGTCGCCCCACCGGGTTTCGATCCGCGTCTGATAGGGAAAATCTTCGACGCGCCAATCCAGATAATCACTCATGCCGGAGCGCTCCGTTGAATGGCTTCAAGGGCAGTGCGGATCGGCGCCGGAATCGGGACTGGCGTGTTATCGGCACGATTCACGAACACGTGCACGAAGTGACCGGCTGCCGCAGCTTCGGCTTCATCGTTGCGGAAAATGCCGACCTCGTAGCGGTCCGACGAGTTCCCTAAATGACCGACCCTGAGCCCACAAGCGATCAGATCCGGATACGCGACCGGTCGGGCATAATTACAATGGCTTTCGATCACCACGCCGATCACAGGCGCGGCGTGGATATCCAAGCCGCCTTTCTCGATCAGGAAATAATTCACAACGGTGTCGAAATACGAATAGTACGTCACGTTGTTAACGTGACCATACAGATCGTTGTCCATCCAGCGCGACTGCAAGTCTAAGAAATATCCATAATCGTCGCGGGTCTCGGCTTGGGGTTTGCTCATAATCAGTGGGTCCGTATTTGTCTGCGATAGGTCTTTATCGGTCTTTTAAACGAGCGTGAGAGGCTGCACGGCGGACAAAAAAAGTCGGGGGCCACCGAACTCGGTAGCCCCCGCTTTATTTTTTTGAAGCCTCAACCCTGTCAAACTCGCCGTCTCGCTTCTTATGGGCCGATTAAAGCGGGGCTTTAACCTTACGTCAAGCAGGTCTTTTATAGATTGCTACGCATAAAGCTCACAAAAAAGGCCGCCCCGACCTGGGGCGGCGAGTTTAACAGGGAGGTGTCAAATATGGCCCCGGAGGACCAGGGCCATACCTGAATGATCGTGCATAGACCTTAATTTTGTTTTAATGGGTTACGGCTACGCGCTGGGTGATTCTACCCCCCCAAAAAAATTCCCAACTCGCAGACGGAGGCGCACGGAATGTCGGTTTGGCTGGCTTGGACAGTTTTGATCTTGGGTTTTCTCGCCCCCATGGCGCATGTGGCGTTAAGCCCATCTGCCGGGCCGTGGCGGATGCCGCCAGAAGCCCGCTGCCCATTCAGCCCGCGTATCGGCTGGTTGGTGATCATATTATTTCTGGGCCCCATCGGCTGGGTGATGTTCATGACCCGCAAACGCCGCTCATAAGGCTCAGCGCTTGAAGAATTGCTCGGCCCCCGCGCGTGCCGCTTCTTTGCCTTTAATATCGGCGCGCACCCGTTCAATCTCGCGCTCTAATTCGGTGATGTAGGCATGTAGCGCATCAATCGACATGTCTTCGAGGTTTTTCCAAGCATTCGCCGGCTTTTTTGTCGGCTCTAAATCGTCGATACTCATGGCAGCCTCCCCATTGCGCGATGATGATGTTAAAAGAAACCACCCACCCTTAACAAGCGACGGAAATCTATGTCCCTTCCAGATACCATGACCTGCATTGAAATCACCGAACCCGGCGGCCCCGACGTATTGGCGACAACCACCCGGCCGGTCCCGACCCCAGGGCCTGGTGACGTCCTAATCCGCATCCAAGCCGCTGGCGTCAATAGACCGGACTGCATCCAGCGCCTAGGCCATTACGCGCCACCCGAGGGTGTTACGGATATACCCGGGCTCGAGGTCGCAGGCGAAATCGCCGCACTGGGCGCAGACGTGACCGGCCTTAGCGTCGGCGAGCGCGTATGCGCACTGGTCGCAGGCGGCGGTTATGCCGAATATGTCGCAGCCCCAGCCGTGCATGTGCTGCCGGTGCCGGCGAACCTCTCGATCATCGAAGCCGCAGCCCTACCGGAAACCTTTATGACGGTCTGGACCAACGTCTTTGAGCGGGCCGCCTTGAACGCCGGCGAAACGTTTTTAGTGCACGGTGGGTCCAGCGGTATCGGCACCACGGCAATCCAACTCGCCGCCACCCTAGGGGCGCGCGTGATGACGACGGCGGGCAGCGCGGAAAAATGCCAAGCGTGTCTGGATCTCGGTGCCGAACGTGCGGTGAATTACCGTGAAGAAGATTTTGTCGATGTCGCCAAAGACTTCGGCAAAGGTGGTATCGATGTGATCTTAGACATGGTCGGCGGCGACTACATCCAGCGCAACATCAAAGCCGCAGCACCGGATGGCCGGATCGTCAACATCGCATTCCTGCAAGGCGCCAAGGTCGAGGTCAATTTCATGCCGCTGATGCTCAAGCGGCTCACACTCACCGGCTCGACATTGCGTTCACAATCGATTGCACGCAAAGCCGATATCGTCCGCCAGTTGAAAACCACGGTCTGGCCACTGCTTGAAGCGGGACGGATCAAACCGGTGATTTTTGAAACATTGCCCCTGCGCGATGCCGCTGCCGCCCACACTTTGATGGAAAGCAGCCGCCATATCGGCAAGATTATGCTGCACGTAGATGCCGGTTAAGCTTGAAAAGGACGGGAAAAGCGCCGATATAGCCGGTTTGGGGGCGAAAATTGCCTTACCGGTAATGTAACATCATGTTTTGACCCCGCCCCAGGTCTGACGCTATAAAGGCGCCGATGTTACGGGACTGCCATCCGGTCATCTCCACGATCATGAGAGGTAAGAATTATGGCGCATCCTTTGATGCCGAAGGCGACCGCCGTTTGGCTGGTTGATAATACGATGCTCACGTTCAAGCAGATCGCTGAATTTGTCGGTCTGCACGAGCTTGAAGTTCAAGCCATCGCCGACGGTGATGTGGCTGTTGGTATGCAGGGCCTAAACCCGGTGAAAGCCGGCGCGATCAGTGCCGAAGAACTGCAGCGTTGCGAGGGCGATGAAAACGCCGTCCTGCAAATGTCCAAAGTTACCATCCCGCAGCCGAAGGCCCGCCAAAAGGGTGCACGCTACACGCCGGTTTCCAAGCGTGGCGATCGCCCGAACGCAATTGCCTGGTTGGTAAAGAATTATCCAGAATTGTCAGATGCACAAATTTCAAAGCTGATCGGCACCACCAAGCCGACGATCGCATCGGTGCGTGACCGTTCGCATTGGAATTCGTCAAACATCAAAGGCGAGAATCCCGTCAGCTTAGGGCTTTGTGGTGCGACGGATTTGGAAAAAGCCGTGGCCCTTGCTCGTGCACGCTCCAAGACCGTCCATGCACCGCGCCCTGACATGGAAGCCACACTTGCTGCCGTTGCACAAGACGCCGCGTCTGATGCGGCGGCTGAGCCTGTCGAAGCTCCCGCCGACAGCGACTCCGAAGACGCTTAATACTCTATATCACGAACAAAAAAACGGCCGGCAATTCATTTGCCGGCCGTTTTTGTATTTCTGCCTGAAACGCTTAGTGCGACTTCAGATACTCAACAACTGCCTTACGTTCGTCCAAATCTTTTAATTTGAACGCCATCGACGAACGGTTGCCGTTTTTCGCTTTGGTGTAAGCGGTCGGATCCTCGAGATACGCGATCAATTCGTCTTCGGTCCACGTCCAATCGGCATCTTTCAGGCCCTTGTAACGGTTATAACCGTCAGCCGAACCTGCCTTACGACCAACCACACCGGCCAAAGACGGACCGACGCGATGCTGCCCCTCTTTCAACGAGTGACACGCCATGCATTTGCGGAAAACTTTTTCGCCATCAGCAGCGTTAACGGTCGCAGGGGCTGAAACCGCGATAAATGCAGCGGCAGCGGCGACGGTAAGGCCAATTTTAGGGAATTTCATTGTCTTCACCTTTTTTGTCGTTCGAAAAGGATTAACGCCCGGTCATCATATGATGCCTGAGCAAGCCTATATAACTTAGGAAGCCTAAGCGAACCTTAAAAGGGCAGATATGTAACAAGATGTATTAATATCCGAAACGCCCCCAAAAGCCGCCTTAGCCCACCTTCAGCAGTTTTTCTGTACACACCACTTCGATCACCGCTGTTAACACATCCATCGCCGCGTTGATTTCATCAACACCCGGCAATGTCGGTGCGATACGAATGTTGCGGTCATAGGGGTCTTTCCCATACGGGAACGTCGCACCCGCCGGCGTAATCTTCACCCCGGCATCCGCGCAGCGCTTAATAATCTCTTTGGCGCAGCCATCCAGCACATCAAGGCTGACAAAGTATCCGCCCTTCGGCGTCGTCCACGTCGCAAGCCCGGTGCCGCCCAGGCGCTTTTGCAGGGCATCCTCGACCGCCTGAAACTTTGGTCCGACAATCGCGGCATGTTTGTCCATATGCGCCAAGATGCCGTCCATATCGCGAAAAAACCGCACATGGCGCAGTTGGTTGATTTTGTCCGGCCCGATGCTGGCAAAGAAGATTTTTTTAAGGTGATCATCGATATTCGTCTTCGACGATGCCAGCGCACCGACGCCGGCGCCCGCATGAGTGATTTTTGAGGTCGAACCGAACACAATTGCCCGGTCTGGATTTCCTGCAGCATTACAGGCCGCCAGAATATTCGCCAATGGCGCCGGTCCATCGCCCAAGTGGTGCACCGCATAGGCATTGTCCCACATTAGGCGAAAGTCCGGCGCTGCGACCGGCATCTCGGCCAACGCTTTCACCATATCGTCCGAATACACTTCGCCCGACGGGTTGGAATATTTCGGCACGCACCACATACCTTTGACACTTGAATCGGCGACCGCGGCTTTCACTGCCTCTAGGTCCGGACCATCCGCCGTCATTGGGATGTTGATCATCTCGATTCGCAAACGTTCGCAGATCGCGAAGTGGCGGTCATAGCCGGGAACGGGGCACAGAAACTTTGGTGCCTGATCCCGCCATGGTCCGCCACCGCCGGGCATGCCGAACATTATCGCGTTGGCCAGAACCTCCCACATCATCGTCAAACTGGAATTGCCGCCGACGACAACTTGGTCTGGCTCGGCATCCAAAAGTTCTGCAAACAAGCGTCGCGCCTCGGGGATACCCGCAAGCCCGCCGTAGTTGCGAAGATCGGTACCGTCTTCGCCGTCCGTGCTGCCGGGCCCGACCAGAGTCAGCATTTCGTCGGCCAAGCTGAGTTGTTCCGGCGACGGTTTGCCGCGGGTCATATCTAAGCTCAGGTTGCGCCCACGCAGGCCTTCAAAGCGGCTCGTGGCGGCTGCGTTGTGCGATTGCACGCCGTCATGTTCGGCTTTCGTTAGGTCCAATGATCTGATCCCTTGTTAGAAATTTTAGTCGATAACCGGTACGGTGTAGTTCAAGGCCATTCGGCCGCCATCAGCGTTGATGGTCTCACCGGTGATATAGCTGGCATCATCGCTGGCCAAGAACGACGCGATCGACGCGATTTCCGATGGCTGCCCTGCCCGCCCCATCGGTGTTCGCGACATCGCCGTGTGCCGCACCGCCGGGTCTTCAAGAATTTTTTCCGCCATCTCGGTCAAAATCGTACCCGGGCCGATGGCGTTAACGCGGATATTCTGCGTCGCCAACGCCAGCGCCGACGAACGGGTTAGTTGCTTCACGGCACCCTTACACATGGCATAGACCAGCATGTTAGCATTGGTAATTTCGGCCTGGATCGACGACATGTTGATGATCGCACCGCCGTCGCCCTGCTTCACCATCTGCTTTGCCGCCGCCTGATTCGACAAGAAAAAGCCCTTCATGTTGACCTGCGTGACGTCGTCATAGGTCTTTTCGTCAACGCTCAGAATATCGCCCTGCACAACAATCGCCGCGTTCGCCAGCATCACATCAAGCCACATCCATTTATGGATCGTTGCCCCTATCAGGGCATCTACGCTCCATTTCAGACGCACATCGCATTCCATGAACGACGCCTCACCCGGCCCACCCGTCAGGCTCGCCGCTGCGGCTTCGCCCTTTTCAGTCTGGATGTCTGCGAGCATCACCTTTGCGCCATCCTCATAAAAGCGTTTGGCGCAGGCAAAGCCGATACCCTGGGCTGCACCGGTAACGATACAGACTTTGTCTTTCAGTCGCGTGCTCATGCTCGGTCTATTCCTTTAATCTTTCCGCGCCGTGCCATAGCCGACGCCTTCCAGGGCTTCCGTAATCTCGTCCAAAATCGCCGGGTCGTCGATGGTCGCCGGCATTTTCCATTCCTTATTGTCGGCAATCGCCTGCATGGTGCCGCGGAGGATTTTCCCGGACCTGGTTTTCGGCAAACGCTGCACCACGGTTGCCTGTTTGAACGCAGCAACGGGACCAATTTGCTGACGCACCAAGGCAACAATTTCGGCGACAACCTCGTCGGCTTCTTTGGTAACACCAGATTTCAGCACCAAAAAGCCAAGCGGCAGTTGCCCCTTCATTTGGTCTTCGACGCCGATCACGGCACATTCGGCCACGTCCGGATGCGACGACAAGACTTCTTCCATACCACCCGTCGACAGCCGGTGACCGGCGACGTTAATAATATCGTCGGTCCGTGCCATGATCGAGATATAGCCGTCTTCGTCAAACATCCCCGCATCCGCGGTTTTGTAATAGCCCGGATATTCTTCGAGATACGCGTCGATATAGCGTTGATCGGCATTCCACAACGTCAGCAGGCTGGATGGCGGCATCGGCAGTTTGACGCAGATCGCCCCGATTTGACCGGTCGGCACAGGCTCGTGAGTTTCTTCGTGCAATACCTGCACGTTCCAGCCCGGCACCGGTTTGGTGGGCGAGCCCGGCTTCACCGGGTACACATGTAAGCCCATGCAGTTGGACGCAATCGGCCAACCGGTCTCCGTTTGCCACCAGTGATCGACCACCGGCACCTTGAGCATATCCTCGGCCCATTTGAGCGTATCGGGATCGGTCCGCTCGCCGGCCAAATACAAATATTTGAAGGTGCTGATATCATAATTCTTCAGCAGTTCCCCTTTGGGGTCTTCTTTTTTGATGGCACGGAACGCCGTCGGCGCGGTGAACAGAGCTTTCACCTTGTGGTCCGCAATCACCCGCCAGAATGCACCGGCATCAGGGGTGCCCACGGGCTTGCCTTCGTACAACACCGTCGTCGCACCTTGCATCAACGGCGCGTATACAATGTACGAATGCCCGACCACCCAGCCAACATCTGACGCTGCCCAGAACACATCGCCTGGATCAATATCGTAGATGTTCTTCATCGACCATTTCAGCGCCACCGCATGACCGCCATTATCGCGAACCACGCCCTTTGGCTGTCCTGTGGTGCCGGACGTATACAGGATATACAACGGATGTGAGGACTCGACTGGAACACACGCGGCGGGCGCGGCCCCCGCACTGGCGCTTGCCCAATCCACATGCTTCACGTTGGTGATGGTACCTTCACTTTCGGGGCGCGCCAAAATCATGCAGGCGTCGGGCTTGTGCTTCGCCAACGCGATGGCTTTATCCAGCAGCGGGATATAATCGAGGACCCGATTGACCTCGATCCCGCACGTCGCCGACATCACAAGTTTCGGCTTCGCGTCATCAATCCGCACCGCCAATTCGTTCGACGCAAAGCCACCGAACACCACCGAATGGATCGCGCCCAAACGCGCGCACGCCAGCATCGCAATTGCGGCTTCGGGGACCATCGGCATATAGATCACAACCCGGTCGCCCTTTTCGACGCCTTCGGCTTTCAGCGCGCCGGCAACGCGGGCGACCTCGTCGGTCAGCTCAGCATAGGTATAGGTTTTTTGTGTACCGCCGGTGACAGGGCTGTCATAGATCAGCGCTGCTTGGTCACCGCGACCGGCTTCGACGTGACGGTCCAGGCAGTTGTAGCAGGTGTTCAGTTCACCCCCGGCAAACCAGCGATAAAATGGGGCTTTGCTGTCATCTAAAACCTTGTCCCATTTTTTGGTCCAGGTGATACCTTCGGCCGCATCGGCCCAAAAACCCTCCGGGTCGTTTATGGAACGGGCATAGGCCTCTTCGAACGGATTGCTCATCGGCTTGGTGCTCCCTTTGATGACGGGACGATAAAAACGCCCTCTTTATCAATTTGATCGGTCAGGTCATTATGCAAAAAAGCACTGACAAACGCACGTTTCAAGCGTGCTGGTGCAAAGATTTTACTGGGAGACACCAAGATGGCTGAAGCGAACATTTATGATATCGATCTAGACCCCACACCGGCTAACTATACACCCCTGTCGCCGCTCGCGTTTATTCGTCGCACAGCTGCGGTGTATCCGGACCACACATCAGTCATCCACGGCGCCCGGCGTTACACCTGGTCCGAGACCTATGCCCGCTGCCAGCAGCTTGCCTCTGCGCTTGCCAAACACGGCGTTAAGAAAGGCGATACCGTCGCCGTGATGGCGTCAAACACGCCGGAAATGTACGAGTGCGCTTTCGGCCCGGCGATGATCGGTGCCGTCGTCAACACGCTCAACGTCCGCTTGGACGCCGAGATCATCGCGTTCTCGCTGAACCACGGCGAAGCGAATGTGCTGATCTGCGACACGGAATTTTCAGACACCATCAAGGGCGCGCTCGCCAAAGCCGGGCGCGACGATCTTTTGGTGATCGACATCGATGACCCCGAATACGACGGCCCGGGGGAACGCCTCGGCAAGATGGACTACGAAGCTTTTATCGCCACCGGGGACCCCGACTTCGCCTGGGGCCTACCCGATAACGAGTGGGAGGCGATCAGCCTCAACTACACGTCCGGCACCACCGGCGACCCAAAGGGTGTGGTTTATCATCATCGAGGTGCGTATTTGAATGCGGTCAGCAACGTGCTCGGATGGAATATGACGCACCATCCGATTTATCTATGGACGCTACCGATGTTCCATTGCAACGGCTGGTGTTATCCATGGACCATCGCGGCGATGGCCGGCACCAACGTCTGCCTGCGCCGCGTCAGTGCCGAAACGATTTATGCCGCCATCGGTGATCACAAGGTGTCGCACTTCTGCGGTGCGCCGATTGTGTTGAACTTCGTCGCCAATGCCACCGAAGACGAGAAACGTCCCTTCGATCATCAGGTCAATATCATGACCGCCGCCGCCCCACCCCCGGCAACGACGTTGGCAAAAATGCAGCAACAAGGCTTCAACGTGACGCACGCGTATGGCCTGACCGAGACCTATGGCCCGGCCGTGATGTGTGCCTGGAAAGACGAATGGAACGCTGAGCCAATTGAAAAGCAAGCGTACCTAAAAGCTCGCCAAGGCGTGAAATACCATATGCTCGAAGACCTATGCATCATGGACCCGGAAACCATGACCCCGGTGCCCGCCGACGGCGAGACCATGGGCGAGGTGATGTTTAAGGGCAACATCGTCATGAAAGGGTATCTCAAAAACAAGAAAACCACCGACGCCTCGTTGGCCGGCGGCTGGTTTCACTCCGGCGACCTTGGGGTTTTGCAGCCGGACGGCTACATTCAACTAAAAGATCGCTCCAAGGACATCATTATTTCCGGCGGCGAGAACATCTCGTCCATTGAGGTCGAGAGCGCGCTCTACCAACACCCCGACGTCAACGCCGCTGCCGTGGTCGCCAAACCTGACGAAAAATGGGGAGAGACGCCCTGCGCATTTTTGGAAATGAAAGCCGGCAGCACTGCAACCGCAGACGATATCATCCAGTTCTGCCGGGACAACCTCGCCAGTTTCAAATGCCCGCGTACCGTGGTGTTCCAAGAACTGCCGAAGACATCTACCGGCAAAATCCAAAAGTTCAAACTCCGCGACCAAGCCCGCGAAATGGATGGATAACGGCAACGCGTTGTCACCGCCCCCTTACCCAGTCTCCTCCCCATGACCGTGGGAAAAGGATTGAGCCCACAAACAAACAAGGCCGCTTCCGTTGGAAGCGGCCCGTTACTTAAGATTGCTGTATCCAGTCAGCCGTTAATCGGCGCCCAGATGGATTAACTCGTCCTTGATTCGCAATTTTTGTTTTTTGAGCTCGTGGATAATGACGTCATCGGGATGTGGTTTTTTCTCTTCGTCTTCAATTTTGACTTCGAGATTTTGATGTTTACCGCGCAACGAAGTAATCCGCGCCGTTTGTCCCATAGTAGCGTCCTCCTTTTCAGGTCAGCGAGTGAGCTCGTTTAAACTTTCTCTCAGAACGAACGTCATTATACCGTAATTTGACACCGAGTTCCATAGACTTCGAGTTGAAGCCCTTATCGATTCGTGCGCAACGTCAATCACCGATGCAAATGCCCAGCCCACGTGCTGCACGCATGCGTGAACCCTGCAGATTGACCGGTTTTTCCTGCGCCACCACGTCGGCCAACGACACGTCACGGATTCGCCCATCCCACCAAGACACCATGCGACCGCTGACGCCATCAGCGAGCAAATCCACGGCGCGTACGCCGAATGCCGATGCCAACACGCGGTCAAAGCTGGATGGCGGCCCACCGCGCTGCACGTGGCCCAGCACTGTAACCCGCGTGTCAGCCCCGGTCGTCAACGCGATCTCGCGGCCCAACTGATGGCCGATGCCGCCGTAGACCACATCGCCCGCATAATCGATGAATGCCGCTTTGCCGTTGACCGAGTGCGCCGCTTCAGCGCAGACGATCAATGCATGGTTGCGCTTTTCCTCTTTGCGGATGCCCTCAAGCTTTGAGGCAATAAAATCGATGTTGTAAGGCACTTCGGGTAGCAAAATCACGTCGGCGCCACCGGCAATGCCCGCCGATAACGCAATGTGGCCAGCTTGACGACCCATCGTTTCCAAGATCATGACGCGTTGATGGCTAGCCGCGGTCGGCTGCAATCTATCCAATGCCTCGGTTGCAACGCCAACGGCGGTGTGAAAGCCGATGGCGAATTCGGTCAGCGGCACGTCGTTGTCGATGGTTTTCGGGATGCCGATAAACGGCAGCCCAGCCAATTCCATCAAGCCGTGCAAAATCTTCATCGAGCCATCACCGCCGATACCGATCAAGCCGTCCAAACCCAGGCTGTGAATCGCGCTAACGACGGTCCCAGATCTATCCTGTACCGAACCATCAGGCATCGGATAGCGGAAAGGATGCCCTTTGGTGACGGTGCCCAACATGGTGCCGCCACTGCGCAACACTTGCCCCGAAAAAACGTCAAGACTCAACGGGACTGTTCGTGGCGGTTCGGCCAGCAATCCTTCGGTACTGTCCAAGATACCGATGACCTCGGCACCAAAGCCGTGCACGGCCCGTTTGACCACGGCGCGGATCGCGGCGTTCAAGCCGGAGCAATCGCCACCACTGGTCAAAACGCCGATTCTTTTCATTTTATGTTCGCTCAACCGAAGCTCCTGTTGCAGGGTTCGTCATTTTGTTATCCTGTATATAGGCAATCACATCTGTCGGGCACCATGGAAGACGAAGATACCTTAAAAAAACAGCTCGAAAATCTTCAGCTGGAACACCGCGACTTGGACGACGTCATCGATCTGTTGATCGAAACCCGCCCGTTTGACCAATTGCAAATCCAACGCCTGAAGAAGCGTAAATTGTCATTAAAAGACCAGATTATCCGTCTGGAAAGCCGGATTCTGCCCGATATCATTGCTTAAATGGTTTTCCTACTACGCGGCGATGGCGCCATGTAGTCTTGTGTCACCCCCCCGAAGGCGGGGGTCCACAGTGCCCACAATCAAGATGGATTCCCGCATACACGGGAATGATGAGAGTGGTTTTAGGCGATCAAATCCCGGTCCGCCGCGCGAATCGCAGCATCCGCAGACGCACCCCGCGCGATTTCTGCGACGCCGAAACGGGCATCAATAGGCATCGACGTGCCGGCACCGGTAAACGGTGTCTGTTTCAAATTGGTCACGATCCCCTGCATCCGCGTACGTGCAGTCCCCACGTCAGCCCCCAACAGAATGATCGCAAAATCATTGCCACCCAAATTGCCCAGCACATCGGTCGACAGCAAAGCCGCTGAGACCGTCTCAGCAACGTGCACCAAAATGCGGTCGAGGGAATCGCGCCCGTGATCACAGCGCAGCGCATCCGCGTTGCCGACGTGCAACAAGGCGATGCTCGGCAATATCGTCAGGTCATTAAGATGATTTAGGACGTGATTGAGTTCACGCAGAAATTCGCGCCGACCAGGCACCGGCAGAAATGGATGATGCGCGAGGTCATCGCGCAGCTGGCGCTCCCGCTCTTCGGTCAGTGCCAAGCGGGCACGCAGCGGTTCAATCTCAGCCGACAGCGCATCCAATGCGGCTTGCACACGGGGCGTAACGTCGGCGGCCATACCTTTGATCTCGACGGCGGCGTCATTGTCGACATCATCGTCAGGCGCGTGATCGCCCGGATTTTGGTGTTGCGGCGTATCGCGGCCCCCGCTGCCGCTTTTGTTGTTCATTGCCGGGGCAACGCCTTCAGTACGATTAACATCCATATTCGGTGTCCACTCGTTTAGCCTCCAGACTATAGCACGAATGGTTAACGAACGGTTCATGAATTGTTCATGTCGACTTCGCGCGTAAAACCATACCTAAAACGGATTGCACACATCACTTGCGTGTCGGCTCGGCAAACCTATAATGCCGCGCTTTCCAGCGTTTCGCGGATCGGAGAGCATCATGGGCGAACATTCACAGCCACACGTCGGTGTCATCATGGGCAGTCAGTCTGACTGGTCGACCATGAAGAACGCCGCCGATACCCTGGACGCCCTCGGCATCCGCTTTGAAACCAAGATCGTCTCCGCGCACCGCACCCCAAAGCGCCTGTATGCCTATGCTGAAAACGCCAAGGCGCGCGGCCTGCAGGTGATCATCGCCGGCGCCGGCGGTGCCGCGCATTTACCGGGGATGGCTGCGGCTATGACGACGCTGCCGGTATTCGGCGTCCCCATCGAAAGCAAAGCTTTGAGCGGCATGGACAGCCTGCTGTCGATAGCGCAGATGCCGGGCGGCGTGCCGGTCGGCACATTGGCCATCGGCAAAGCCGGGGCCATCAACGCAGCCCTGTTGGCGGCGTCCGTGCTGGCGTTGCATGACAAAGATATCGATACGGCGCTCTGCGCATGGCGTGCCAAGCAGACCGATTCGGTCGCCGACGCGCCCAGCGACGACGCCTGAGCCGCGCATGGCACCTAAGAATAAAACACATCCGCTCCAACCGGGCAGCACCATCGGCATCATGGGCGGCGGCCAATTGGGCCGCATGACCGCCTTAGCCGCCGGCAAGCTCGGCTACCGTTGTCATATTTTTTGCCCGGACGCGAACAGCCCCGCCGCTGAAGTTTCTGCGGCTGTCACCGTCGCGCCCTATGCCGACATGGACGCGTTGAAGACCTTCGGTGAAGCCGTCGACGTGGTCACCTTCGAATTTGAAAACATCCCCCACGAAAGCGTGCAGTTACTGACCGAGCATGCCGTGGTGCGACCGGGTTGGCGCAGCTTGGCGGTGGCGCAAGACCGCTTGGTTGAAAAAGATTTTATCAACGACATCGCACCGACGACGCCGTACCGCCGCGTTGAAAGTGCTGCAGAGCTTGAGGCCGCAGCAACCGAGATTGGCAAACCCGCCGTGCTGAAGACAGCCCGCATGGGCTACGACGGCAAAGGCCAAGTGTTGATTGCGCCGGATTGCGACTACGCCGCCGCATGGGCCGAAATGGGTGCGAAAGTCGGCATCTTGGAAGCCTTCGTAAAGCTGGAGCGCGAGATTTCGGTGATCGTCGCACGCTCACCGGGCGGCGGCTGGGCGACCTATCCACCGGTCGAAAACCGCCATGTGAACCACATCCTGGACACCACCATTGCGCCCGCAGTGTTGCCCACCGAGATGGCCGCCGACGCGATCCGCATCGCCCACGAAATTGCCGATGGCCTCGACTTGGTTGGGCTGTTGGCGGTCGAAATGTTCGTCACCCGGGATGGTGAACTGCTGGTCAACGAGATCGCACCGCGTCCGCACAACTCCGGCCACTGGACCATGGACGCCTGCCCGACCTCGCAATTCGAACAGTTTGTGCGGGCCGTCTGTGGCCTGCCCCTGGGCGACGTCACCCCGCATCATGACGCAGAAATGAAAAACTTGATCGGCTCTGCCGTGAACGGCTGGGCAGATCTAATGTCCGACGCCGGCGCGCACCTACATCTTTACGGCAAACGCGAAGTTCGCGACGGCCGCAAAATGGGCCACGTCAACCGCCTGTACCCGCGTGGACATTGGAAATAAGCAGCGTTTTCAGACCATCATGTCTTTCCCGCGCAGGCGGGAATCCATGACTATGGTGGATCCCCGCCTGCGCAGGGATGACGAAAGCGGCTAAAATAGTGGCCCTACATCAACCGCTGACTAAGCCCGGCTTCGATGTCGTGCATGCTCAGGCGGTTACGCTTAAAGGTCTCGAGAAGTTCGATCTCGACCACGATGGTCGGCTCAAGCTCGGCCATGACGAGGCCACGGGTGAAGCTGATCAACTCGTGAGCTTGGCCGGGATAGATGAACAGATTTGTCAGCAGCTCACGCCGTATCATCGGTGGAAACTGGATCATCTCGACCGCCAGCAGTTTTTTGACCTTCATCGGAATGCGTGGGTTACCGAAAATCCGATCCAGGCAAAAACTATAGATACCAAAATCAAGCTTACCGGCCACAGCGCGTGTGAACTCGCGGAATTCTTCTAAGAATAACGCCGGGGAAACTTTGTTTTCCAAAACCTGTCGGACGACACCGAGGAACGCGCGATAACGCAACCGTGCCGGGCTCAGCTTGTCGCCGAGATCAGCCTCAATCGCCATGATTTCGCTTTCGCGGAAATCGCTTTTTAGAATGTGATCGGCGGCCTTGATGGTCGTTGGATCAAGGGCTTGGCTCTCGATCAATTCGAACAAACGTTCGTATTGGCGGCGCGTGGTCCGCGCCAAGCCCCCAGCTCGCCCCAGCGGCAGCAGCGCCGCTTGCGCAACCAAAGGGTCGCGGGAATAGATCGAGGCCATAGCCGCTGCAGCCGCATTGCCCATATCATGTTCGCGGAAATCGTCGGTGATCACGAAGCGCGTGCCATCATGGACGGTCAAATAACGCCCGAGCTTGGCACAACCAAGAAAATGATCGGCCAGGTCCGCCACGGGGGCCGCACCTGATGGCATTTGAGGCTGCAACATATGTGTCTCCGATTCGCTGAAATATTAGCGGACGGCAGTTTGGATTGCGAGTCAAGACGTAGCAGACACCTATTCGCCCACCCCCCCGTCATTCCCGCGAAGGCGGGAATCCATGGTCACCGCCTGCGCGGGGATGACGATCACATAGATGCCGCTTAGGCTGACTACGCCGGGCGCTTAAGCATCCGAAATGGGTTCGGCAGATTTTCCAGCGCTTTCATGGCGCGGGCCTGATAGCCAGGAATCTTCATGACATCGGAAATACGCCGATCTAAATACCCCCAGGTATCTTCGTTGCCCGCAGATTCATCGCCCAACCAATACAGCGACGTGGTCGTATAGACCGGGAACAACAAACCGCGCTTGGTGTAATAATTGAAGTCCGTGGCATTGTCGCCAGCCGCGTACCAAATGCGGTTGCACGTCGCCCACGCTAGGCGTGCGGCCAGCGGCTTTTTGCCCGGCAGCGCCAAATATCCCAGCAAGCGACGCACAGCTTCTTTGTGCGGCTGGCAGACCTCGATACGGGCGCGCACCCCTGCGATGACCCGGTCTCGGACCTTCATGGCGGCTAAGTCTTGGTCATCCAACACCGCCAGCATCTTGCGGTCCAGATAGTCTGACGCGTACGTCGCCATATCGGCGAGCCCGCCCGGGAACGCCCGATAACCGGCGCCTTCGCCAAAGCGATCCATTAACGAGTCTTCTGCCGCCGCCAGGGCCTTTGGTGTCCAGCCGTCAAACGGCGCGTGCAAGAACACAGCCTCTATCATCGCGTCGCAAAGCACCAAGGTGTCATCGCGGGCTTGCTCGTGGACACTTTTATTTTTAGCTGCAGTCATGGGGTTCTCCTGTGCGGGCAGTGTAGCCTAATCAATCCAGATCGTCATTTTTTGCTATCATTTCTTTTACGTAGCCGAAGCTGGATAGATCGCTCATACGCATCGGATAAAGTATGCCGTCCAAATGATCGCATTCATGCTGAATGACGCGGGCATGAAAGCCCTCGGCTTCATAGTCCAAAGCGGTGCCATCCAACGTTAACGCCCGCACCCGGATGTGCGTCGGTCGATTGACCCGCCCCCCCATACCGGGCAGCGACAGGCAGCCTTCAAAGCCCTCTTCAAGGGTGTCATCGAGAACCGTGATCTCCGGATTGATCAGCATCGTCAGCGGCTGTTCATCGCCCGTATCGTCACGGCCTTCGGGAACGCTGTAGATCACCAGCCGTTTGCCCACGCCCACCTGCGGCGCCGCAAGGCCGATTCCCGGCGCATCATGCATGGTTTCGACCAAATCGTCGACAAGCGCCACGATTTCCGGCGTTGTCGGATCATCGATCGGCGCCGCCACAGCCATCAAGACCGGGTGACCCATGCGTAAAATCGGTAAAATAGCCAATTTCCAACCCTTTATGCCATCTTCAGATGATGCGTGGCAGATTCCGAAAAAGCAAAAAATAACGCATTTCGCCCTTCACATGCCCTCAGTGCTTTGCTATAAGGCCCGTCACGTGCGGGGTTCTGCCCTGCTTGTTATTTTTTACGACCCTTTTTCAAATAGTGGAAAGAGAAGGCCGACCGTGCAAGTCACCGTTCGTGATAACAATGTAGATCAAGCCCTTAAGGCGCTGAAAAAGAAAATGCAGCGCGAAGGGATTTTCCGTGAGATGAAACTCCGCCGTTCGTACGAAAAGCCGTCCGAGCGCCGTGCCCGCGAGAAGGCTGAGGCCATTCGCCGTGGACGCAAGCTGGAGCGTAAGCGCATCGAGCGCGAGGGCTTCTAAGCACCTCTCCGGCTGATCGCGCACCCTTTGGTGCGATTTCAAACGATAAACCGCCCGACAGACGTCTGGGCGGTTTTTGTCGTATTTGGATGCGATTGCGCGGCAAGGTACAGTTATCCGGCGTTATCGAGGCATAGAAAATAGCTTGTGTCCCTCCACGTGGTGTACGAAGCGCCCATGGGGGCGTTGGGCATAGGGAGCGTAGCGACCGGAGCCCAAGGTCCCCATGGGTTAGCTTGAATGAGGCGGCCATCGCGTGTCTC
>Ga0129324_10000079_pt1 | contig 61629 bp, 50 predicted proteins | sample CPBDNA_7_FD_96879 | JGI IMG/M metagenome (GOLD analysis project Ga0129324, IMG submission 96879) | Freshwater to marine salinity gradient microbial communities from Chesapeake Bay, USA - CPBay_Spr_15_0.2_DNA | ecosystem: Environmental > Aquatic > Marine > Coastal | place: USA: Chesapeake Bay... | reverse complement strand
GGTTAGGTCCACTGGCCGTCGTCATTTGACCTGTGACAACACTTAGGTTTGAAGCGGCAACTAGAGCGCTTACCCCATAAAGGGATTGACCACTGCTTATATCGTAACTGGCAATGGTTCGCTGACTGTCCATGATACCTAAGTAAGGTTGCATGACGGAGTTTGTGCTGAAGCTATTCACATGCCCAAGTCCTATAAAATGACCTAACTCATGTAAGACGACAGAATGAAGATCATAATCAATTGTAGAGTTAGCATTGGTGCTAAAGTTATAGTCACGGTAGTTGATGATGATATCTGCGTGGGTTAGTTCAACATACTCATTTGAACTACCAGCATTTCTTCGAAAACCAATATATTGTGTTACCGCTAAGGCCTGAGCACTAACACCAGCGATCCATGTATCTGAACGATAAATTCCAAGTACACCATCATTTTTATAAGAATCTAAATTGCCATAATCTTGATTGGTAATCGTTGTAGCTGGAACCTTAAAATAGGTTAGTGAAGAACTCGCCGCATTCCATTGCTTGAACATTTGCTCAATTGGATCGTGACCACTTCCATCAAGGTCAGCATTAACAAAACTATTTTTCAAGGAATCGCCAATTCTGACGTCAAGGCCTCCAATGAGGGAGGATGTGGACCAGCGCACTGGTGTAGTCTCAGAATTAAAAGGAACTGAAGCTCCACTACTTTGTTTGGTGGACCCCTCTTTGAGACAAGATGTTGTCATAAAGATAATCCCTACAAGAAGGATCAATCTTTTTCTTTGAGCAATGCAAAACACTATTTAACCCTAAAGCCCTTAGGCGGAAATATTTCCGCCTTAAGAGACTTTTCGGATCAACTATTAGAAAACTTGAGGTTTCTGCTCGGCAATTAAAACAAGAGCTTAACTAAGCGTTTTACTCCGTTTTTCTTAATGTCCTAGAGATTTTCGGTGATCGGCCAAGAATTTCTCAAGACCAATATCTGTTAGAGGATGCTTGAATAGACCTTTCATACAGCCAATAGGCATTGTTGCCACGTCTGCCCCAACAAGTGCTGCTTCACGTACATGATCGCTATGACGCACGCTTGCTGCAAGAATCTGAGTGGGGTAGCCATAATTATCAAAAATGACTCTGATTTCTTCAATTAGACCCATTCCGCTTTGGCCAATATCATCTAATCTACCAATAAAAGGACTAACGTAGGTAGCGCCACTTTTTGCAGCTAATAGCGCCTGGTTGGCACTAAAGCATAACGTGACATTCGTTTTGATATTTTGATCACTAAGGACCTTACAAGCGCTTATACCGTCGATAGTGAGGGGAAGCTTGATCACGACATTATCGTGTATTTTGGCCAGAGATTCGGCCTCTTTGAGCATACCCACTTTGTCTGTAGCTATTACTTCAGCTGATATAGGACCATTTACTAGACCGCAGATTTCTTTGATCACATCCTCTTGGGTGCGTCCGGATTTAGCAATTAGGCTTGGGTTGGTGGTGACACCATCAACAAGGCCCCATTCAACGGCTTCTTTAATTTCATCAACGATCCCGGTATCCAAGAAAAATTCCATAGCTTAATCCTTTTTGGTTAAATTTGCGCCTAACAGTATCTTTTATCCCCATTTGTGACAAGTTTTCCACCTCGCACCATAAGCATTGTCTTGGCATAATAGAAGGATGAAAGTCTTTGACGTCATTTTCATTTCTTCTCTGGTATTGGGGTTTTTTACTCCGGCACTTGGTAACAACAAATTGATTGAATTAAAGAAAAGAAAGGAAGCTTTAAGCCGCACAAAAGTAGAAGCTCCTAACCTCGGACCAACTCTAGAAGATCAGATAAGAGACTCATTCTTTGATCCCAAATTTGATTACGCCACCTTTACTGGTCGAGTTACAGATAGGGACGATACGAACAGTATTGTTAAAATAAGTTCAGAGAATAAAAATATTAAATTTTTTAGAAGTGGTGACTTGGTTCGATTTCGCCTGGCCGCAAAAAATTCTCGCAACTGTCGAGGATTTGTGCGCTCTGTTGAGAAGGATTATTTTGTGCTTTATGTCCAAAATATTACTCTTTGCTGGGGTTCTGGTAAATATTTTAGAAGAGGGGCCATGCTCGTTTTCAACTCCAAAGCATTAGCATCGAGAGTGCGAGATGCTAGTACTTACCGTATCGTTCTTCTCAAAAGACGGCGAAGTTTTTATAAACAGCTCAATGATACAAATCACTTTGTTTGGTCATACGAACAAGAAAAAATTAAAGTGGCCGCTGAGTATGATGAGAAAATTACCATGCTTAGACAAGCGAAGCAGAAGGCCATGGATATGATGGCCACGAAGAAGAAGGATTCAATAAATATTCAACGTGAATTGGCCTATCGATTGGATCATATGGATGAGGATTTAGAATTTTACCGTATCGATAAAGATGAACCAAAAATTGATCGTTGGCATCTGGATCATGACTTGGGCAAGCCTGTTAATCATCGGCCTAAGGCCAGTTATTATACTGATTAAAAATAATACCAAAATTTAGATTTTCATTTATTAAGCCTATATACAGCTTTACGGTGCCTATTTTTTCCTTCAAAGTGAGTTAATTAATGGAACAATTTTTCTCTAAATTTTTAAAGTCAAAACAGGGTTAAATATATGAAAGAAGACATACTCACTAAAATTCCTGATATGGATTATACTGAAGAGGCACCTGTCATTGATGCTAATGAATTTGATAAGGTGATTCGCTCTCGTAGAAGTGTACGTGTTTATACAAATGATTCTGTGCCTCAGGAGGTTATGGAAACTGCCCTTGAACATGCCACTTTGGCACCTAATAGCTCTAATCTTCAGCCTTGGCGTTTTGTATGGATCAAGAGTGAGGAGGCGAAGAAAAAGGTAGTAGAGGCCTGTTTAAACCAAGCAGCAGCGAGAACCGCTAGTGAGTTGGTTGTGATACTCGCGCGCACAAAAGCATGGCCAAGTGTAAAAGAGAAAATGATAAACGTTTTAACTAAAAGTGAGGCACCTCGTGGGGCCTTAAGTTACTATCGAAAAATAGTTCCTCTCGCTTACGATCAAGGATTTCTAAATATTAAAGGTTTTCTAAAGAAAATAGCGATCTTATTTATCGGTTTTAAGAAGCCTGTTCCTAGAGGACCAGCAAGCTATTCTGACATGAGAGTTTGGGCCCATAAGTCGGCTGCCTTGGCCTGTGAGAATATGATGTTATCTTTTAGAGCTCAAGGTTTTGATACTTGTCCTATGGAAGGGTTTGATGAAAAGCGAATAAAAGCTGTTTTAGGCTCAAAGATTATGGAGGGAGGGTCTGAAGTTTGTATGGTTCTCTCAGTTGGTAAGAGGGCTGATAATGGTATTTACGGACCTCAAATTCGTATGGATAAAGAAGACTTTATTTCAATTATTTAAAAGAGTTATTCGATCGAAAAGTTTTTTAAGATGGCCGATATATTATAACGAGTTGAGGTGATTTTATTTTTCTTAGCGAAGACATGGAACCAAACGAGCTTCACTGGTGAGGGGACTTTCATGTGCTTTACAAGGTAAAAGAAGATACTTTTATAAAGACTGTCGCCTGAAGTTCCTAAGTCTGCAACTTTTATAACGAGACTTTTAAAAACAAGAAAGGCAAGGTCAAGTTCACCACGGTTTAGAACACCATCTTTATCAATATCAAATCTTAGATAAGCCGACTCTAAATTAGTAAGAATGACAATGATTCGGTTGAGATCTTCTTTCGTAATAGGGATATCAGGGCTTGGGTTCACTCGTGAATATTGTTCAATATTAATGAGATACTTTTGCAGCTCGTCTGTCCCGTTTAATTTCAAATACTCGTATAGTTTGTCGTAGTAGCGTTCGTACTTTAGTTCCTTAAAAAATACATGGAGGAAATATTCTCTAAAACAAGGCACAGTAAAAGATAAACCATCTTCTCCAAGTAGGTCACAATGGTTTTGTAATTTTTGATGAACTTTGTCTGCAATACTAAAGGCATGGAGGGCATTAACTCCGTACTCAGTAAACTCTTCGGCACTTGCCGAGCCATTGCCATCGGCGTGGTACATAAAGAGGTCAGCACTAACGATGGCCTCACTAACAAACTTATCTAGTTCGTCAGGCCATAGGCCTAATTCCGTTATAACTCCTTGAAGGTCGAGAAAGAGTTTCTTGAAATCTTCTTCATCAGCTTCTTTTTTTCTTTTACCCGGAGGATAGTGACCATAGACTTGAACAACTTTACTTATCGCCCAGCGAAGCATGCTTGCTGTTTGAAAGCCCGACTTATAGCGCTTGTAAAAGTTAAAGTAATGGGATTTTCCATCTTTATCATGAAAGAAACGGTAGTTGGCGCTAATGTAATCAAAATTTTGCCACATATTCCTAATCATCCAGGAGGGAAATACATGGTAGCTTTCTACTTTTGGTAAGGTTAAACCGTTGACTGCCTTAGAAGAGGAGAGTTCCTTTTTATAAAAGTCGTAGGTGATTTCATTAAAGTAGAGCATTCCAGAGAATTCAAGAACCCAATTTAGAACAGTCGTAACATCTCTATAAAGATATTGGTCAGCGGCGCCACCAAAGAATTTTTCTTTTATATTTTGGATACTCTTATCCATATTCTGGATATTGTATTTATCACCAATGATCTCATTTACAACAGTTAGTAGGTCTTTATGCTCAAGGATAAGTTCAGTATCTGCATGAGGATGAAAGTGACCTTTTAGCTCTTTAACAATGTCATAGTAAAAATAGTATTCTTCAGTAGTATTTTGAAATGTCATTCCTTTAACAAAAAGGCCATCCATTCCCAGTAACACCAGATCAGAACTCTTGTCTAAGAGGTTAACAATTTCGTCCGAAGTTATGAGTTCTTTTTCGCCACCAATGATGAGTTTCTTAGCAAATAGAAAAGATTTTATTTTTTCTATATTTAACTGGTCGTCTGTTAGTTTAAGTATATTCTTTAGCTCTTCTACGAAGACGGTAATATTTAAACTTGGGTTTATATTGGATTCATCTTCTATTGTTCCAAGGATAGAGCGAACGAGACCTTCTATTTCTCTAAAAATATCCTTTCTTCTTGTCCAGTAGTTTTCTTCGTTCAGGCCTTCAAGGTAATTATAGAGTTTACGACCTTCATTGTTTGTTATTTTAAAAAGCTGGAAGAGCTTTTTGATTTTTGGGACAGAGATCTGATCGACGGGGTCTCTCAAGAGAAGAGTGTTTATATTATAGACGAGCTTAAGAAGATCTCTTGCGATCTCTCTACTTTCAGGAAAGAATTTATCTATGAATCTATTGAGTTCTAAACGGCCTATGAAATTTGGATTTTCTCTTCTTACAAACTGAACAAATTGATCGAGATTAGACTCAAGGCAATTGATATCTTTTGACACATCCTCTTCTAAAATTTTATTCAATCTTTCGGTATTAAGTTCACAGCCACCATTGAGGTTATCTAAGTCATATACTCCGGCATCTTGTGGTGGGTCATCGCTTAGACCACAAGAAATAAAGCTAACTGAAAGAACTAGTCCCGTAAGAGACAAGGCAAAACAACTCCTACTTTTTTTCGAAAAGTTGGAGGCTTTAAAAAGGCTGAATATGCTTTTAAAATTTTGCGTCAAAGTTGTTCCTGTTATTCATACGTCTTTATTTTAATTTAATATGTGTAGAAAGGAAAAAACCTATATTAAGGAGGAATTTCCTTCTGCTGCTTTGTGTTAGGAGCAATTTTGGTCCTAAAATTCATTCTGTGCTTTCTTAACGCCTGTTAATCGGGATAAAATGAGAGGGATGATAAAAAGATTCATTTTAGGTATATTGTGCCTAGTTAACTTTCATGTATTAGGCTCAGGAACCCTTACAATAGGGCAGTTCCAGCGAATTAACCAACCAGTCGACGCAAATGTCGATAATAATTTTGTCCAGTTTGACTTCGATAATAAGAGAGAAGATTCCCGTTGGGACCTCGTTTATAACGCATCTTTACGTCAATATACTGGGGATCGTGGACTTCTCTATAGTGTTCCCGAAGCTTATATTTCACGAAATGTTGGGCGCAGCGAATTTACGCTTGGTAGAAAAGTAATTTCTTGGCAACCGAACGATCGTTTTTGGGCCATGGGTGAGATAAATTCTCTAAAAAACTTCAATTTACTCGAGACTGATCGCGAAGGCCTCTTCGGGCTGCACTTTGAGCGCAAAACAAAGAATATGTCTTTTATTCTGTTTGCCTCGGGAATTAATGTTCCTCAAGTTAACCCAACATTTAAGGCCGATGGCGGTCAAGTTGTTGGGAAGAATGAGTGGAGTAATCCACCACCACGCTTTGTCCGTTTTAGGGAAAGTGAAGTGCCAGTGTCTTATGATGTAATTTATCCGCAGGTCTCTGAGATTGCTCTTAAGGAGGCAGCGGCCGCTAAGTTTTCTATTCATAATGATAACCAGGCGATGACTTTCCATGGTGGTTACAAGCCAGAGCCAGGTATTAGAATTGTGGCCACTGGATATTATGAACAAACTGATGTTGAGAGGGCAGTCGTTCAGGCCAAACCTTTTGTAAATAGTCATATCTTTTGGGGTTCAAGTTATAGCTATCACTTGTCTGGACGTGATGCTTTAGAAGGCTCCTCCGTTCATGTTGCTTATGATTCTATTATTCCTAATAGAGGAACTGATACAGCATTTGACCAATTTGACTCTTTAAAAATTCAGCCAGTTTATGAACGTGTTTCCTATGCAACGGCGTCTCTAAAAAATAAGGGAAGATTCTATGATTTGAGTCTTAATGGTCTTTACTTAATTGAAGGTGACAGTGTTAATACGAATGTCTTTGCTAAGAAACCAAGATGGCGCCAGGCAATAGGGGCAAGTCTTGGCTGGAGTATAACCGACAGTTTTAGATTATTTACAGATTATAAATACGATATAAAAACACAAGATATGGCCTTTTTAACACGTACAAACTATCAGTTTAGCCGGCATATTGGTATTGGTGTCGATCTTCAAGTAATCAATGCACCTGATGATAATTCCTTTTGGGCACCTTTTCGATCAAATGATTCTTTCTTGGGTCATTTCTCTTATCTTTTTTAATTTCTTAATAATTCTTTAATTGTCACAATCGACGCCTGTTACAAAAATTTTAGTGTTGGAAAGAATGTAGAATTAGCTAAAATAGCTAAGTTCTAAAAATAAAATAATGTTAGTACTTGATAATTTTATATGGAGATTCAAATGAATGATTTTAACAAAAGATACCTTGAATTTTGTAAACCTTTTATCGACGCGATTAAGGAAGTTTATAGCACGATGATGAGTGTAGAGTTAAAGCCCGAAAAGCCAATGATTAAAGAAGGCAAGACTAGTTATGGTGATTACTCTTCTATCATGGGGATTAATGGATCTTATGAAGGTCCTGCGGGAAACAAGAAGTTTAAGGGGAGTTTAGTTTTGAGTTGGCCAGAAGGTGTTTACTTAAAAAGCGCAAGCGCTATGTTGATGGAAGACTTTCCAGAGTTTACTGATGAGATTGCTGACGTCGGGATGGAAGTTTGTAACATCACAATGGGGAACGCGAAAAAGATGTTATCTGAACTAGGTTACTTGATTGAGATGTCTATACCTACTTCAATAAGTGGAAAAGGTCATGAGATTAAGGCCCAAGATGGAGTTGTTACAATTACGACTCCATTAGTAAGTGAAATTGGAACTTTTTATATTGAATTAACGTACGAAGACTACGAGGAATAAAAGGAATATTTTGAAAGTGTTATACGCTGATAGCGACCCTGAGGTTAGAGACTATGTATCCATGCTTCTTGAAGCAGGGTTAGATTGTGAAATTCTCGAAGCCAGCAGTGGTAATGAAGCCTTGGCGGTCTTAGAGTTTGAGCCCGACGTGGACTTTGTTATTAGTGAGGTACTCATGAATGGGGGAGGCGGCCACCTTATTATTGATTATCTTGATTCACAAAAACTTAATGTTCCCTTTGTCTGGCTATCTGAAACAGTTAACCAAGATACGATGATCGTCCAAGAGGTTCTGCAAAGAAGTCCTCTGAATGCCTTTGTACCGAAGCCTTTTCGTGATGATCAGTTTTTTCCAGTAATAGACAAAATTCTAACTATTCAAAAGGAAATAGATAGCAACAAACCTGTTGTTCAAAATACAGACTCTTCAGGAAAGGCGTCAAATAAGTTTGATTTGGAATGGGATGGATTAGAACCCCAAGAAAAAGCTAAACCTTATGATGATATGGATTGGTCAAGTGAGATGAAACCTGAAAATGTTTCTGATGCTGATTGGTCCTTAAAAATGAAGAAGAAAAATAGTGGTGAGGCTGATGGTGATTGGGGCGACATTGGAGCCAATCAAAAAGAAGGTGAAGCTGATTGGTCTCTAAAAAAGGAATTCAATAATGGAGATGAAGAAAAAGCAGACTATTCTTTAAAGAAAAACTTCAATCCCAAAGAAGGGGATACCCTTGATTATAGTAAGCCAGGTGATGATGAATGGGAGATGATTCGAAAAAAGAATCATGAAAAAAAGAAGAACGAAAAAAAGGCAGACTCAGATGGGGACGCTCCTAAAGATGATTTAGAATATGACATGGAGAGGTTTAAGAGAGTTAAGATAAAGCGTTTTTATAATCTAAAAACTGTGTGCTGTGATGTTTATATTCAGCTAAGTTCCGTAAAATATATAAAGCTTCTCAATTCTAATGATGCTTACGAAAAAATTAGTATTGAAAAATATGAGGATAGAGGGAAAAAATACCTTTTTATCGAAAGTGAAAACTATCCAAGATTTCAGGAGCAGTTTGGTCATCTTGTTATTGGTAACTTGGAAAAAGCTCAGAAGTTACCACCAGATATTAAGGCCCTGGCTGAACTATCTGCTTTTGACCATACTTTAGATTTTGCAAAAGAATTTGGAATTAATGCCAATACTGCGAATAAAGTCAGAAAGAGTGTTGAATCAAATCTAAAAACACTCAAAAAGCTTCCAAGCCTAGAGCTTTTATTGAAAAGGATTATGAGGGGGGGAGATTACATCTCTGAACATAGCCTCATGCTCTCCTATTTTGCTGGTCAAATTTGTTTGGCCACAAGTTGGGGGAATAGCCAAACACTTGAGAAACTTAGTATGGCGGCACTACTTCATGATGTGGGCCTACCAAAGAATGGTCTTGCTCGTATTCACTCTATAAAAGAGGCCAAAGAAAAGGGTCTAGAGGATGACGAAATTGAAACTATTCGAAATCACCCTGGAGAGGCCGCGAAGTTGATCTCAGAGGGAGATAATATATTTGCCGATGTTGATACCATTGTTCTTCAGCACCATGAATTACCTGATCAATCGGGTTTTCCTCGTGGGCTTGGCGCCCTTTCCATTTCCCCACTAAGCTGTATCTTTATATTGGCCAGCGAATTAGTCGAGAAAATCTATGGAAAACCTGCGGCCAGTATTAATATGGAAGAAGTAAAAGAAGAACTTAAAGAAAGGTTCAATAAAGGAAACTTTAAAAAACCATTAGAAGCATTACTTAAAGTATTTTGAAAAAAGTACGAATCATAATTAGGGAGGAAATATGCCTATTAATCCAAACATGAAGACGATTGTTATTGATGACATGATGACGATGAGAAAGATTATCACGAAGATGTTAAAGACTATTGGTTTTACCAATCTTTCTGAAGCCGATGATGGTGCTACTGCGTGGCCTATGATTCAACAGGCACAAGAGAGTGGCGAACCTTATGAATTTATTGTTAGTGATTGGAATATGCCGAAAATGTCTGGTTTAGATTTACTGATAAAAATCAGGGAAACTGAAGGCATTAAAGATACTCCTTTTTTAATGGTCACAGCTGAAGCTGAGCAGAGTAATGTTGTTAAGGTTGTTCAGGCAGGAGTATCAAACTTCGTTGTTAAACCCTTTAAACCAGACACATTGAAAGAAAAGATTGCTAAAATATTTCCTTAAGAAGTATTAAGAAATATTTAGAAGATAAAAAGAGGAGGTTGAAAGACCTCCTTTTTTTATTTGAGAATGTTTTGTTTTCTTCATTTTCCCTCTATCTACAACTTAGATTTTTGTTAGAATATCTCCATTAAAGTAAAAAATAATATAACAACGGTTGATTAATGTCAGATATGCAACAAGCAATCCTTCAAGAGTTTCTCGTAGAATCTTTTGATAATTTATCTAATATCAATGATGATTTATCTCAGTTTGAAAAGAACTCATCAGATTCCGAATTATTAAATAGTATCTATCGTAAGATTCATACACTCAAAGGTTCAGCTAGTTTTTTAGGATTAAAAAGTCTGCAAGAAATCACTCATGCAGTTGAGTCAATCTTAGATTATGTAAGAGATGGTACTGTAAAAATTACGACAGATATTTTTGATTTATTTCTCGAAAGCTTTGATATTTGTTTGATTCTTTTAAGAGACGTTGAAAAAGATGGAAAGGAAGGAGGGGATGATTATTCTAACCTTGTAAGTCGTCTTAATAAAATATTAGAAGGGAATATAACTGAGGGAGAAGTCCTCAATAAAGATGAAAATATAATTGAATCTAATCTAGAAACTACTGGTGAATCAGAAAACGCTACAGAAGTACAAGAATTGAAAATTGTTTCCTCTCCGTTGGCAATTGAAAACGAAGAGAAAACTTCTGAGAACCAAGGGGAAGTTCCAGAAAATTCACCTGCAGCGGAAAGCAATAATTCTTCGGGAAGATCGAATATTAGCGATAGTATTGTCAGAGTAAATGTCAACCTACTCGATAAAATAATGAATGTTGTCGGAGAGTTGGTAATAACAAGAAATCAAATTCTTCAATATTCAAAAATTAAAGATGACTCAGATTTAAATCGATACGCGCAACAATTAAATACAATCACAACAGAACTTCAAACCGATATTATGACCACTCGTATGCAACCGGTAGGATCTGTCTTTAATAAATTCGAACGAATTGTTAGAGATTTAAGTCGTAGTCAGAAAAAAAGAGTAGCGCTACAAATTGTTGGTCAAGAAACAGAGCTTGATAAGACACTACTTGAAGTGATTAAAGATCCCATGACTCACCTGATTCGCAATAGCCTTGATCATGGGCTGGAGTTTCCAGAAGTTAGAGAAGAAAATGGGAAAAACCCTGAAGGTCACTTGGAGATCAAGGCCTACCATGAGGGAGGTCAAGTCATTATCGAAATTAATGATGATGGTGCGGGCATAAATACTGAGAGAGTTAAGGCGAAGGCCATCGAAAAAGGTATTATAACATCTGAAGAAGCTGGTACTCTTTCACTCTCAAAAATTCATTCTTTAATCTTTCACCCTGGTTTTTCTACAGCTGAGCAAGTTACGAATATCTCAGGCCGGGGCGTTGGTATGGATGTCGTAAAAAGTAATATTGAGAAAATTGGGGGGGAAGTTGATGTTGATTCAAAAGAAGGCAAAGGTACAACCTTTCGTTTGAAAATTCCTTTGACCTTGGCAATTGTTCCAGCTCTTGTGATTGAATCTGGTAAAGAAACGTTTGCTATACATCAGAAAAACCTGGTTGAGCTTGTGATGCTTGAATCCCAAGATTTTAGTAAAATTGAAAGACTACACGGAAGGGAGTTTTTCCGCCTTAGAGGGGAACTCATCCCAATCGTTAGGCTCAATGAAATATTAAATATTGGTGAGCCAGATGATGAGGCCCACTTCCTTAATATTATTGTTCTTAAGGCAGAGGGGAAAACTTATGGTCTTATTGTCGATAATATTTTAGATACCCAAGAAATTGTTGTGAAGCCCCTTGATCGCAAATTAAAGAGTATGTCCTACTACGCGGGTTCTACAATTATGGGAGATGGGCGTGTCGCGCTTATTATTGACGCCTTTGGCTTTTATAACCAAGTGGATAATAAAGATGCGGATAAACATAATGAGATGTTAGATTCGGCCTCTAATGGACCGATCGCTGATTACGAAACCATGGAAGTTGTTCTCTTTAAACTCGGTGATGAAAGAGTTTATGGTATTCCCTTAAGTTTAATTAACCGATTGGAAGAATTTGAGCCCACAAAGGTTGAATATGCTGGGGAGCAAGCCCTTATGCGTTACAGAGGTGCTTCAATGCCTCTCATTAATGTAGAAAGTATTCTCAAGTTAAAAGGCAAAAGCCGTTTAGAAGTAGCGGATGGTCAAAAAATTACCTGTATTGTCACTGTTTTGAATGGAGTAAGTTTCGGCTTTGTCGTTCAGGACATTATTGATATCGCTTTCAGCGAGTCTGTTTTAGAAACAGATACAATTGATCGAAAAGGTCTGCTAGGTACAGTCTACATTGAGGAAAAATTGGTAACGCTATTGGATATTTATAAAATGGCGGCGGTAACAGAGGTTGGTAAGAAAATCTTTGGTGGAGAATCCAATATAAAGTTAAAAGGAAAGGTACTGATTGTTGATGACAGTCCCTTATATCGTAGAGTTCAAGAAGATATGTTAAGGGAAGCTGGGTTAGAAGTACTAATTGCCCACAATGGACAGGAAGGACTTAACCTCTTTAAAGAGAATGATGATATTCTGGCGATAATTACCGACATTGAAATGCCTGTCCTTAACGGCTATGAGTTTTCAGAAGAAATCCGAACAATCAATAAAGAAATACCAATTATAGCGGTTTCTACTAAGGTTGGGGATAAGGACAAAGATTTTGGGCTTCGCTCTGGTTTTACTTACCACTTAGAGAAACTTAATAAAAAAGAAGTATTAGAGACACTTGATAAGTGTCTAACTCGTTAGGAATAATTATGGAAACACCAACAGATGCCAACATTATTGAATCAGTTTTATCTGGAGAGGCCAGTCAATTATGTGGATTCAAAATAATGGATGGGCAATATGCTATTCCAGTACTTGAAGTACAAGAGGTTGTGAAACCACAGAAAGTAACACCTGTGCCTCTTGGACCAGAGTATGTTGATGGCCTTATTAATCTTAGGGGGCAAATTGTTACTGCAATAAATTTAAGGGTTCTCTTTGGTCTTCCACGCTTGGAGAATCCTGATGAGTATATGAATATCATCGTACGTTGGGGGGATAGTCTTTATGCTCTTGTCGTTGATGAAATCATGGATGTCATGGACATTCAAAATTCCTCCTTTGAGGATACGCCAGATACTATTGAAGAGGGACTAAAAAAATATATCCGAGGAGTTTTCAAACTTGAAAATAACCTCTTAACCTTACTAAGTTTAGAAAAAATATTAGATATAAAAGTTAAATAAAAAGTTAAATAAAAGGGAGTTTATTATGACAGAAGTAAAGAGTGTACAGGAAGTTCAGGGGTCGATGATTCCATCCATGAAGATGTTAGATCTATCTCCAATTAATACGATGTTGGCCGATAAAGAGGGGAATCTTCTTTATATGAATGAGAATAGTTTTAAAACTCTACTCACTCTAGAGACTTATCTACCGGCAAAGGTCGCTGATTTAGTTGGAAAGAGTATTGATTGGTTCCATAAAAACCCAGAGCATCAAAGAAAAATAATCGGAAATCCAAGTAATCTTCCCCATCGATCTATTATTCAAGTGGGTCCTGAGAAACTAGATCTACTTGTTTCAGCGATTTTTGATGATAAGGATAACTATGTTGGACCAATGGTTACTTGGGAAGTTGTGACCGAGAAACTAAAACTAGAAGAAGAAATGGTCCGTGCCCAAAATATGGTTAAGCTATCTCCAATTAATACGATGTTGGCCGATGTGGAGGGGAATCTTCTTTATATGAATGAAAATAGTTTTAATACTCTTAAGGGCCTAGAGCAGTACCTACCCGATAAAACTGAAAATCTTGTTGGTAATTCAATCGATTGGTTTCATAAGAACCCTGATCATCAGAGAAAAATAATTGCTAACCCTAATAATCTTCCCCATCGCGCAATTATTCAGCTTGGGCCTGAAAAGCTTGACCTTCTTGTTAGTGCGATTATGGATGGAGATAACAACTACATCGGACCCATGGTTACTTGGGAAGTAGTAACGAAAAAGTTAGAGTCAGAAAAATCGATGGCGCGTACAAACTCGATGGTATCAAAGTCACCATTAAATACTATGATGTGTGATCCTGAAGGCGTTATCGTTACGATAAATGAGGCTTCAGCGAATACATTGAGAGGTCTTGAACAATATTTACCCGTAAAGGTAAGTGAGATTTCAGGTCAAAAAATAGATATTTTTCATAAGAACCCTGCCCATCAACAAAAAATAATCGGAAACCCTGCGAACCTTCCTCATCGTGCCATTATTCAACTTGGTCCTGAAAAGTTAGATTTACAAATTTCCGGTGTAATGGGAACAGAAGGTGATTATCTTGGTGCCATGGTTACTTGGGAAGTTGTTACGACTAAGGTTGAATTAGTAGAGGCACTCCAAAAGTCTGGAACTGACCTTTCTGCAAATGCCACAGTACTACAAGATGTTTCACAGAGTTTATCAGCATCGGCTGAAGAGACAAGTGCTCAGTCTAATACCGCATCAGCAGCATCTGAAGAAGTTAATGCTGGGGTGCAGACTGTCGCCACAAATATGGAAGAAATGGTTGCAGCGATTAAAGAAATTACAAAAACTACCAATGAGGCCAGTAGCCTATCAAATGAAGCTATGAAAATGGCGACATCCACGGATTTGATTATTGGAAAACTCGGTGAATCTTCAATGGATATTGGAAATGTAATCAAAGTTATTTCTTCGATCGCACAACAAACTAACCTTCTTGCTCTAAACGCAACGATTGAAGCGGCACGTGCTGGAGAAGCCGGGAAAGGCTTTGCTGTTGTGGCAAATGAAGTTAAAGAGTTGGCCAAGCAAACTGGAACAGCGACTCAGGATATTACTAAGAGGATTGAGAATATTCAAGGTGATACAAAGAGTGCTGTTGAAGCAATTGGCCAGATTAGAGAGGCGATTGAAAAAATTAATGGTTATGCCGGTAATATCGCAGCTTCAGTAGAAGAACAGGCGGCAACGACAAATGAAGTAACTCGAATTGTTACTGAATCTGCCGAGGGTGTTAAACAAATTAATGAAAACATTGCTCAAGTAAGTGAGGCGGCTTCTAACACAGGTAAAGATGCTCTTAAAGCTCAAGAGGCATCAAAGTTAATTGCTGATATTTCGTTAGAGCTTCAAGGATTTGTAGCCAAAGTAAATGTGTAATGAAAGTATTGATTGTCGATGATTCAGTAGTATTTCGAATGGCCATTAAGCAGGCATTAGAAGAAGCGGAAGGGGTCCAAATCGTTGGAACCCTTTCTAATGGCCAGCTAGCGGTGGATTATCTAAAGCGAGGTAAGGAAGTAGATCTTATTACCTTGGATATGGAAATGCCCGTGCTTGATGGCCTTGCTACGATCAAAGAAATCAGGAAGATTAATACAAAAGTGCCGATTATTGTTTTTAGTTCTTTAACAACAATGGGAGCAGAGAAAACAATTGATGCTCTCTCTAGTGGGGCGAATGACTTTGTTACTAAAGAAGAGACTGGAGGCGCGGCGAGTATTGAAAAAAGCTTAGAGATGATTCGTCAGAGCTTAATTCCAAAAATTAAGGTCTTTAAATCTCGGACAAGTTTACCGGTACCCTCAACACAAATACCAGAGAAAGCAACAACACCATCTGTTGCTCGGCCTACCAGTATAACTATGGCCAAAAAACCGCATTTAATTGTTATAGCTAGCTCAACAGGTGGACCAGATGCTCTCTCAAGAATATTTAAAGGGCTAAAAGAAGGACAAGATAATGTACCGATCCTTCTTGTTCAGCATATGCCACCCGTTTTTACAGAAAAATTAGCTGAGATGTTATCAAAGAATTCTCCTGGCTATACGGTTAAAGAAGGCAAACCTGGTGATACATTAAAGGCTTCTACTTGTTATTTAGCCCCCGGTGATTATCACATGATTTTAAAACCAGACTTAACAATAAGTTTAAATCAAAAAGATAAAGTTTGTTATGTTCGTCCTGCTGCTAATTGTCTTTTTGAGTCAGTTGCAGACAATTATAATAATCAAATAGCTTCTTTTATTCTTACGGGAATGGGGGACGATGGAGCAGACGGACTAAAGAAGCTCACAGCAAAAGGTAGCTATAATTTCTACCAAGATGAAGGCTCTTGTACAGTTTTTGGTATGCCAGGGGCTGCCATGCGAACTGGACTCGCCAATGAAATAGAATTAGAGAAAATTGCAGATACTATTAACCTTATAAACTCAAGGCTATAAAAAGTGTTTTTTGAATTTCTTATCGATAAATTGATTGTTAATAAAAAAGACCTTGTAAAAGCAGTCATGGGCCAAATGGAGTCTATGCCTTCCTTAATCAGAATTTTATTAGAGGATGCGATCTTAGATGAAGAAATGGTTTATGAATTACTTATAAAAAGTATCAAAGAAAACCGCACCTTTTTCGATGTACTAAAAGCATCAGGAGGGGTGACAGAGGAAGATCTTTTACAACTTTTACAAAGGCAAAATAATAAATCATCAAGTCTTGGTGATTTGTTGGTACAACTGGGCGCCGTCGAACGTAATACCTTTGATCAAGCGCTTCGTGACTACTCGAAAGTTAGGTCTGAAGTCGTTATTGATTCTGCACCAGTTAAAGAAAAGGCAGTAGTAGAAGACGAAAAGGAAGAGGAAAAGGACGTTTTCTCTCCTCCTGCAGGTATATCTGCAGCAGCTCTAGAAAGTCTTAAGGCAGTACAAGGTCTCGATGACTCTATGCTGTCTGAATTAGAAGTTCAGACCTCGGAACCAGAGTTAGTGCCAGAACCTAGAACTGAAAATAAGGCGTTTAGTTTTGAAGAAGAGAAAGGTGAAGAAGAGGAACATAGTCAAGATATTGTTAACGCGGACGTCGACAGTATAGAGAAATCAGCAACTTTCCAAGAGTATATAGATTTTTATAGCGAAGATCTACAGAGTGACATTTTTGTTACGGCCAATAGATATCGCATAAAAGGCAAGAAACGTGATCTTGAAAGCCTTTATGAAAGACTCGTTAAGATACTTTCTCTTGTAAAACTTAATAATTTTTCTTTTCAAGAAAAAATGTTAGAGCAATATGAGTCCTACATGAGTCAAATATTAAATGGAATCATTGAAGATCCTGAATCGTGGAGAACATGTCCTTCAGAGATGTTCGAAATTATTTGGGAATTTAGAAAATGTATTGCTAATGGCATGAGCGAAGGTCAGCTTTTATCCGATAGTAAAATAAAAGAACTCTATCTCAATAATATTAAAACAGTTTTATCCCACCTTAAGAGGTCCGCATGAAAGTATTAGTAATTGATGATTCAAAACCCATCTTTATGATGGTTAGCCAAATGCTTAAAGAACTAGGGCATGAAGCTATTTGGGCAGAAAACGGTCAGGATGGCTTTGAAAAAGTCACGGCGAACTCAGATTTAGAGTTGGTTCTCCTAGACTGGAATATGCCAGTAATGGATGGTCTAGAGTTTTTGAAAAAGAATGGGGCAGAGTCTTTTTGTAAGGCACCTATTGTTATGATGACGACAGAGAATAAGCCCGAAAAGATTCAAGAGGCGCTTAAAAATGGAGCCATTGATTACATCATGAAGCCTTTTACTGCTGATATTCTTGAAAATAAAATTGAAATGGTTTGCGACTAGGAAAAGACATGACGAATCCAGAAGTTTATAAGTTCTTTAGTGACTATGTTTACCAGCACACCGGAATCTTATATAAAGAACAAGATTATTATCGCCTTGATTCTAGATTTAATACTCTCGTCAAGAAATTTGAAGTTAAAGACGCTAGTGAACTTTTTAATCTTTATGTTCAAAAGATTACGCCAGAGATGCATACTATATTGATTGACCTCTGTACGAATAATGAAACTTATTTTATGAGAGATTTAAAACCCTTTAAGGCCTTTGCTAAAGAGGGAATGGATTATTTAAAAGAAACCTTTCCTAACTCAATTAGCTATAATATCTGGTCTGCTGCGTGCTCTACCGGTCAGGAGCCTCTAAGTCTTCTGATGGCACTAGATAGCTTTGGTGATAAATTAAATCTCAATAAATATAGAATTGAAGCAAGTGACATATCCACAAACGCTCTTGATAAGGCCAAAAAAGGTCTTTATACCGGTTTAGAGGTTCAAAGAGGCTTACCTGCAAACCTGCTTATTCAATACTTTTCTCAGGTCGAAGATAACTGGCAAGTTAACAAAGACCTTCATAATAAAATTAGTTTTAAAAAGTTGAACTTATTGACAGAAAGTTTTCCCTTGAATGAATACCACATAATTTTTTGTCGAAATGTGCTTATTTATCAAGATATGGAAAATAAGAAAAAAATTCTAAGTAAAATTAGTGATGCTATAAAGCCCGGTGGTTTACTTTTTATGGGAGCTGGGGAAAGCCTCATTGGGGTTGATATACCAATGAAGCAACTAGAGCTTGGTAAAGCTTTTTGCTATGTTAAGGATTCCTGATTAAGTTAATCTTGAGTTCTTTTGATTTTAGTCGATAAGTGATTAAAGGATAATTAATGTCTACACCTGTAAAAGTTTTTCTAATTGATGATGATAAGTTTGTCTTAAAATCTACAGCAAAGAAATTTAAACCTTATAATGTAGAGGTATTCACCTACCTTGATCCTAAAGAGGCCTTAGAAGCATTAGTGGAGCATAAACCACAAATTGTTTTCTTAGATTACAATATGCCAGAACTCACCGGCGAGGAGATGATCGTTAAGGTGTCTGAAGTGAAATTATTTAATCATTGTGCTCTGTACTTACTCTCAGGTACTGATTTTGATGAAACAGAAACTGTTAAGCTCCGTACACTTGGTTTTTATGATGTATTTAAGAAACCACTGGAAACTAAAAAGATTGAAGCTGTGTTTGAGCTACAACTAGGTGAAATTCCGTTAATTCAGACAAGTATTAAGACATCTTAAAAGTTTTTATTTACTAGCCTTATATCCTCAAATTCCTATTAAATTTACCGATAAGCTCATAAGAATAGTTCTACTTTAATCGGGTGTCTTATGAGCGAAAAGTTTAAAGTCATTTTAATTGATGATGAAGAAAATATTCTAGATCTTTACGAATCCTTCGTTCCCGAAGATAAGTTTGAGAGTCATAGCTTTGTTAATCCAGAGGAGGCACTTAAGTTTATTGCAGAGAATGCGCTATCGATTGCCTTGATTATTTCTGATTTTAAAATGCCAGAACTCAATGGATTTGAAGTAAGAGAAAAACTTTTAGAACAAGATTTAGATATTCCCTTTGCTATGGTTACTGGCTTTTACGACAAAGAAATGGCCGCAAAAGGGATGAAATTAAGAATTTGTCGCTTTGTTGAAAAACCTGTCGAAGAGGCACAGATTGTCGAGCTTCTTGAAAAGGAAGCAGCAGAAAGAATTGAAAGTTTATTAGAAGACCGTGAAATGATAAGTGAGTTCCTACAAGAAACTCAGCCTATGCTTGAAGAAATTGAAGAGCTGATTCTTTCACTTGAAGATGATCCTCATGATGTTAAGGCCGTAAATACATATTTTCGTCTCCTTCACACCATCAAAGGAACAAGTAGTTGTCTAGGCCTTACCGAAATCGCTGGATATGCTCATGAATACGAAGACCTGATTACTTGTGTTAAAGATAATAAAATAAATGTTAATAGAAAAGTCATTGATGTTCTTTTAGTTGGCCTTGATCAGTTAAAAGAATTATATCTTCTTGCTTCAAACTTTAGACCCTTTCCCGTTGATCTTGACGAAAGAGCAAAGGTTTTTTCTCAAGACTTCTCTTCAGAAGAATCAGAAACTGAACAGAGTCCTAATGTTGAAGGGGCATCAGTAAGTGAAGCTGCCAATGAATTAAGAAAAGAGAAACCAAAAGATAAAGATGAAAAAGTTACTGTTTCTGAAGGACTTCTTGCTCATTTCTTAGAGATGTCCGGTGAGTTAACCGTTATTCGTAACTCTATTTTTAAAACTCTTAGTCGTGTACAAGAAAAATTGCCTGGAGATCCTAACATGGAGCAATTGGGCGAGAGTATGCTCGAGATGCAAAAGGTCTCGGCCATTTTACAAAATCAAATTTCCGAAATGAAGAAAGTTAGTATCGAAACAGTTTATCGTCCAATGAGAAGAGTTGTTCGGGATTCCTGTTCTGTTCTTGATAAAGAGATTGAATTTGAAATTAAGGGTGACAATCTTCAAGTTGATACCACTGTGGCTAAATTGCTCAATGGTGCGTTAGTTCATCTACTTCGAAATGGAGTTGATCACGGAATAGAATCAAAAGAAGAGAGAATAAAAGCAGGTAAGAATGAAGTCGGAAGCTTGATTCTAAACTCCTATGAAACAGGAGAAGATATTGTTGTCGAAATTATTGATGATGGTAAAGGTCTAAATAAAGAGGTTTTGAAGGCGAAAGCTTTAGAGAAAGGCCTATTTAATGAAACACAGCTAAATCAAATGAGTGATCAGAAAATTTACTCTATTATATTTGAGTCTGGTTTCTCTACTAACTCCGTAGTGACAAGTGTCTCTGGACGCGGTGTTGGTATGGATATGGTGAGAAGCTCTATTGAAGAATTTGGTGGTCGAATTATTATTGATTCTGAATTAGGAAGAGGCTCTAAATTTCTTTTGATCATCCCTATACCAAGATCAATTCTTATTATTAAGTCCCTAATTGTCTGTGCATTAGATAATAAGTTCAATATTCCCTTGGATGACGTAGATGAAGTTGTTTTATTCGATGCGAGTAAGCAGGAACAACAAATCTATCGCAGTAATGGGAGCTTAATTCTAAAACACCATAATATTCTCTGTCCTCTCGTCGATCTGGGTGAGACTTTAAGTCTTGGCCAAGTTGTAGAAACAGACCATTTTGATATGCAAAATATCGTTATTGTGAAAGGTGAAGGTTTCCGTTACGGAATACTTGTTGATGAAATTGAAGATATTGAAGAAATCGTGGTCAAAAAACTAAGTGATCACTTTAGCATCCAAGAATACCTTGGTACAACCTTTGCTGACGATGGTGCTCTCAGTATGATTATTGATTGTAAGGGTGTGGCCAGTCGCTATGGAATAGAAAACCTAACAGAGGATGTCTCTGGTGATTACCTTCTCAATAAAAAGGTTGAAGAAGAGATCCATGAGTTTATGAGGTTTTCACTATCGAAAATGCCTAATTGTGCACTTCCACTCGATAATGTTTTTCGACTTGAGGAGATGAATAGTAAAGATATTCAATTCACAGGAGAGAAGGGTCTCATTCGCTATAGAGGTCATAGTCTACCATTAGTCTTTATCGAGAATCTTCTTGGAATGACGGAGAAAACGCTTGAGGATATTGCTGCAGAAGATGTTGCTCTGTCTGTTTTAGTTGTTTCTTATGACGATAAACTCTACGGAGCGATTATTGAAGAATTACAAGACATAGCCGTTTCTGAACAAGCTGTGGATTCAACCTTTTCCGATAGAGATGGGTTACTAGGCACTGTAACAATTGATGAAAAAATCATCTCAGTTATTGATATACCTTCATTGGTTTCTGTAGGGCGTGGAACTCTTAGCTTCAACAATATGGAACAATTTAGTGAATCGAATAAATCTAATGAAGAAAAAGCCGCTTAGGAGCATATGATGATAGATATTAATGATCCAGATATGTGTGAAATCGTTGATGAATTTTGTAATGAATCAGGTGAGCTACTTGAACATCTAAGAGATACACTGGATAAATTCGAAGACGACCCTGAAAGCCCTAAGTTATTAGAAGAGTTCGGTCAAACAGTTGATCGTATTATGGGGGCCTCAAAAACTTTGGGGCTTGAAGATCTTGGGCACCTTTGTCAGATGGGAAAGATTATTGGTTATAAATGTTCTCAAGTTAATGAGAGACCTTTGCGTGAAGTTACGGGAGGAGTGTTATTTGATTTATGCGACCTCCTTGAAGTGCTTCTTGGTAATATCAGGGATGGAAAGGACAGTCATGACTTCAATCTTGATGCCTTTAAAGGCCGCTTACAATGGTTAGCATCCAAGTTTAAACATATCGAAAGGGCATCTTGCTCTTATGATGAAAAAGAGGCTGGAAAAGCACAGACTGGTAAAACCACAACAGCAGAGCTTGATAGACTAATAAATCAGTTTGGAAAAGCTTCCTAAATAACTTTTTCTTCTTTTAAAAAGCTTTTAAAGTTTGTGAGAAGAGCTAGGTTGTAATTACCTAGTTCATCTATCATCATCTCTTTTATGGCCGTTTCTGGTGGAATTTTCTTGGTGATAATTTTCTTATCATAAGAGTTAACCATAGATAGTATTTCTTGGACTTTACTTAATTTTGATTTCTTATGAGGGCCTGAGCCTTGTAAGTTTTCTTCATGATTCTCTATGAGCTCTATAACTTGTGCATTTATATAAGGCTTCTCTGCAAGAATCTGAACAACTCCTTTACAGTGCTCAAAATACTTAATCTTCTCATGTCCTTCAAAATCATTCTTAGGTTTATAAAAAAGGTCCTGAGACTCTTTTTCCATCTGCATGACACCTATGTCATGCATAAGAGCTGCGGTAGAGAGCCAGTCTAGCTCTTCTTCTGTTACTTTATTCTTCAATGCAAATTTAACAGACATTGCTGCAACATTGATACAGTGTTGGACAATTGGGCCTGATTCACTATCTTGACCAAAGATTCTTTTCAGAGACTCAGGATTTTCAAAAATGAGCTTTTGTAGGTTCTTTGCCGCTTTTCGGGTCATATCAAAATTTGTTTGATTACCAGGATCTATTTGTAAGCGCTCAATGGCCGTTTCACTCTGGCCAGTAACGGCTTCCGCCTTATCATCTAAGCTAGCATCAGGGGAGTTTAGAGTTTCTTCTAAAAAAGAATCAAGAAACTTTTGATAAAGACCTTCATCTTTTCCAAGGATAAAAAACTTGGTTATTTTTTGTCGCCGTAATTTCTTATATTTTTCTTTTTCAATGGCCTTACCTTGTTGAACATATTCGAGGTATTGGTCTTTAAAAAAAATATAAACAGGGAAGGGGACTTGCCTCTCCGCTTTTATCGTAGTGATACGTACAGGGGTATATGAATTGTCACTCATTTTTTACCTAAACAACTTACTAAATCTTTTCCATGAAAAATTATATTACTCATTCTTTGTGTTGTCTTGGGGTGTCTCATTTTTCTTTTAGTAACAAAGTTAAAGAGTAAGGGATTGAAACGGTAAATCTCATTCATAGCATCCCGGTCTACTTCTTTAAGATAACCCAAATCGACATACTGACCAGTACGGTAGAGTATATTGATTGCGGGAAGTGGGTAGTCACTGCCGTGGACAAAGCGGTTTGCCATCTTTGGGTTTTCGAGAAGTTTATCAAGAGGTTCTCCAATGCGAGTATAAAGGGTAAGAGCACTTGTCTCACCATAGAGAAGACCTTCGTAGCGCTTTTCGTTCATGAGGCGCCAAAATAAGCTAAAACAACTTTGATCAGGGGCACCTGGCGAGTCGAGGTCTTGGCATGTTCCTAATGAAGCAAAGTGGGCCATGATGACCTTAGTTCCAAGGTCAAGGGCCTTTCTAAACTTAAGAGGGTTTCCTAGCTTTTGAAACTCTTCTCCTTCGACAGCTTTTTCATGACCAGTATGGGTGATAAGTGTCATGTTTAAATTCTTCATTTCTTTAAAGAACTTGATACTTCTTTCGTCCATTGCATCTATGTGTTGAGCATTCGGTAGCCATTTAATAAAGCGCACGCCCTCTTTATAGACTCGCGCCAGTTCAACAAGGGCATCCTTTCGGTAGGGATGAATGGAGGCCACGGGAATAAAAGTTTTTGGGTAAATCTTATGGATCTTGATCACATAATCATTGGGAATAAAGAAGGTAGAATTCTCTGGAACAGCTTCACCTAATTTATTATGAAAATAATCAAAAGCAAAAAGGAGCATCCTACCTAAGCGTGGTTCACTCTTTTTTAAATTTACCAGTCGATCAATGTATTCTCCATCGACATTGTCGGCGGAGGTGATGCCACTAGCAGACATATAAGCAATATACTTAGTATATTTTTTTGGTGAAAATAAATCACCCATTTTAGGGTTTACCCATGCCCCTGTTCCCTTAGCGCCAATGCCTACAGCATGAACATGAAAATCAACCGTACAATTGGGGTCTAGACCTTCAAAAGCTTCATCAATCAATTTCTTTGCCTGGGGCGACAGCTCTTTCTTGCTCTTAAAGACATCTAGGTCGAAGTCTCCTGCAATTGGTCGAATGAGGGCCTGACAACCAGAAAGGCATAAGCAAAGTAGAGCGATTAAGAAATTAAGACCTTTCATAATTGTGCTTCTTGTAGTGGTAGTAGAGTTCTAAAAGGAAAGTATCATCAAAAATATGGTGATCTATATGCTCTTTATAGAGCTTTAAACTGTAGGAAGGGGCAACTCCCATCCATTCTTTTATAAGGATATCTTCCTTCTTTTTCTGAAGCCAATGGAGTATTCCCGATTGGCGTAAAGATTTTGCCGTGACCTCTACCATGAGTCGGTTGCGCCAATCTTCAAAGATGACTTCAATCCCTCGCGAGGAAAGTCCCCCAGAGAGTATTCGGTAGGGGTTTGCATTGAAAAGAAGTTGATCAAACTTAAGGTCTTGAGAGGCCTGTTGAATGTCGAGTTCTTTACAATATTCTTCGTAAACAGGAACAAATGCCTGACAGAGGGGAACGGTATAGGGATCCCTTTTACTGGGAGTAAGAAGTACCCTGGGATCGTCTCCCTCATTCTTTGGAAGTTGAATTTGTTTTCTTTTCAGTTGGGCCAAGTCACTTACTTTGAGGGCTCCAGTATAAATCAAAAGAATCATGACCTGACTTCTTCTGGCCAAAAGTTTAGTCATTGGATGGCGGGAATGACCTTCTTCTAATAGGTATTGCCATAATGTCTTAAGATCAACCATTGAGGTTGGTCTTGGTCTATCCAAAAATTTCGGTGAAGTTGGAATCTGGCGAACAGGGTTTGAGCTCACGATATTCTCTTGAACCAAGAAATCAAAAAATAGGCGCAGGGCCTGAACTCGCCGGCGGCGGCTATTATCTGAATTATACTTGTTTTGTAAATAATCCCCGTAAAGTTGGACTTGAGGGATATCCATCTTTAAGACATTTAATGGGCTTTTCTCTCTGCTTAAGTAGGTATTGAAGCATTGAAGGTCAGTTTTATAGTTTTTAAGTGTATTTGCTGATCTGCCCTTTTGGCGCAAATGTTGAAAAAACTGACTTTGTAAGCTAAGAAGATCGTGATCAAGACTAGAGGCCAATTTTTGGTCATTTGAATAGATTTTTGGTGTTGTCAAAAAGGACTCCTCACAGGTAACTGGTGCTATTTTCGACGGTTTCATGGTATCTAAGTAGTGAAAATAGTACAACTTAAAGCTTGAACTCTTGCCGCTTTGAGTTATTTAGGATAAAAGTAAAAAAATTCGAATAATGTGAATGGAATTTGCCTAATAGGTAAATCAGAGATGACCTTTAAAGACCCTGACAGGGGCAATTCGTTTGAGAGGAGCGTCAAAAGTGGCTAAAACTTTAGACCTAGATTTTCAAAATTTGCTTAATAATAAAAGCTCCTGGGCCAGTAAAGAGGAAACTCTTAGGTTTTTGGAGGACCATTCACCCTTTATGCGCTGGCTTGAGCGCTTATCCTTAGATAAAGAATTTATTCAAAATAAGGACCTTATTCTTCAGGCACTTACTCATTCTTCATATATTCATGAAAATAAGGATTGGAGCTTTGGCCATAATGAAAGGTTAGAGTTTTTAGGGGACGCTGTTCTAGATTTAGAACTCTCTCATATCCTTTGGCGAGCTTTTCCCGATTTAAATGAAGGTGAGCTGTCACGGTTTCGTTCATCCCTAGTTAATGAAGATACTTTGGCCCAATGGGCACAGGCCTTAGGCCTTGAAGGCTTCCTCTTCTTAGGAAAAGGGGAGAGTAACAAAGTATTAGTTGAACCAGCTATTTTAGCAGATGCCTTTGAAGCACTGTTGGGTGCCGCTTCACTTATCAATAAAGAGAGACCACAAGCTTTATTGCTTCAATGGATTGAACTCTTTAATGAGCACTATATGCCTGGGGAGCCTGCCTTCTTGGATATTGTTCGCCTGCAATTATTTGATCCTAAGACTCGTCTTCAAGAAATGACCTTAGAACTATTTAAAGAAATACCTAAGTACGTCTGCGATGACTTGGGAGAGGAATTTTCTTGTCAGGTGAGTTTACAAGGAAAAGTTTTAGGCACGGGTATTGGTAGTTCTAAAAAGAAAGCAGAAATAGCAGCCGCTAGGGCCGCCTTAATAGAAGAAAAAGAATTTTTGAATATAAATAATTAAAAAGAGTGACCTAATGAGGAGAATTGCATGTTATTAACCGATCAGCATCCAAACAATAAGTCGATAATGGTTTCGGTCTTAGGGGCACCCAACGTGGGCAAAAGCTCTATGATTAATTACCTCATGGGCTTGGACCTTTCTGTCGTTACAAAAAAGCCCCAGACAACTCGAAATAAGTTCCATTGTGTTTTCACTGTGGATCATGCTGAGATTGTTCTCGTTGATACTCCGGGCCTTCATAAATCAAGTGTAGAATTTAATAAGAGGCTAAATGAGCAGGCCCGTGAAGGGACAGAGGGTGTTGATGTAAACCTTCTACTGATTGATCTAACCCGCGAAATACTGGCCCAAGTTAAAGACTTCCTTCAGTTAATGGATAAGGAACTCGACAGAACTTGGATTATTTTCACAAAAGCTGACCGTATTGAAAATGCAGTAGAGCTACCTTTAACTTTAGTTTTTGATTCTATTAAAGAAGTCTTACCAAAGGCAGAGAAATTTTTTGTGATCTCTTCAAAGGCCGGCACTAATATGCACGTTCTTACGGGTGCCCTATGTGATGCCGCTATTCCAGGGCCACATCTTTATTTAGACGGATCTGTCTCTAATAAAAATGAGCGTTTCTTTGCCTCTGAATATATTCGTGAGCAGGCCTTTGAACTCTTAAAAGACGAACTTCCATATGAAGTGGCGATTCTTATCGAAGAGTTTAAAGACTTGAGCGATAAAGGTAAGCCACGCGAATCCCATATATCAGCTTCCATATTGGTCAATAGGCCGTCTCAAAGGGCGATTGTCGTTGGTACAAAAGGGACAATGATTAAGGAAATTGGGACGCGCTCACGGTTAAAAATTGAGGCCATGACAGGAGGTAAAGTTCATCTTAACCTTCACGTAAAAGTCTCTCCTAAATGGTTTAAAAATAACTATGTTTTAGAAGAAATTGGTCTACCACGCGCCCATAACTCTGCACGAGTATGGCGTAATAAATCTTAAGCTATCCTAAAGAGGATTATTAATATGAGCACGCAGAAAAAAAGACCCGCACGTAACTTAGTAGTCTCCCTCATTGGCCGACCCAATGTAGGAAAGTCTTCCTTGTTTAACGCTTTAATGGGCAAACAACACAAATCCATCACCTTTGATGAGCCAGGTGTTACACGCGATCGTCACTACGGTATTGCCACTCTTAATGCCCTCGGAGGAGAGAATCCTACGGACGTTATTATGGTGGATACCGGTGGTTTTTACCCTGAGAAAATTGAAGAGACTGAATCCAATAGAGATAAGTTTTTCAATATAATGACAGGTCATGCGAAAACTGCGATTGGCGAATCAGATCTTGTTTTAATGGTTGTTGATGTCAGAGAAGGAGCCCTTCCTTACGATCAAGATATTGCCAGATTCATTCGCTCCCAAGGAAAGCAGTTTTGGCTTATTATGAATAAGTATGATTCCGATAAGCAAGCTGGTCATGAAGTTGATTTTTATCAAATACCTGTTGATGATTATTTCTTGGTTAGCGCTGCTCACTCAAGAGGAATCACAGACGTAAAGGAGCGCATCCAAAGGTTGGCCTTAAGTTTCTCTAAGGAAGTTTCTAAGGAGAGTTCTCTCTCTCTTGGGATTACTCCACGGGAAGATGTTGTTGCTCGCTTTGCACTCATTGGTGCTCCCAATGCTGGGAAATCAACTCTTCTTAATCAGCTCATTGGAGCCGAAAGGGCCCTCGTTAGTGATATACCAGGTACTACGGTAGATCCGATCGAAGGTTATTTTGACCTCTTCTTTGGAAAAGAGGCGAAGCAACTTGAGTCTGGTCTACTCAGTAAAGATGACCGTTTATTATTTCAGCAATACGATGAATTTCGCCTAAATAACCCAGATGTTTATTCACGAATCGTTGATTCTTATTTTCTTGAAGAGAATACTTCAGATCAAACGGACGACTTTTTTGAAGAAGAAGAATGGCAGGAAGAAGGCGAGTCCTTTCTTGCTGAGGAAAATAGTTTAGAAGAATCTTCATTATTGAAAGAAAAAATCTTCGCTGAAGAGACTAACGAAGAAACTCTCGAAGAGGTCCCTGAAGTTGAGGAAGAAGAGGGCAGCCATTGGCGCTCTATTCACCTTGTCGATACTGCAGGGATTCGTAAGAAGTCTAGTATTAAAGACTTCGTTGAGAGTCAGTCTGTTTATCGTTCACTTCGTTGTATTACAGAGAGTGACATCGTTCTTTTCATGGTTGATGGCACTAAAGGTATTGGTCATCAAGACCGGCGCCTGATGGATATTGCTTTAGAAAAAGGCAAATCGATTATTGTCTGTATGAACAAAGTAGACCTTCTCAAAGAAAAATTAAAAACTGATAAAGAGCGCGAAGAATGGATCGAGGATCTACGTTCTAAAGTGCCCTGGCTAAACTTTTGTGACATCATACCGATTTCAGCAAAAAATAAAACCGGTCTCAAAAAACTAAAAAGTGCGATGGTGAAAACCATTTTTGTCCGCCGTAAAATGGTTGCAACTGGTGAGTTAAACCGTCTGATCTTCTCCCTTCTTGAGAAGAATCCAGTCATTGTAAGCCGGTCAGGGGGAAGTCGACTCAGAGTGAAATATGTCTCACAGGTAAAGACTGGTCCTCCAACCTTTTTATTCTTTACCAATCGTAGTAAAGGCATTCCTGAGACTTATAAGCGCTATTTAAGAAACGGCTTAAGAAATACTTTTTCTCTCGATAATACTCCTGTTCACCTTGTTTTTAGAACAGGTAAGGATTTGGAGAAGAGAATGAATAAACTACGCTAATTTTGTCGTAAAAATAGACTTTTAAGAAAGCTTTCTCATATTGACAAAATTGTACGCCCGTATAAAAATGTCGAAGGACTCCAAATTAGTGGAGTCTTCGCTTTTTACGGGCCTTTATGATTTTCAAAAAGACTTCATTAATATTTTTATCCGTAGTTCTCTTAATGTGCCTTTCAGTAGGGTCAGCAGCGGCTTGGAAGGACCTTCAGCATGTTGGTTCTAAGGTCCATCTTTATCTTCCTAAGAAGCATACTAAGAAGCCCGCTCAAAACTCTAAACGCTCTTTAATGATTAATCTTCATGGTTGCGCCCAAGCGGGTGAGGTCTTGAAGCTACACGGAAACTGGGAAGATGCGGCCAATGAGTTTAATACTGTTGTCGCCATTCCTGAAGTTCCTGGTGGTGGAGTTTATGCGGGCTGTTGGGATTACTATGGTCTTAATCACAGACGCTCTAATCGCCATAATAAATTTATTCTATCGTTAGTAGAGTCTATTAAAAGCCTTTATAATATTAATCCTCACAAAGTTTATATTTCAGGTTTAAGTTCTGGTGGAGGATTGGCCCATGTATTGGGCTGTCTGGCCCCGGAAGTCTTCGCAGGCGTCGGTCTTAATGCAGCTCCTGCAGTAGGAAGTAGTGCGAGGCAAATCTCACGGGCCAGCTTAGACGTTGAAGAGATTAAGAAGAATTGTTTAAAGCTTGCTGCCAATAAAAGACAGCACCTTCAAGGACAGATCGCCTCTCTTATTTTTGGTGATAATGATTATATCGTTGACCCAGAATACGGACGAAGAATTGGTAAGGCCCTGTCTGAACTTTACCGCTCTGACTCTGAAAAATCTTTTGATGTAGGTAAGTATCCAGGTACTAATTCCTTAGGCAGTGGCCTTCTCTATTCTCGCAATAATAAGTTTGTTGTAAGTGTGATTGAAAACACAGGCCTTGGTCATAACTGGCCAGCAGGGCAGGGAGGAAGTTCTCCCGTTTTTGTGAATAAGAATAGTCTTAATTATCCCTATTACCTCCTTAAATTCTTCGCTACGAATAACCGGCGCCCTTAATGCGTTTTGGGTGATTCCTTGGTTTTGTCCCACTTTGCCAGAGAAGACGGTCTGTAAGGGCCGTCTTCTTCTTTTTCTTTATTTAATTTCAGTAGTTTAGAGAAAGAGGTTAAGTTAATTCTCAATAATGCCGACTAAATAAGTATGAGAATACGTTTATACTTTAGTCTACTTTTTTCTTTGTTCTTGATGGCCAATTCAATCGCCAAGAAAGAAAAGAATACTCCGGTGGGAGTTAAACTCAATAAAATTATCAATGATAATCTTTCCTCTCTTACCAATCACATGAATAAGCTCATAAAAAGCGGGCCTAGTGAAAATGACTTAAAAAAGTTCGCTGAAGACGATAAGAGAATTTATAAAGCTCTTATCGAAGGAATGAAAGCGAGGAATATACGTTTTGAACATCATGGCGATGAAGTGTGGGTACTCTCTGTTGAGGGAAAAAGTACCATGAAGTTAGTGGATTATATTAATGGAAAATTTCTAGTCGATGGTAAGAAGTACAAGTTTGATTCTCGTAAAAGCTTTAAAGAAAACCTTATTAATGCAGGCAATTTATTTCATAAGTTAACAGTTTTTAATGCCTTCTTTTTCATAGAAGATGCTCATGCCTTCTTCCCCCTATTGGCCATACCTGGCTGGGCCTGGTTAACCGCTGGTGCTGCGGGTGCTGTTACTTTCTTTGGTGACACTACGGTAAGTGCGGGTCTCAATGACATTAATAATGTTCACCCCGAGGTAAAACTAAGAATCACAGAACTTGAGAAACAATATTTGGATCGTGCGAATACTTGTGAAGCTGACTTGGCACACGCTAGAGTTTCTAAAGGTGCCGAACTAGAAGGCAATAATACTATTCGTATGGTTGGTGCCCTTATAGAAGGGCTAGGGGCAGAGCTTGAAGATTCATTTTTTGATTTAGATGGCAAAAAAGAGATTAACTACGATGATTTTGGCTGCGAAGCTTATGATGGCGTCGATGGAATTCGTAACAGGCAGGCAGTGGGAGTTTGGAGTGGCTTTTCTCCCCATGGTGGTGCACTCAAGAACCTTTGCGATAACCAAGAACGCTTAAACTCGTGTTTTAAAGAAACTGAAGAGGTCATGAAAGAAAACGCTATTAGTGTTAATGACCTTCCTGGGCCTGATCGCATAGGTCCTTATGATGGTCTTCTAGAAGACTACGTCGATATTCACAATGCTACAAGTCGTTGATTTTAAGTATTTCTAAAGAAAATTTCTTTCCCCATGTAATTCTTGCTCATAGCGCAATTAAGTGTTTTTCAGAGTGAACAACTGTGTTAACTTCACGGCTCTGAAGAACTGGCTTTTGCCAGAGAAGAAGAAAGGCGAGTAAGCAACTCTAATCTCTCTCTCCTCGATGTTCTGAGACGAACCACCAGGTAATACTTGTTGGGGGAAAAATCGATCACTTTGGGTTTGTTGGGTAATTTTCGATCGGTTCTTAGAATATTATGAGTTGCTTACTCGATTTCTCTTTTTCACCAATTAATCACATAGCTTGTCATTATTGAATAAGCATTTCCCGTCAGATCATCTATATTTAAAGTCGTGTTTCCTGCTGGGTCGGCCCTGAAGTTTTGGGTAAATTTATCGTCATATGCGACAGAATGCCAAAGTGCTTCAACACCTAAGTAACTCTCTTTTATTTTAATTGGGAACTCAAGTCCTCCGCCAATCCCAATCCCAAAGCCTCCGCCAGAGTCGTTAGGAATAATCCCTTCTTGGTCTCTGAACTTGGCCGTACGGTACCAATATTCAAGACGGGCCGTGAGATAGGGATTCGAATAAGTAATAGCGGTTCCAAGGTCTGCAGTATCAATGTAGTAGCGAGCAGAGAAGTAGACTCTGAGCATGGCAATATCAATGAAGCCAGCACCAGTCGTAAAATCAGGAAAACCTACTGTTGGTTGGTCTACGAACATATTGTGCTTTGAATACTCAAGGCCCATACCAAAAGAGTTTTGAAAATCTAAGAAATAATTGACGCCAATATTGTATGTCGGCGGATCGTTATCATAGGCCACGCCGCGGTTACCATCAAAGGTGGTGAGACCAATACCTAACTGAAAGCTAAAAAAGCGACCGTAGCGATAAAATCGCTCATCCTCAGTCATTTGTGCAGATTCAATATCTTCATTGAAGTCGTTGAAAATATCGCCACCAATATTGAGGTCATCTTCTTCCAAAGCAAAAGGGTCAGTACTTACTTGCGCCTGGATACCGATACTCAAACTCAAAATTATAAGGAAAAGAACTTTCTTAGTGTTCATTAGTAATTACAGGTAAAAGTGAACGGCAGAGACGACAAAGTTATTGCCAACAGTTTCCACCACAAAGTCATTAATCTTATTAAAGGAGAGTCCAAACTCAAGGCTAAAGCCTAGGGACTCTAAACCTGGGAAGCTAAACTCGGAACCTAAAGTAATATCAGTTTGAAAGCCTGATTCACTGATGCCATTGGCCTTTCGGCTAATAATTCCACCGAGGACACTTCCAAAAAAGGTGAGGTGTGGTTCATCAAAGAAGTTACGGTAAAGTTTAACGGCTGCTGCAGTACCTCCTCCGTTATCACTGTTGCTGTAACCAATTTGGCCACCAAAGGCGAAGGCCTTGCCTTTTTGCAGTTTAAAACTAATGCTGGGCAGCGAATTGGCCATTTGATTGGCAAAGCCTACTCCTAAGCGACCATCGCGTTCCATTGCTTGGATCTTTAATGAAACGGAGAAGAATAGGAGGAAACAGACGATTGCCTGACGATAAAACGAACTCATGGATGATAATCTTAAAAAGCTCATGATAGGTCATTCCTTTGACGTGCTGCTGTAATAAATTACTCTGAAAGTCTTGTAAGTTTATGGTAAAACTTCCTTCTATTTTTGACAACTTAAGTTACGATTTTCTAGAATCGTCAAGCGTACCCTTATTCTCCTAAAGAGAATTGCTTCAACACAGAAGGATTATATTTATGAATACCACTACCAATACCACTACCCCCCAAAAAGGATCTTCCATTGACGAGGCCCTTGGTCAGACGGAGTTCGGTGGTTGGATTTCTCAAAATAAAATGCCAGTTATATCAGCTGTTGTTGTTTTAATCGTAGGGATATTTGCTTACGGTATTTTTGATCATTTTAAAACAGAACGAGAAAATAAATACTCAAGTGCTCTTCACCAAGTTGTTAAAGATAAGTTAACTCCTTTTAGAGAAGGCAAAATTGAAGCGGCTGAATTGGTAAAGTCTTTTAATGATCAATGGCTTGAGATGGGGTCTTTTGTTGGAGCAGGGACCTTTGTTGTTCAGGTGGTTGATGCACTCATGGCCAAGAATAAATATGCTGAAGCTTATGCTTTAGTAGCTGATGCCGACCAAAGAATAAGCAACCCTCAGCTTAGCTACTTCTTCAATATAAGAGCGGCGGCTTTGGCCGAGGACCTTGGTAAGAAGAAAGAGGCCATCACTCATCTAAAGAAAATTGCAGGAAGCGGAATTAAATATTTTGAATCAAAAGTTTATCTGGACCTAGGACGTCTCTATCTTGAGACTGGTGATAAAGAGAAGGCTCGTTCAAGTTTTCAATTTGTCATTGATGAAGGTAAGGAAGTTGAGTTTAAAAAAGTCGCTCGTCTTTACCTTGAAGAACTCGAAGGATAATTCATGAGAAATTTTCTCTTAAGCCTCCTTTTATTAGGGGGAGTGGGGTGTTCTAAACTCTCTATACCTATTAAGGGTGTTAAACCCGTTAAAAAATTATTTTCTCCAGTATGGATAAAGGATATGGATGTTGATCATCCGACAGGTAATCTACCGGTTGGCCTACAGAGCCCTGCCATTCATCAGGGCATTCTTTATATGGGTCACAATATCGGAAAGATGAAGGCCTTTGATCTTTCAAATGGTCGTCAGGTTTGGAGTGAACAAGAGGGTCAGCCCTACCACTCCGCACCTATCGTTCATCAAAATCTTGTTATTTATGGCAATGTCGAAGGGAGACTCTTTGCCCGTGAGCGCTTAAGTGGCAAGCTTGTTTATAATATTGATTTGGGTGCCTCTATTGAGAGTAAGCCCATCATTTATAGCGGTCGTTTATTAGTTCATACTCGTAATCATAAAGTTGTGTGCTTAGATGCTGTCACAGGGAAAATTTTATGGGCCTACAAACGTTCTGTTCCGTTCATAACAACTCTGCAAAGAGTAAGTCGTCCTGAAGTTAAGGATAACAAAGTATATGTAGGCTTTGCTGATGGTTTCCTCGCCGCATTTTCTCTAGAAGAAGGTGTACTCCTTTGGGAAAGTAAGGTGGTCGATGGTGCCAAGTTTATTGATATTGATACTCATCCAATATTCTTCTCAGGAAAAATTGTCGTCGGAAGTCAGTCTGGGCCGCTTTCTATTATTAATCCAATTGGTGGCATGATTGAGCGTAGGTTACCCTATAACGTCGCCCGCGCACCAATTATCGCCAATGGCTATCTCTTGGTCGGTACTTCTGAAGGGGAGTTGGTAAGGCTTGATGAAAATTTTAAAGAGGTGGCAAAATTAAAAGTTTCTAAGGACAGCATTACTTCACTCGTCTTATGGAAGAAAAAAGTAATTGCCTCTACTACGGGTGGTGACCTCATCGCCCTTGAGCCAGACCTTAGTAAGACCTTTGATCAATTTAACTTTGGGCACTCAAGTTCTGCGCTCTTCGGAGAGTTAGTAGTTCAAGGAGATACTTTGGCGGCCTATAGTTCTAGGAACCACCTTTATGTCTTTAGATAATTACCTAGCGTCCTACTGACTTAAAGTAGGAGTGAGTCCACTCAACACCTAGCTTCTGAATAAGCCCTTCCTGGTAAAACTTGTGAGGGCCAACATTGCTGCTTGCAGGTCCTCTTTTTCTAACAACATTCTTATTTAAGCTCTCAATTAAAGTCATATTTGAAAAAAGTGTCGTTTTTAAAAGGGTCTTTAAAGACTTCTTATTGGGGCGAAACTCATTACCCTTTCTTTGAATATGAGTCGTTAAGTTTTCATAATTATAATAATTGTCTGAGCTACCACTCTCACAAAGTTCTTCGAGTTCTTTATAGGTCTTTGTAAGGTGCACCTTAAGAGCTTGGGTTAAGTATTGATTTGGATCAACTTCTTTATGGTTTGCAATAACATCATACAAACGAGGATTTTCACTATCTATTGAGACTGGTAAGGCAAGTTCAGGGAACTTTCCTACCGAATCCGGTGTAATTGAAGTGTAACGTTTATTGATTGAAATCCTCTTATTAGTGAGAGGAGGTAGCCCCTCTTTGTAGCTAACTAATGATGAGTGAAAGCTTGGACAGTGATTGAGGTCTGGTGCTTTCTCGCTATCTACATATTCACTAATATTTCTGTACTGCCCATATAGAGTTATAAAATAGAGTCTTTTGTTTGATGGAAGTTTATTTTCATCGATACTGTGAGACGCTGGTCCTCGTGAGCTTGGCCTTCTAAAGGTCTCTGGCATTGCTGGATCAAGTTCAAGTTTTGGGACTATATTAGGGTTGGTATTTTTGGGTTGGAATCGCGCCATTTTTGCTTCAAATGACTCTGGTCGACGATAATTTCCAGCACAACTAACAAGGCCAAGTCCTAAGCTTGCCAATATCGAAAATTGAGTCACATTCAATAGATAGTGAGCAAATTTTTGTCTTGATTCCCAGACGTTCATAACAACTCCTTATAAGGCCTTTTTTGACCTAACTAACCTATCGGAGCATAGGTAAAAGAAGTGACTGCAGTCGGAAAAGATGTGAGCATACGGAAATTTTTTCTAAGGAGTTATTAAGATTATTAAGAAGTTGTTTGTATGTGATTTTAGGAATTTATAGAGCTCAAAGAGAACTTACTTAGGCAAAGGGTCGCTTTCTTGCCTAGATGGACTTGAATCCTCAAGGGTTGTTAATTTTGGTAAAAAAATCTGATTAGGTACTTTCTTATAGGCGAGAGTGGAGGCCTCGTTTGAAGAGTATTGACGAAGTAGTTTTGTCAGATAAATGGCGCGCATTGGATTGAGAATGCCTCCACTTTGACAATCATTTTTGAGGGTCTCTACCTTATCAACACTTGTCATTAGGATTTCTTTAACCATGGCAGTATTGATGAATAGCCCTAGGTCCCAAGCTTGCTTTAAAATATTAGCGGCCGTAAAGGCCACTTGTGGAGCCGCCTGGCTGGTGCCGTTTACAGGGAGATAGCGTCCGTCGGGAACACTGCTCATCATGGCAACGCCCGGAGCAAAAAGCGAAACACTAGTGCTCCCAAAGTTGGAGAAATAGGCCCTCTCCTGGGTTCCAAGACTGGCCCCCACAGTTAGGCAATGATCGCAAGTTACACCAGAGGGGTAGTGAGATTGAGAAGTGGTGTCATCTTTACCATTACCTGCTGAAAAAACAAAAACCAATTGTGGGTAGCTATCGACTACTTCTTTTGTGATCGAAATAAGTCCTGACCGAAATGAGTTTTGAAGATCTTCAAGTTCTTTTGGATTCAATTCTTCATTGAATTGTTGATCCCACCACTTCTTCACCATTTTTCCAGCAGAGTCATGACTAATTCCAAAGGAAGCATTGAGTACATGAGCAAATTGAGAGGCATAAGAGACGGCCAACTCTAGTTTTAATTTTTGCCATTGCAGATAGTCTTTTAAGAACTTTGCTACGTGCTGACTTTTTTGGAGATGACTTCCAGAATAAAGAGGTGAAAATTCTGGTTCGACCGCTGGTCCTTTTTCAGCATCACCTAGGTAAGTGATGTTGAGGAGATTAGGAGCAGAGAAGTCTTTGGGCAAGGTTGTACGCTTAAGTACTTGTTTAAGGCCTTGGCCTATTGCAAGTCCTGAGACATGAGTGCCATGAATGTATCGGCGAAAAAGTTTTCTTTTGGCTTGGAACTCTTCGTCTTTTTTTCTTTCGTTATACCAAGAGTCTTCTTCGGAAGTAGAAGATTGTAAGCTTCTTTTTTTCCGGACTTCATAATAGCGGTAAAAATCTTCTTCAAAGGAAGGAAATTTTTCTTTTTTGTGGCCAATAGAATCCATGGAAATAAAGTTCCATCCGGAGTAATCATCGATATATCCATTTAGATCATCGTCAATGCCACTAAGAGTTTCATCTATATTTAAAAATTGATGGGACTTAACTAGCTCATGCTCAAAGTCGATTCCCGAGTCAAGGATCGCCACAGTGACAGCTTGTGAGTAGGTGCTTAGGAAAATAATGATTAAAAAAGTCAGGTATCGCACCATTTAAAAGCTAAGCCCACTAAGGGCTTCTGAAAAGACAATGTGCATCTTCATATTAAAACTTCTATAAAATCATAGAAATTTTAGCGAAAATTCGCTACCATAGAATAGTCGCTAATATGATAAACGTATATTCAGGGAGTTAGAGATGAATTACCAAAGTTTAGGCCAATTATGGAATGAATTTATAAAACATGGGACCCAAATAGCTCAAGAGGCCTTACAGCTGCGCTATATCGGTTGGGATCATAAGACACGCTTTTTTTCCCCACAGTCCCTGGATGAAGACAAAGGCCAGGTCTCTGGCGTACTCGATAGCGGTGAAGTCATTAGCTTTCCAGTAGAGTCAGCATTTTGGGTTAAGTATAACGATGGCATGGAAAATGAGGCGAAGGCCGTCTAGAATTTCAAGGCGTCTTCATAGCTCATATAAGGAAAGCACTTAAGCTCACTGTCCTTGGAGCAATTGTATATTTGATGACCCTTACTTTTGAGCACTGGCGCCATTGAGTTAAAAGCTTCCAGCATTTTGGGAAACTCGGTGTCCTCATGATCTTTGGAATGGTAGTCATGGCCAAAAAAATGCGTCTTATTTCCAAGAAGTTTGAGGTCGAGTCCTAGGAAAAAGATTCTTTGAAAACCCATATAAGCAGCTAGCTGAAGCGCAAAGTAGCTTATGGTAAAACCACTATAAATACCTTCATTCAAATCATAGCTAAATCCTTTGGAACCTAAAAGATTTAATGGCAATCCAAAAGGTCGACCCTCAAGAGTGAAAAGAATTCGGCATTTTGAAAGCTCTTCTGGATAAAGGTCAAAAAGTCTGTAATCAAAAACACAATGATAGTAAGGTTCTGGATAGGCCATGAAAGATCTATTGAGACCCATCGTGAGGCGTCTCCTTAGAGGCTCTAGGTCAAGGTCGTTAAGGCTTGGACCACTGGCCAAAATAAACAGGTTCTTTTCTTTGTGGCGTCCATTAAACTCTTCTATATTTTTCATATCATTAACTCTTGAACATCTTCCTTGAATAAAAAGTAATGGCCAATTTTGTCTCTATCGTTAGTGTATACGAGGTGTAAATTTCCTTTCGAGTCACTAATTAAATCTGGATAGCTAAATTCTCCATCACCAAATTCTATATCAATACTTTTATAAATAGATTTAAGGCCATCTTTTGAAATGCTTAAACTAAGAGGACTACGTTTGTGAAGATCAGTATTGTTATGGGCCACAAAGAGGGCACCACTTGGATCCATATGGGCGGCAACGCCACTTAAGGGACAATGAAGGGGAGTTGAATAAACAAAAGGAAAGCTGCGACAACTATCGGCAGAATGGGCCCTGATGATTTTTCGCTCGTTATCCGTAGACCTCAGGATAATCATAGCTTCTTTTTTTCCTACAGAGATAATATCACCTTGAATGGGTCCAGGGTCTAATGTGCTTATAGGTTGCCAGTCAATAAAAGGTGGCGTTCCCTTTAAAAGAACCGTCTGTTTTTTTTCTTCGTCATAGGCGGGGAGGATTACATCTTCGCCATTCACCCATGGGCGGTGACGGATCATCATTCCCTGGGCCTGATTTGTCTTGAGTGGCTCACTTACTTTGGCCAGTTCAGGTTCACATTTGGACACGTGCATACGAGCTGAATTCCAGTAGTGTCCCTCAAGAAAAACAAAAAGTAGGTACAGTTCATTGTTAAAAATGAAAAAGAGTGGGTTACCTTGAGACCTTCCCGGGCGATCTAAAAGAAGGCGCGGTTGAGTCCATCTTTTTAAAGATAAATTAAAAGAAGAGATACATAACTTTGCATCTAAGAATTCTTCTTTTTGATAAACATACCAAACGCAATAGAGAGTATCCTTAAAAAAGATAAGGCTTGCGCAATGGGCATGTGGATATCCTGTGGGCTGAGGTAAATACTCTTTAAACATTTGATTATTATATAAGACTTCTTAAATTAAAGCACTCGGCAGGTAAGCATCACCTGAAAAGTGATATCTTTTCTTTGATCATAGAGCTCAAGAAAACCTTCCGAGTAGGGGCGCTCTGGTGAACAACTAATAATTGTTTTTACTGACCCCGTTTTCTCTACTGAGTAGTCACAAGTAAGTGTTTTGAGTCGCAGAGTGCCTTTTGATTCTGTTTCACCAACCTTACAGCGCCAACTGGTCTTTTTAAGAAATGGCTTAAAGGCCTTGGCCTCTAAATTATAATTAACTAATTCATATTGAGGATCAGTAATTTGTAAGTCCCAACGAATCTTAATGTCCTTTTGGGCCCAAAGACTGGTCTGACTAACGATAAGAAATATTAAGAAGCTTAAAGTATTTTTAAATATCATGGGTAAAGAGTAATAAATTATAGAAGCTTTTGTCTATTAAGAATCTATGATGATATCGAGTATATCTTCGGTCCATTCTGTCACCAGGGGATAGTGATCACTAGGAAGAGCAAAGCGTGCTCCAGGGTTTTGTGGAGTAGGGAATATGGCCCCTGTGTCATTTTTGTAACGATAGAAGCCGCAGCCCTGTTTGATTAAATAATGAGACGATGCTTTGTTTAAAAAGAAGTAATCGAGTTGAACACCAAAGGGCTTCCTTGCCTTATCAATGCCTATGAAACTAAAACATTCCTCTCGCGGTAGATTGAGTTGTTCAGTAAAATCGAGGAAATCTTCAACTCTTATAAGTTCAACAAACTCTGGGTCCTTTCTGTCTTGATGACATTCACCATTAAAATCACCAGTTAGGAATATGGGGGTCAGATCATGATAACGGCTTTTGAGTTTTTGAACTTGCTCAACAGTGTAGGCCATTTCGGCGCGACGTCTCTTGGTTCCCTGCCAGTCAATACCGTCTTTATCTAACTTTGATTTTAGATGGACTCCAAGAAAAATAAAAATGGGTTGTCGTTTATTTTGATCTTCTAATTTGAAAAAGCGAAGGTCTGCTAAATCTCTACTCATCTTATGAGAGTGATATTTTTTTCTATAACCTTGATTGAGAACTTTCTTATTTTCTAGATGCTCATGGGGATACAAGAAATTTATGGGCTTATTGGCATGACTTTTATAATCAAAGATAAGCTTATACTTGTCCAAGAATGTCTTCTTGATAAGGTAGCCATTTTCAATGCCGCGATTTGAATTTCCCTTTTTTAAAAGCACCTCATATTCTTCATTTAAAAAAATCTCATTAAAATGATCCAAACTCTCTTTACCACCGACCTCCGTTAAGAAAGCAATGTCAGGATTTATATCTTTAAAGACCTTAGCAATGGTTTCGACTTTCTCTTTGGGCTTTAAAGGGGTCGTTGCAGAAGACGTTGCTAGAAGGAAGAAGTTTTCAAGGTTCCATGTGAGAAACTTAATACTCAATTGCAACTCCAGCCAACCATAAGAATATCAAATTTCTTTTTAGTCATATTCCAAGTTTTCTGACAGTAAACTCCAGCATATAGATTTTCGCTAGGGGGAGAGCTTTTTAGTTCTTCAACAAGTTCTTGAGGGCAATCTACTGATTGTGGAAACTCTGGAGGTGTTTTGGTCTCTATGATATTCAATCCTCCACTTTGATCAACACTTAAACCATAGTATTGACCCTCTTCTAATCTTTGATAGATCAATTTATCATTTTCTATATAGAGGGGAGTCTCTCCTCGTAATGTATTATATGTTTTAGATTTTTTCTTTTTACCTTGGAAAATTTTTAAAAATCTTAGGTAAATATTGTTACTAGCTGTGAGCTTCTTGAGTTTGTTGAGGTGGGGCACCATGACTATACCAATTCTGATTTTTTCTTTTCCTTCAATATTATGATTTCGACAAGGGCTATCCCAGAAGATGATGCCTTCACTTGCCTTCGATTTTTCTGTTGCCCAAACTTCAAAAGGAACTCCATTAGCTTTTCTAAACCTTTCAAGAAGGCGCCAGCCATCTTTCTCTTTGGCGAAGTTTGTTACTGTCTTGACCCACCTTTTGTAGAGCTTTCCCATTTCGGGACTACACTCAGAATTGGTAGGGCAGCCTTCATTGAAATGGTTAACCATGTGGGGCTTAAATTGTTCCTCTGTAAAGTTGCTCTGCTTTGTCGTAGGAGCACTTGGTGAGGTGTGAATCTTAGGAGTAGATTGACCCATATTCGGGTGTGAAAAAAGGAAGATAAAAAGGAAAGTGATTAATATGTTCATAAATTTATCTTAACAATTCTAGAGCTAAAGAGGAATGAACATTTATAGGGGACTTAAATACTCTACATTGTTTTTTTACTTAAAAAATATGTTTAGACCCTGTTAAAATACCATCTATGAAAGTTAAAAGAGTATTTACCGAAAAAAATAATGATCCCTACTGGGGAGTAAACTTTGTTAAAAGAACTTCTCAAATAAAGAAGTCCAATTCCTTGGACTCTGAGGTCGTAGAAATGATAGCTCCTGAGAATTGGTCTCAGGTTGCTGTGGATATTGTTAGTCATAAATACCGCAGGAAAAAAGGCGTGCCAAAGCTCGTTCATGGAGAAAATGACATTCGGCTCATTTTTGAAAGAATGGCTCAGTGTTGGAGCAAATGGGGGCTAGAGCTTGGATTAATCCAAAGTAAAGATGAGGCAAAAATCTTTGCTGATGAAATTAAATTTATGCTGGTCCATCAAATGGCGGCACCAAATTCACCGCAGTGGTTTAACACAGGACTATTTGATGCTTATGGAATTAAGGGAAGAGCTCAAGGTCACTTCTATGTCGATCCCAAAGAAAAGTCTCTTAGTAAAAGAGTAAAAAAAAGTACCAGTTCTTATGAAAGGCCACAGCCTCATGCTTGTTTCATTCAAAGTGTAGAAGATCACCTTGTCGGTCCTGGGGGAATCATGGACCTATGGCAAAGGGAGGCCTTGCTTTTTAAATTTGGTTCAGGCACAGGGACTAATTTTTCTCGACTAAGGGAAAAGGGAGCAGAGCTTTCTTCAGGAGGAACAACCTCAGGCCTGATGGAGTGGTTAAAAATTGGTGACAGGGCAGCTTCAGCAATCAAGTCAGGAGGAACCACAAGAAGGGCGGCCAAGATGGTTTGTCTTGATATAGACCACCCAGAAATAGTCGATTTTATAACCTGGAAAGTAGACGAAGAAGAAAAGCTCGCGGCCATGGTAGCAGGGCATAAATTAATTCTCTCTTTGAAGGAAAAGAAAAGAAGGGGACAACTAACTTCCAAGGATCTTGAAGAGGCCAAGCATGCCGGCGTGCCTGAGGTGACACTCTCTATGATTGATACCTTTGATGAAGGTAAGGCTCAACATCGCGGTCTCATTCCACTAAATACCGATTGGCAAGGAGAGGGTTACGATACCATCAGCGGCCAAAATGCGAATAACTCAGTAAGAGTGCCAGACCCATTTTTTAAGGCGCTAGATGAAGACAGAATCTGGCCGCTCATTGACCCTATCAATGGTAATACTGTCGGAGAAATTAAGGCAAAAGACTTATGGCAGCTCATTGCAGAGTCTGCCTGGAAGAGTGCTGATCCAGGTGTTCAATACTCTACAACGATTAATAGCTGGCATACTTGTCCTGTGGGGGGAGAAATTCGCGCTTCGAACCCCTGCAGTGAGTATTTATTCTTAGATGATTCGGCCTGTAATCTAGCATCAATTAACTTAGTGGCCTTTGAAAATGATGAAGGATTTGACACCACAAAATTTAGACATGCCTGCCGTTTGTGGACGATGGTCCTAGAGATTTCAGTGGAGATGGCCCAATATCCAAGTGCTAAAATTGCGGAGAATAGTTTCGATTATCGTACCCTAGGTTTGGGTTTTGCAAATCTTGGAGGGCTTATCATGCGGCGAGGTTTTTCATACGATTCGGATGAGGCGCGCTCATTTGCGGGAGCGATTGCCGCTATCTTAGGAGGTGAAGCCTATTTAACAAGTTCAGAGATGGCCAAAACCTTAGGGCACTTTAGAAAATATGAGGAAAATAAAGAAAGCGTTATCAAAGTTCTTAAACGTCACCGTCAAAACTTAAGGTCAACCCAAGATAACTTTACTCCTTTATGGAGCGAGGCCGGCCAAGTCTGGGACGAAGTTATCAAAAAGGTATCTATCCATGGTTTACGAAATGCTCAGGTCTCGGCCATTGCACCTACGGGGACAATCGGACTATTGATGGATTGTGATACTACTGGGGTGGAGCCAGACTATTCTCTTATTAAACACAAGTCACTGTCCGGTGGAGGGGATATGTCCTTGGTTAATCAATCGGTCCCGATAGGTCTTAAAAGACTTGGTTTTAATAAGAAACAAATTCAAGAGATTGTCAGTTTCATTGAAATCAACAATTCAGTTCAGGGAGCTCCTTATTTAAATGAAGATCAAAAAAAGGTATTTGATTGCGCTGTTGGTTTTCCTAGCATTAGTGTTGATGGGCACCTTCTAATGATGGCCGCCATTCAGCCTTTTATAAGTGGTGGTATATCAAAAACGATAAACCTACCTCATGACACCACTATTGAGAAAATCAAAGAGGTATATGAGTTGGGTTACAAACTGGGCCTAAAGTCTCTTGCCGTCTACCGCAATAATTCAAAACTTAGCCAACCTTTGCAGGCCCAAGAGAAGTATGGTTCTTGTCCTTTTTGTGGACTTGATAAACTGCGTAGGACTGGAAGCTGCTTTGTTTGTGAAAACTGTGGAGAGTCCACATCTTGTGGCTAAACTCAGGCCGGTACTTTCTTATAAAGAAAACTTGAGAAGTAGAGGGTGACTTGAGTGACTGCTAATGTTGCACCAACAGGCATGTCAAAGGCGTTTGCAATGAAAAGACCAAGTAGCGTTGATTTTAAGGCAAAGACGATAGAATAGGTAAAAGTCTGTGATGCATTTGGTGCCCACTTTAAAGCAAAGATTCCGGGAATAAGTAGGTAAGAGTTGATTAGAATAACCCCACTTATTTTAAGACCGCCTACAATGACGAGGGTGAGCATTAGGAAAAAGAGGAAGTGGTAGACCTTTGTCTTTATGCCCTGAATGGCAGCGGCTTCCTCATCAAAAAGAAAAAGCATCCAAATCTGTTTCTTAGAAAAGATTGTGACAGTTACAAATATTACGAGGGTAAAAAGTAAAAAGATATCGAAAGTGCCCAAGGTGAGGATGTTGCCAAATAAGTAGCCTAATAGATCACCTTTTCCTGTCCCAGACATTTGATGGATCATTAATCCACCTCCCATCGTCGCTGTAAAGAAGAGACCGATAAGAGCATCACTTGGTAGTCTTTGGCGAAAGGTTGACCAAGCAAGGGGTGACACCGCGATAAGTGTGATTATGAGAGTGATAAAGAAAAGGAGAATATGATCCATCACTGTATTGTCTTTAAAAAGAACTAGGCCAGTCGCTACTCCCAAGAGTGCACCATGAGATATGGAAGCCCCCATAAAGGCAAACTTCTTTGCGACAACTAAAGGGGAGAGCACACCACAAAGAACGGCCAGTAAAAGGGAGCAAAGAAGAGCTTGGGTAAGAAAAGGGTATTGAATAAAGTCTGTGAATAAACTCATGGTTTTTCCTCAGATTCGTGTTCAGCTTTGTCTTTGTCTTTGTCTTTGCCTTTCTCATTATCCTGATGAGATCCTTCGTGAGGCAGGTGATCGTGAACCTCACATTGATGATGATCATGGGCCAAAATATCGCCAACTTTCTCATGAATAAGAAGGTGTTCAAACTCACAGTGATAGGTATTTTCAAGAATATTTTTTTCAAGGTGATCCTTGTGATCATGCCAATGAAATGTACGATTAAGACAAAGAAGACGGTCACCATGGCGTAAAACTTGGGCAATATTATGTTCTACTAAAAGGATGGCGGCTTGTTTCTCTCTTTTAAATTCTTGAATGAGTGTCAAAAGCTTATCTTGGCCTACTCCATCGAGGCCTTTTGTCGGCTCATCCATGAGGATTATTTTAGAGCGATTTAAGTCAGCTTTCGCTAAGAGTACTCTTTGAAATTCACCACCACTTAAACTATTCACTTTTTGATGAGGATCCTTGTTAAAGGAAACTTTTTTTAGGGCCTCAGCGACCTCTACTTCACTAACTTTTTCAAAAGGCTGGCGCGCGCACATTAATAATTCGTTTACAGTTAATGGATAGCTTAGATTGATTGCTTCTTTTTGGGGAATGTAACTCATGGGTGGTCTAGAGATGAGCTCGTCTTTATCATAGAAAGTGATTTCACCTGAGTCGGCCTTCAGTTGACCTGTAATGAGTTTTAATAGCGTTGTTTTGCCGCCACCGTTTGGTCCTAGAATCCCAAGTATTTCACCTGGATGAACTTTAAAGGTCACATTTTTCAAAACTTCTTGATCTTGAATGCTCGGATTGTAGGAAAAACTTAAGTTCTTAACGTCAAGAAGAGGGGACACATTGTTCATAAGGTCTCCTTAAGCTTTTGATAAAGCGAGGTCAAAGGCTGTGGTGTTACTTTTATAGGAGACCAAGTAATGATGATTGTATTTTTGGAATCTCTTACTTGAGAGGGGAGTTGATAACCATCCTCGTTTATGACTAAGATCTTCTCCGTCTTCTGTTCACCTTTTTTAGATTGAGATTTAGATGAATTTAGCCACCGATAAACCTTCTTTAAAGTATAGGGTGTAACCTCTTTTTCATGGTCGCTTTCTCTAAGGCTAAGTGCTTTTAGGCCACTCGCACGCATCAATGGCATTAAGGCGGAGTGGGCCACTATTACTTTGTTAATATCTGAATCTTTAAAAATCTTTTGAAGCTTTTGAGTTTCTTCTGTGATCCATTGGCAGTAGTGATTAGCTTTTATTTCGATAAGTTTATTTTCTTTTAGAAAGGTCATCACCTGCTTTTCAAAGGCACAAGCCGCTTTGGGGTAGAGCCAGAAGTGGTCATTTTCAAGATCGTCAAAGCTTAGGAGGAGTGACTTTTCTGGCAGCAGGCCAATGGCCTTTGTCTTTATCAACCACTTTTGGTGACTGAGAGGGCCGCCAACGAGGAAGGTGTTATCTTTGAGTTTCTTTAGTTTATCTATAGAAGGTTCAAAGTCGTGAACATTTACGATCTCATTAAAAAGACAATTGGCCTGCCAATTCTTGATAAGTTTATCTTCACCGTAAAGCTTCTGAATCTGGGTTAAAGAGGCCGCGACTTGGGGATGTGTAGTGGCAATAATCGTTAACTTATCCTCGCCAGATACTTGGAGAGGTCCAAGGATAAGGAAGATAAAACCTAATATTTTCAGTTGGTTGTCTATATTCATGAATATGACGCAACATTAAACCAAGGTGTGGCCAATTGGCAATAGCTTTAAGTGTTACTGAGCTCTTTCATAAGGTTTTTAAAGATTGCAACGTGAAATAAATAAATAGACCAAAAATAAACCATGCCTTGAGGTGTTTTATAATGAACGGCAGCAAAGCACTTCAGTTGATTAGTTTTATGATCATTTTGGAACTCACTATAAAAAGAAAAATGAGGGTCTTCATAGCGGGCAGAAAAACTTTGATCATTTTGAAAACTGATGTCAAAAGGGCCATAAGGTGCCTCTGGCCAGTCTACTTTAAACCCAAATTTCTTTACTAGAATATTTCGCAGGCCGATTAAGGACTTAAGGACTGGTCGCTTCTTATTCACGGTCTCTTCTAATACTTGTCTTAAAGTAGCTGGGTTCGCCTTTGTTATATAGGTTTCAGTAACATTTGCCCGAAAAGGGGGTTCAAAAGTGTAAGGTGTGCTGCGTGAGTATTTGATATTATTCATAGCGTTATTTTAACATGTTAGAAGGTTTTTAAAAGGAACTTTTCAAGGTGCCTCAGGCCTTATACACTTCTCTTTTTCCATATATTTATTAAAAAATAAGAGGTTGCCCATGGAAGTGCAAATAGCCACAAACCCTACTCAGCTTAAAAGCTATATCTCCGGTTCTTGGACTCAAGGCGAGGGGGAAAACTTAAAAGTTTTTAGTCCTTATAATGGCTCGCTTATTGGCGAGGGTCCACTCGCTTCAGAGTCTCAAATAAAAGAGGCAATTTCTAGTGCCTCTGAGGCCCAAAAATCTTGGGCACAAACTCCTATAAAAGAGCGCACAAGAGTTATGTTTGAGTTGAGAAGAATTCTCCTGGCCGAACAAGATGAAATTACCCATTTAAAGTGTTCTGAATCAGGAAAAACTTTTCCAGAAGGAAAGGCCGGACTTATGAAGGGGATTGAAGTTCTTGAATATGCCCTGTCTTTGCAAAACCTTGATATTGGTGGTCGCCTAGAAGTTAGTCGTGGTGTGAGCTGTGAGTACCGCCGAGAGCCTCTTGGTGTTGTCTCTTGTATTACTCCCTTTAATTTTCCTGCCATGGTTCCCATGTGGACTCTGCCTATTACTTTGACTCTTGGAAATGCTGTTATTTGGAAACCTTCAGAGAAGACACCGCTAACAGCGTTGAAGTTAGCTGACTGTTTTGAAAGAGCAGGCCTTCCTAAAGGCCTTCTTAGTGTTGTTTTAGGCAAGAAAGAAGCCGTTGAAGAAATTTGCGACAATGAGCAAGTTCAAGCGATTTCATTTGTTGGGTCAACGAATGTGGCAAAAAGTGTTTATCAAAGGGGAACTGCACATGGAAAGAGAGTGCTTGCCTTAGGTGGCGCTAAAAATCATATCGTTCTTTTGCCAGACGCCTCTGAAGATATAAGTGGGGTTGGCATAAGTGACTCTTTCACAGGTTGCGCCGGTCAGAGATGTATGGCCGCTTCCGTACTTTTGGCCGTAGGTGACGTTGAAGGCCATATTTTAAAGATAAAAGAACGCGCACAAAGTCTAGAGCTTGGAAGTACGATGGGTGCCATCATTACAAAAGAGCAAGTTGATTTTTTAAAAGGTGCTATTGACGACGCTGTAGCGGCCGGAGCAAAGGTTCTTCTCGATGGGCGTGAATCTTCTATGCCTTCAGCGCTTGAAGGTGGTTATTGGATTGGACCGACTATTTTAGATCACATAAAACCAGGATCAATAGCAGCAACTAAGGAGCTCTTTGGTCCCATCATCTCAATTATTCGTTGTAAGGATATTAGTGAGGCCATGAAAATTCAAAATTCTTCAGAGTATGGCAACGCTTGTAGTGTTTTTACTTCTAGTGGACCTGCTGCTGAGAAAGTAGTGTCTATGGCCCAAGCTGGCATGGTAGGAGTGAATGTTGGAGTGCCCGTACCAAGAGAGCCTTTTTCTTTTGGAGGTGTAAGTGCTTCTAAGTTCGGCCATGGAGATATAACAGGTTCTCATTCTCTCGATTTTTGGTCCAATTTGAAAAAGGTCACTGTTAAGTGGGAAAAACAAAATGACAACAATTGGATGTCTTAAGAAATTTTTAAAAAAGAAAGGATATAATAATGACTGAATTTAAACGCTCTTCTCATATCATTTTGGCGACCCATCCGACTCAGGTTTACAAGGATTCACTTCCTCTTCATTGGGGAGCTAAAAATCCTCTTAAGCGTGGTCCCGTTATCGCTTCTGTGACGAACCCAAGGGCACGTAATGCCATTGGGACTCATTCTGGAAGTTATACTATTTACCGCGCTTTAAGTGTTGCCTCTAAACAATACCCAGAAGATCATATTCCTGATCTTAACAATACAGAGAGTCCTATTAAGATTGGACCACATCCTTCTTGGTATGATCCGGATCGATTGGTTTCCATTGATCCATGGGGATATGACGTTAATATCAATTTTAAAGATCTACTTAAAGACGGTTATGACATCAGACCAACTATCGCTGTTACTCAGGCCCGTCTTGGAATACCTGAAATTCACCAGGCGATTGAAAAAGGCCGATTAAAGATTGATGGAGATGTTGTTACCGAAAGTGGAGATATCAAAATTACGAAAGTTGCCTTTGAGCCGGTATGGAACTTACCAGGTATTGCCAAACGCCTCGGAGTTGAAGAAGGAGAATTAAGAAAGGTTCTCTTTCACGAAACTGGTGGGATATTTCCAGAGCTTGTTACACGACCTGATTTAAAAGTGATGCTACCTCCGATTGGTTCGACAACTGTTTATATTATGGGAGACGTTTCAAAACTGGCTGACCCTTCAGTTGAATTGACCTGCAGGGTTCATGATGAATGTAATGGCTCTGATGTTTTTGGTTCAGACATTTGTACTTGTCGCCCTTACCTTACTTACGGAATTGAAGATGCTGCGCGCACGGCCCAAAGAGGAGGCGTGGGTATCATTGCTTATTATCGAAAAGAAGGTCGTGCTTTAGGAGAGGTGACAAAGTTTCTAGTATATAACGCTAGAAAACGTCAAAAGGGTGGAGACTCCGCCGCTACTTATTTTCATCGCACAGAGTGTGTTGCTGGGGTTGAAGATGCACGTTTTCAAGAACTGATGCCCGATATCTTGCATTTCTTTGGGATTAAGAAAATTCATAATCTCCATTCTATGAGTAACATGAAATACAACGCTATTGTTGGTAGTGGTATTGAAGTCGTTAATAGAATTGAAATCCCTTCAGATCTCGTACCGGCAGACGCGAATGTCGAAATGGAAGCGAAGAAAGCCGCAGGTTATTATACTCCAGGTGAAGTGATGGAAGAAGCGGACCTTAAAAAAGTAAAAGGTCGCGAGATAGAAGAGTAATTTATGAAACTAACAGACAATTTAAATAATATTCTATCCCCTCAAACGATTCGTTCTCAGGCAGCTAGGATCTTTGATAGCTGTGAAAAGGGAGGGACTCATTTCTCTTATCATCCTGAAAAGTGGGATGAGGTTTTAGAACATGTTGAAAACACTATTTTAGAGAATTATCCCGATCTCAATATTCCAGAGCATGGTCGTTATGTTCACTTTAGAGCAGGTGAAGTCGATCGCTTACCCTGGGTTCTTGAAGAACTAAAAGAACAATCGCCATATGATCAAGGAAAATCCCTCTTTGACTTGGTTGTTGTCTCCGTTTTGCTTGATGCTGGAGCAGGAGATGCTTGGCGCTTTAAAGAGGAAAAAACGGGGCAAGTTTTTGGTCGTTCTGAGGGGTTAGGGGTAGCGAGTGTTCACATGTTTTTACAAGGGGGCTTTTCCTCACAAGGAAAAGCAGAGGTCAGTGCCCAAAAACTAATCAATCTAACAACAGATGATTTATCACAACACTTTCAAGTGAGTGGCACTAATCCTTTATTAGGTCTTGAAGGCAGAGTGGCGTTACTAAATAATCTCGGTAAAACTTTATTGGAATATGAAGAATTCTTCCCTCACCAAAGAGTGAGTGATCTTATGGACTCCCTTAAAAAGAAGGAAGGAGAGAAAATCCGCGGAGAAAGTCTTCTGCAGGCACTATTATTAGGCCTTGGTCATATTTGGCCTGGAAGAATTGAGAGAGAGGGAGTTAATTTGGGTGATGTTTGGCATTACCCTCCCTTTGGTCCATTGGATCAATGGGATAGCTTGATACCCTTTCATAAATTGTCACAGTGGTTATCTTATAGCCTACTGGCACCTATGCGCCATGCAGGTCTTGAAGTGACAGAGTTGGATCAATTAACCGGTTTACCTGAATATCGTAATGGTGGCCTCTTTGTTGATGGCGGGCTTTTAGAGCTTAGAAACTTAGAGCTTGCCCAAGTAGAACATTCTCCAAGTTCTGAGTTAATTGTGGAGTGGCGTGCTCTAACTATTCAGTTGTTAGATCTTCTGGCCACAAAACTGAGAAAGAAAATGAATAGGAACTTTCCTCTTGTCGAAATTCTAGAGGGTGGAACTTGGTGGGCAGGTCGGCGTTTAGCTGCCCAAAAACGCGATGGTGGTGGACCACCTTTAAAATTGAAATCTGATGGAACAGTCTTTTAGAGGAGACGAAAATGAGTATTAAAAAAAATAAAATAAGTCACCCATTACTACGACATAAGCTTGGTTATCTTAGAGATAAGGACACCCAGTCAAAAGAGTTTAGAGAAATTATGGCAGAGATTTCTCGTATTCTCGCTTATGAAGTAATGAGAGAGTGGGAAGATTTTGATATACAAAATATTGAGACACCAATTGCAAAAACTCAGATAGAGCGCATTGTTAACCCCCCTATTGTGGTTTCTGTTTTAAGGGCAGGCAATGGCATGTTAGATGCAGTCTTGTCCATGATTCCTTTTGCTCAGGTGGGTTTCATTGGAATCTATCGTGATAAATTTATCAATAATACTGTTGAGTATTATTACAAAATGCCTAAAGACGTTAAGGGGAAGAATATTTTTCTTTGTGACCCTTTATTAGCAACTGGTGACACTTTAATCGCATCGATTGATCGTCTAAAAAGCTATGATGTGGGAAAAATTAAAGTTCTGTCAGTGCTGGTTTCGAAGTATGGGTTAGAGAGGATTCACCATTTTCATCCGGATGTAGATTTCTACTTTGTTGAAGAAGAAGAGGAACTTAATGATGAGGGTTATCTTATTCCTGGTCTCGGCGATGCTGGAGATCGACTTTTTCAAACCTTATAGCTTTTTAGATAGTAGGTGAGCACAATGGATAACAAACCTTTTATTCTAGGAGTCGCAGGCGGTTCCTGTTCAGGTAAAACAACATTTGCCAAAAGACTTGTCGATGAACTCGGAATTGGGAAGTGTCTTCTTGTTTATCAAGATGACTTCTATAAAGATCAGTCTGATAAATTTGACTATGATGGTGGCAGTATAAATTTTGATCACCCTGATTCCATAGATTTTACTCTATTGGCAGAAAAATTATTACAGCTTAAAGAAAATCAAAAATGCCACCTTCCTCAATACGATTTTGCGACCCATAAAAGACATCCCGTTGGTCGGCCAGTCGATACTCGTCCACTTATTATTGTTGACGGTATCTTGGTTCTTCACCATCAAGGTGTGCGAGAGCTATTGGATTACTCTCTCTATTTTGAAGAAACATGTGAGGTTAGGTTCGAAAGGCGCCTCAAAAGAGATGTAGCAGAAAGGGGAAGAACACCAGAAGGGGTTCAAAGACAATTTGATAAACAAGTAGAACCTATGCACCAGGAGTTTGTCAGACCTTCTAGGGAACACGCTTCTACAATAGTTTCCGGCGCAATAGAGGACTCAATTTACCACGCTATTCTTAGTTCATTACCAAAATTCTAATTATTGCGGAGGAGGACCACAGTAGAGGTGGTGGTCCCATCGAAAGCCAGATAAGAAGGGCGATGTTCCTGAAAGACTTTCTGGGTCGAAGTCACGGGTCGAATCTATAATTGAATACTTTCTTGCATTATTTATATCGCTTTGGGCCTCACGGTGTTGATATGAACCGTTATTTGGTTCTGGAAAAAAGAATCCAAAAGCAGCACCACCACGAACCTCTCCAGACTCACAAAAATTTGTCCCAAGTGTTCTCATTTTATTTAAAACAGTATCACTTATCTTTGGTTCACCAGTTTCAGGAATAAAGTCAGTTTCAAGGAGACCTCCACCAGGTAAATCTTCTCCTATACCTTCACCAGAAACGAATTTATTAAAATAGACATGAAGGTCGGCACCATCTGGAAGCTTACAAAGTCCTTCTGTATCTCTATTTCCACTACAGCATTTAGCATCCTCACTAGAGGCCTGGCCTAGCTTGGCACAACATCTAAATTCATCCTCACTAAAGACAGGAGGGATAGTGATAAGTTCTTGGTTGTCAGCATTAGTTCTAAAGACAAACTTTTCATTGCGATCAGTCCATGTGGCACCATTGAAGTCATAAAAAAGGGATTCATCTGGGGTAGATGTTCCATTCAAATCATAATCTGCCGTCTGGTTGGAATCGGGGGAGGTATAACGGTCGTCATACATCGCAATTAGCGGCCTACCATTTTCGGAAAGGTTTGAGTTCTCTGCCATCGAAATAGCAGGAGGTGCAATACCAACACCGGCATCAAACTCATCTCTTGTTGTGTAGTTTGCAAAAATTCCATCAACGAGTAGGGAACGATTAGTATTACAATAAAGTGGCTCATAAACAATTTGAGGGATACCCAGAAGTTCTAAACGAGCTAGTTTAGTTAGGTAATATAGTTCATTGCCTCTAAACATTCCTTCATTTTCAATAGGAGAAATTCCAAAGAGACTTCCGCCATAGATAAAGTTTGTTCCATTTTGAACATTGAAGGTGAACTGTACCGTCGCATAGGCCCACGGAATATCATCTGTTAAATCGGCCGGCGTTCCCGCATCATCTGCTAAAGTGGTGTCGGCCCTCGCATGGAAAACTAATCCATCTGTTCCTTCCTGAATAATACAAAATGAATTATCTGCAAGATCGATTTCAGGATTATTACTAATCACACACACAGAGGCTGGGGCCACAGCACCAGGTGAGAGGTCTGTTGGCGTAGATGTTCCAAGTAAAGTTCTATCCTCACGAAAATAGGAAATACGAACCGAGATAAGGTTATTGATTCCACCATTTTCTGCTGTAGGTTGATTAATGATATAGCCCATATAGGAAGGAATAAAAAAGCTAACACCAAAGTAATCCGTGCCACTAAAGAAGTAGGAGAAGCGGTCTGTTCCATCTGTAAGGTCGCTATCAAGTGCCGTAGCATTAGGATAGGGAATCGGTTCAAAGGGAACATTAAAGTTTAAGTCAAGCATACCTGTAGCTCCGCCCGACGCCGGAGCATTTGCTGGGCTTGTGTCCAAAACAGCGGTAACTGATTGAACGGCAGCACTTAGTTGAGGCGAAGACTTTCTCAAAGGTACCTGAATTGTTCCATTTCCAGTTGGCGGTGGGAATTCAATCTGACTACAGCCTCTTTCAAGAGGGGATAAACAGTAGCGATCAAGGTCTCTTAAAAAGTTTGCAGAATCAGCATGAAAGCTGGCCGGTTCACCAATAGGAGTTTCCACATGGTAGTTGAGGCATTCAAAGTTTGTTGGATTAATTTTTAGACGACCACCATCATTCCAATTGGTTGTTCCGTCGACAAATTTTCTGATCCATCCGCCACCACAACAGTTTTGAGTACCTGTATCATTTAAGGTTTTCCACTGGAAGGCCTTAGGTAATCTTCTTCCTAAGATATCAACTTCAGGTGCTTGAGCATAGGGTGCGTCTGTTGCCACTGCACCAGGGGTATCTACCGCACCAGCTGAACTATAGCGTGAGTAGCGGCCATCTGCTGTTGGGTCATCTTTAGGAAAGGCCAATACATCAAGGTTTTCATTTGCTGTATCGACTCCAGAGTTGAGAATAACTTTGGTGTGCATCGTAAAGTCTTTACCCACTTCACGGCAACAACGGTTTTTACTCATGTCGTAGTCAAAGTAATCTGGGGCGCTTGGAAGAGGTTGTTCTGCACCTTGTCCACAAATTAAACCTTCTTGCCAGTAATTTAGCTCCGCCTCTGTTCCACCAAACTCTACTGTACTTTGAGCAAAGGCCAAACCTTCATGGAGTCGGTTAGGTCCACAATCCAAGTCAGTATGACAAACTGAGCCTGCTCGACGCAAGCATGCATCCATTGCTACTACTGGAGTCACAAGGTTATTAAGAAGGCGAACTGGATCGGCTTCAATGGTAACAAATGGGGAAGTCGGTATTCCGCTCGCGGAAAAGACTCCTTCTTTGCCACAGCTATTTTGCTGCGATTTCAAATTGAAATCATTAATAAGGGGGTCGGTGGCAAGTATTAGGTCACCCTGTTGAGTGATTTGAGCTGGTTCTCTTTGGATAATTGGACATGCCTGTACTCGTGAATTTCCTGTTAAGGACGAGTTACATACTCCCACCTGACTAATATAATCCGTGCGACCACCACTATCTTTATCTTCGTGTTGTCGAATAGCATTTGTATTTGTTGTCTGGCGACCAGGGCGACAAAGGCCTAGATCGGAAGTTTCTGTTGTGTAAATTTCACCGTTATAGATGAGATTTTCTTTAACGACATCAGGCAAGGTTTCATTCGCTTCAGAGTAGTTAAGGGGTCTGCCTAAGATATCTGCTTCCATACCAAAAACTATATTTGTAAACTTATTTGGAGTACGGGCCACTCTAGAATTGAATTTAGATGAATCTAGAGAAGCACAGTGAAAGTTAGGTGCACAAGAAAACATTCTTTTTCTGCTGTCGAGTAGATCACTGGTGTAATCCCTCTTACAAAGAGCACCAGCGCCTCTATACATACAGCGCTTTCGATTACCTGATGGAATACCACCTTGAAGAATGCGGCCGAAATTTGCGGTCTCAAACTCATCGTTTGCTACTTCATCTGATTCGACATCAAACTTTGGCCAACGGCTTCTAAAGTTATTTGTATCAACACACATATACTCCCAACCAAGTTTAGAAATACATTCAGTATCTGTATTACATTGATGCCAGTACTGACAGCTTGCTGCTGTGTTTTGCTCTGCTGAGTCGGGTTCAGAGTTAGGGTCATAATCATGAATAGGAGCAAATGAGTTGCCCTGATCTAAAACAATTTGGACAATTAAATCCGAAGGGTCCGTTAAGTCTGCAAAGGGTGCATTGATGGCCAAAAAGAGTTTTCCAGTATCAGAAGTTACCCGTCTATTTTTACCTACACCAAACCATTTAACACCATCAAAAGATCCAATGAGGGCACCTTTATTAAAACCAAACCAATCTCTTTGGTATCCATTTATCCATAAGGCAGTTTGAGTGAGTAAACGATTCTGCCTTTGAGCATTAACGTTTGTGTTCTTCTTATGTGTGAGAGGAATCATCGTTGGAGGCAGAAAACATGCCCTTCCGAAATGTGTGTCTTCATAATTACCGCGACCATTATTAAAGCCAAAGATTTCACGGTTGGTTTGGTAACCAATACCTTCAAGTCCAACTCCTTGTTGAGAGTCGGGGTAGGCCGTAAAACTTTGAAACCAATAATCTGCCGCACAAGTCGGACAAGGAGTATAGAAGCCCGAAATAGTCGATACAATGTAACTTTGATCAAAATCGAGGTTAACGACAGTGGCCGGTCGAGCCTGATCAAGCTCCACTGTAAATTGGCCAAAAATAGAGTTCAAATTATATTCACATGCCGCTGAAGAGGCACCAGTATTATCACCAGAGCAGTCAGGTCCCGTTTTAGAAGAGTTATCGGTATATTGAAAAGGTGTTCCTTCTGGAAGAACAGTCGAGTCTAGTGTACTTGGATCATCAACACTTTCACCGGTGTCAGCACGGTAAAATCGGTGAGGAGAAGAACGTGTATTAACGCCTAAGCTTAAGCTTTGAAATGGAGTTGGCAGCGCCACTGGTGGCGGTGTTAAGCAAGTAATATCAGTTATATTGTCATTTATATCTCTTGTTGCCTGGAGACTAAAATCAGGACATCTTGGGTCATCAGGATCTGTTGGAAAGGGGTCTGCTTCACATCCACAATAATCCCAAACTTTTAAACGAATCGTTTCAAAGCTTGTTTGATCAAAACTAGGTTCGCAAACATTATTACCCGCAAAATCAGGAAAGGCCTGTTTTCCTTCTTCTAAACAGTTGAAGTCTTTAATAAGTTCTTGCAGGCGTGCCGCTGCTGTTGAGCTTGCATCTGGCAAAGGAGTAGGTGTTGGAAGTGGGGGGACAGGATTGGCACCACAAACAAAATAAATACTCGGCCAATTTATAAAGTTTATGGGGCTATTTGCTACATCTGCTAGTGCCTGAGTAAAGTCAGAACTAGTTGAAGCATTCGGTCTTAGAGAACCATCTTGAACACATTGGCCTTCAAGGCAACAGTCAAAGCCTTTTGCCCTACAAGCAGTATCGCTACATGATCCTGTTTGTTGAATGCTACCCGATTGGGTATCAACTCTTAAAACCAAGTCATTGAGGTTGAGTGAAGACTCTGGAATTCTGTTATTAGTGGAAAGAGGTGAGCTTGCGATATATAAACTGATATCTGTTGAGGCCACAATACCGACACATGTTGGGCACAGGGTTGGTAGAGAAAATGTCGTATCTAAGTTTGAAACACTTGCGGCAGCGTCTACTGTTGTTAGGATATTAAATGCCGAGCCGGAACAAGTAGAGTTTGATGAGCTTTCATCAGGTAAATCGATTCTTAGGAGTCTTTCTTGGCTCGCCAATTCAAAATTAAAAAAGCTAATAGGCACGGCCCTCGCTCTAAAGTTCTTGGTTACACCAGAGCTATTGTAGGAAGCGACAAGGCAATAGGTAAGGTTTTGGTTGTTGTTAATTCCATCAAAACTTGCAGAAAGAAAGTCGTCAATTGAACTGCCTCTGAGGTAGATGACTGTCGCTATATCCTCATTGACTGTGATGATATTATCAAAGGACTCATTTCCAGAGTACCAAAAGACTTCGCTGGTATTTTCGAATATTGGAGCATTAGGTGTTGCTGAAGTATCTGTGGTGTCGGTTGAGGAACCGCGAGATGTTTTTCTCTGACCTCCGGCCTTTTGGCCAGGCACACAAGAGGCCAGGCCTAAAACAATTAGACCAATGAGCACGATTAATTTTTGAACTCTCGTCAACATCCCTGATGATTCCTTACGTTCTTCCTCACTCTCTTATCGGTGCGAAAAACGTTTGTTTAAAGGGGTTTAGACCATTTTATGGGAGTTCTTGACTGAGATACTGCTGTATAAGTAATTCTAGGTGGTTACGGTATACGGAGGAGGCAAATTCTTCTTATGGGCGCAAATCATTAGTGGCAGTCAAAAGCTAATGTTATTAAACCGTTACATCTAGTAGGGAATTTAGAAATTAAAGCCAGAATTACCAAAGGTCGGAGAGGCCGTTTCCAGCATTGTATTGTTAAAGAAACAACTAAACTGGCCACAGACGGTACTGTTTATAAAGGATTGATTCACTGATGCCCAGTAAGCGTTAGTAGTCTTTTGTTGAAATCCAGCGGTTCGCCAACTATCAATCGCCATATTCATGCCAGGCCTTTGAATAAAGTAGAAAGGCATCTGCTCATTAGCGGTGTATGCTAGTTGAGGTAAAAAGATGGCCAAGTTACTACTAGGGACATGGCGATCAACGACTTTACCATCGCGGTCATACTTATAAATTATATTGGGGTCATGGCGAGCAGGCCCTCTACGAATACTCTCTGCTCTCACAATATTTTGTCTATCTACTCTTTGCCTTTCATTAAAAACAGTTGGGCAAATATTGGTATTAGAATACTCGCGATCATAGCGATCTCTCTCTTCTGAATGAATCCTTAAACAACTGTCATAAACCTGATTTAAATTCTTTCGATCTTCCTCCCGATCATTAAAAGAGAGCAGCTCTGAACCAACCTGTAAAAAGTCATTGAGACCAGATTGAATGCCTGGGGCAATTAAACAGCTAGTACCAACATGAGTTGTTACTTCATTTCCTGAGCCAGAAAGACAGCTCGCCCTTACTTGATCCCATATAAATTCTTTGAAACCATTTAATTCTTGATAATCACGGCCATTTTTTATTGTGGCAATATCGGCCTGAATTTGAGCTAACTCGTCTTTTAAACCTTGCTCTTTTCCTTCACCCAGCATTTCTTTAAGTTGGTCTCTTCCACCAATCGTAGATGTTAATCGATTAAAAATTTCCATGATATTGTCTTGATTTAAAGCAAGATCTTCTTGGCCATTATTAGAAGTTAATGAAAAAATATCTTGATCTATAGGGCAAGCAGTACCACTAGAACTATTTTGACAGAGAATATCTCGAACCAATCTATTCGCAAAGTCTGCTTTATTTTCATTTCCCTCTCGGCCGAGGTTCAAGCTTCCAGGTCTAGTTAAAAGATTCTCATGACCTTCTAAATATTTTTTATAAACCTCTTGGTTAGTACGAAACTCACCATGGTTTAGTGTGCGACCCAAATTCAAAATTTTCTCTGCCGTTAAGTCCTTAAACTTTTGGCGAATACCAGTTAAAGCACCTGGGGTTGTTAGAGCGGCCTCTGCTGTTTGAAAGCGCTCTCTTAGGCCATCAATATTTTCCGTTAAGCTGCCGATCTCATTTATTGTTCCGCCTGACATCTCTTCATGAAAATTCTTTGTTTTCTTTGCCATCTCTAAGTATGAGCTTGAAAGATCCGCCACATTATTAATCGCTCCACCTTCTGGGTGAAGAGTCTGCAAACGTTCAATTACTTTTGTCTCAGCTTCACTTGGACTATTTCCCATAACCTGGTTAAGAGGAGTCGTTAAGCAAGTAACTTCATTTGAGTCACCAAGAAGAATATTTTCACGACAATGTTCTTTCGCTTTTTGGATCATCGCTTTGAGTGTTCCAGCGAACTGAACATCACCGGTCTGATTGGTGTGGTTCGGGTCATCTACGAATAATGTTGAAAAATCAGTATTCCAGACAAAGTCAGCCCCATCTATTTGAACCATTGTATTTACAAATTTATTAATAAACTCCGCTCTATTTCTAGGATTTCTTGTGATTTGGGCCTCAAGTTGTATGTCAGTCTCGGGGTTGATACCGCAGATATACAAATGACTATTTGCTGAGTCGGAACAACGAGCTTGAATTTTTCTTTTGATATAGTTAAGTTTTTCCTGGCCTCCTTGTATGGCCTTTAATTCATCTCTATTTGGAAGAGACAAAAGGACTTCACTGACTACATGATAGCGCTCCACAGGTTCTTGATTCTTATCCAAAAAACTCTCAAGCTCAGATAGTGACGCGAGTGCCGCTTGTGCACTTGCTGGTGTATTAATTTGTTGATTGGCCACAAGGCTATCATTCTCATCGAGAAAATTTTGGTACTGTTTCCAAATATCATAAAGTGCCTGATAGGTGGCAATTCTTGCTTTTAGGTCGTCTTGCTTTTTTAAGAGTTCTATAAGAGAGGCACCTCGAGGAGTTTTAAGATCAAATACTCTTCTTTGATGACTGATTAGGTTTTGTTTATCACGTAAGCATTGTGCTTCTTCACCACTGGCATTCTCTGCAGCTTGGGTATTGGCCGCAGTCAATTCGGCCGTACGAGCACGTTCTTCGGCCAGAAGTCGAGCCGCTTCTCTGCGTTGAGCTTCTTGCTGAGCTTCTTCTTGAGTGACTTCACTAGATGTTAGTACTGTGGTGTCTCCTTGAGGCACCGCGCTTTCGACTTCTACTAGGTCAGCACTTGTGTTTGTTATTGGAGCAAGTCCTTCTTCTTGGAGAAGCCTGTCCACTGCTAACATTTCGGCCTCTACATTAGAAACGTCAGTAGCTGCTGGTACAATTGTGTCCACCATTTCAGGAGGAAGATCGCTGCGAACAGGAGTAAACCCATCTGCAGAAAGATTTGAATAAATAATTGATAGGACTAATATCAAAAACAACTTGTACACTTTTACCACCTCTTACTAAGTCCTTTTCGCCATCTTAGAGTAATTACTTGAGTGTTGAGGTCGGTTTAATGAAGTTCAGTCACATTGTAGAGTAATATCGGTGTGTTAGTTTCTCTCTTACAAGTAACTTAAAGAGACGTAGATGCCTCTTTTTGTGGGCGATTTTTCCTTTTTTTAAAAAGCGATTAATATAGATAAAAAACAAAATTAAAAAAGGCGTCAATACAATGAAGGCATTTCTCAAAAATGAAGATGGTCTCTCTTTAGTTTCAGTAACTGTTGCTGCTGGAATTATGGGGATGTTGGCCGTTTACATGATGAAAATGCAGGAGAACCAATTAAAAACCCAAAATGACATGATCATTAGAAATGAAGTGAGTAATTTCATGACAAAGCTTAACGGTTTTCTATCTCGTCCTGGATATTGTGAAAAAACTTTTGGAGAAGAAGTGATCTCGCCATCTTCGAATATTTTAATCGATGAACTAATTGCCCCAAATGGTAGAGTTGTTTACAAGACAGGAGAAAAGTACGGAGACAATAGCTTTCGCCTAGTCTCAATTAAACAAGACAAGTTCTTTTACGATACAGATAAAAAGGATATGGGGATTTTGACATTAAAAGTCTCTATGGAAAGGCTTAAGAAGAGTTTTGGTTCTAAGATTCTTAATAAAACAGTTGATGTTGTTGTTTCCC
>Ga0129324_10000078_pt1 | contig 61728 bp, 68 predicted proteins | sample CPBDNA_7_FD_96879 | JGI IMG/M metagenome (GOLD analysis project Ga0129324, IMG submission 96879) | Freshwater to marine salinity gradient microbial communities from Chesapeake Bay, USA - CPBay_Spr_15_0.2_DNA | ecosystem: Environmental > Aquatic > Marine > Coastal | place: USA: Chesapeake Bay... | reverse complement strand
GAATGGTTCCATCAATCTTTTCTTGGTAACCAAGCCTTTTTAGCATCCTGCCCATACACTTCATGGAACTATAGTAGTCGGCTTGGCCTTCATAGCTAATCGAGTTCCTATGAGGAGTTCCTCCTAAGAGGTGTCCAAGTTCGTGACAAAGTGTTGATAAAAACCCGCTTTCTTTAATTAGATAAAACCTTGCCATGCCTCCTGGGATCTCAAGCCAATATTCCTTGCCTATCCTCCAGGCCCAAGCATTAACAGCTCCATCACTCCAATCTCGCTGGATAAAGAGACTGCCATTCCCCTTTGCCACATCTGGGCCAAATTCGACCAAAAACTGATCAAGAACATAGTTGTAGCGCTCTTCTTTATAGCCATTATCATAGCGTCCAGATTCATTAGTGAGGTCCATAACGACATAATCGCCTACAAGTGAACAAACAGGTGATCTAGAAGGACCAAGAGAGAACAGCACAAGGCAAAGTATTACAAATTGTTTAAGAGTATCCATCTATTTATCATAGAGGAATGATTGGCCTTGCGTCTCTGAAAAAACCTTACAGGTTAGGTGTACTTATAACCTTTTTAAGTTTTTCTAGGTGTGGATACTTATCGAGGTGAGAATCTATAGTATTAAGTAAAATATCGTCACTTAATAAGTACTGGTTAATAAGGTTAATATAGTCATAGAAGGGAACCTGTACTTCCCGACTATCCATTTCAGATAATGGAGTTAAAAATAAAACTTCATCTCCGCGATTTTTTAAGGACTCAAAACTCGTTACTCTTCCCTGTTCTAACCAAGAGTTCCAATGCTTTCGAGATACGTTTGAATTAAGCAACTCAGTTAAGGAAGATAATTTCGTTGCTTCTTGTCCATATTTTACAAAGTAATACTTTGAACTAAGACGATTAATTTCGATGAATTTGTCCGCCATTTCATCAAGGTTTTTTGTCTGTAAGGCCTTAGCCCAATTTAAATGAGTATTTAATATCGCCTTTGAGGGCAACACAACTTGCCGGGCCTTACCTAAGAGAGGACCTACGTAATCGATGGCATTCATATAACAAGTATGAAAGATTGCTGTATCAATGGGTCCGATTAAGTTCATTAAGCTTAAAACTTTTTTTAAACCAATACTGCCTTTTTCAGATGAATCGCTTCCTGTTTGATCAAGAGTTAACTCTCCATAAGCTGGAAAGTGCTCACCATAATAATATAGAACTTTCTGTTTTTGAGTGAGACTTCCTAGATTATCGGAAATAATCTTTTTAAACACACTATAGAACTCAAGGCTTCCTGTATTAACCTCTGCTTTTTTTAAACCAAGACCAAAAACCTTTTTACCTTTTTTATAAACCCTCAATTTAACCCATTTTCGATTTATAACACTCCCTTTTCCAAGGGGGTCATAGAAAAGTACATAATTATTATCTGAGTCTCTTTTTGCGACTTTTACCATTTGACGATATATCAAATTGGCCTGATCCCTCAACCTTATCGACTCATCCTCGTAAACCGGACCTTGATAAAACCAATCCCCGTTTATGAAAAATATAAACGTTTTTCCCTCTAGGGCCGAAACGCTTGATATAAGAAAAAAGAAAATCAGTAAAACCTTTTTTACCACGCCCCCTCCCAAATACTTTGAAATGGACTTCTTTTAAAATCTTCTTCATTTGCTAAGAAGCCAAGACCTTCATTCATATCTGGAAAGAATTCTTGATCGCCTAGGTGGATTGGCCCTTTTGAGACAATAATTTCATCATTTAGTCTTACCTCTTCAAGAAGAATATCATCTACAACCTTCAAACCTAGTGGTCTTGGTCGGTTAGGATCATCTGGGAAGATACGAAGATTATTTTCATTGCCTGTTAAATCCCCCTGATAAATATCCAATAAGTATGTTGAAGAATTTAACAAACGCCCTCTCTTTGTTTTTTGAGCATAAAGGGCACCTATAAAACGATCATTCAAAACTACACCATAAGAAAAACGGCTACTCACAAGGTCTTTTATTTAAATTTTCAGTGTGCCGACTTTAGGATTAGACAATAATTTAAAGTCATCATACTTCCTCTTATTAAAGTCATTTAAAACCTTATCTAAAATTTCAGGAGTAGAATAAAATGAAGTAAATTCATAGAGTGGATTTGCAAGACCATCAATATGATGTGTCGGGCTTTTGTAGTACTGAACGTGATCAGGAAGAGAGTTTAGGTAAAGAGGCAGCACTGCACTTTCATGACAGGTCATTATGGAGAGAAATTTTAGTTGGGGATTTGCTCCACTAAGAATCTCCTTAGGAAGATAGCGACCATCAGCATCCATGAGATAACCATGTATGATTTTTTTATCTGGAAAAACACCTTTGGTTTTTATTGCAGGATGACCTAAAAAAATAACTCCGATACTCTCAGGCGACCTCAAGGCCTCCATAAGATCTAGATTGGTGGCCTTAGGCTTTTGGATCACTTTAGATACTTGTTCCAATGCTTTTAAGTCTTCTAAACGAGGCTTAAAGACTCGATCTAGTATCTTCTGTTGTCCAGGTTTTAGATCACCGTATAGAACATGAATGACTTGAGCACTCAAGGGGCTCAAGACTAAGGACATGCCTAATAATGTGAGTAGGTAAAATAGCTTCATTACTCACATTTATAACACGTCGTGACAACGTTATGGGGTATCTTGAAAAAAAGAAAGCCGCCAAAAAGGCGGCTTATTGAAATTAAATTTTATATTTTTTATAAGTCTGATGCTTCTTCACCCTCAAGAGTAAGAAGGGATAATAGACCTACACCAAAACCACATCTTAAATCACCTGCAAAGCACCAGGTCTGTGGGTACATGAGATAAACGATAAAATAGATTCCATTCTCTGAACCAGTTTCTATCTGCTCTTTCATTTGAGAAAGGATTTCGAAACGACTTGCTGGGTCTTTAGCAAGCTTATCAAAAAGCTCTGCTTCTTGAACAAGGTCGGCCTTACGAGCAGCAGCTGAAAGCTCTTTTAAACTCTTTGAGTACTCTCCATCGTCCATGCCCTTAAAAGCATTATAAGAATTCGTGAGTTGTTTTTTTGCTAGTTCTTTTTGACTCATATCAACAGCAAAAGTAGAAGTTGATAATAGAGCAAAGAGAGTTGCCAGCGTAGTAATCAAAAGTTTCATATTCCCTCCAATAGGGTAAAGGATGTTGTGTGGTGCTTTTAGTTACATGAATTTAATATTCAGAAGTAAAAAAAACTTATCTTTTTATAATTTTTACAAAATCATTCGGCCTTCTATTCACAAGGTATCGAAATCATTTTATTTACAAAATTTCTTAACCTTTTTCTTTAATTTGTTGAGCTCACGATTGTGTCCTGTGTAAGGAACGAAATTTCCATAATAATAATGATAGAATGAAGTATCCCCTTCACGATAACGATAAGCTTGAGTGCGGACAGGACTATTCGAATCGATGACTTCTAGATCGTAACCATTAGCAACCTTCGTCATTCCTATAACCAGCCAAGCATGGGCGACAATTCCCTTGATTTGTAATTTCTGATAAACAACATCTCCTTGAGATACTTGCTTATAAAGATTATCCATGCCCTTTTTCATTTTTTCTTGAGTTGTTTCCGAGGCACCAGCGAGACCTACAATCCATTGCTGCTTTAAGAAACCATCTGTTCTCTGCCAACCATCTAAACGGCTTTGAATTTCTGCTCTAAAATAACGAGAGAATTCATTGAAATTTGCAAAGCCTGGAATCGTTATAACGTCAGTTGCAAACCTAATGTCTTTAATGATTTCTTTTGCTTCATTTGAGCTAGGTATTGGTAGATCAGGTCTAAAAATAGTCAAATATGCGGCATTCCTTTGAAAACGAGAGTGCCACCAACAAACGCCACCGTTAATGAGGCCCCCATTATTTTGAAAGGCCATTCTCATTTCATCCTGTCCAAGAATAACTTGAGTACGATTCCCTTTCATACTTTTGTATTGGGAGCAAAACTCACTCTTCGATTGAGGTACTTCTTCGGCCTGAACGACTGGGACAAAACTAATTGATAAGGCCAATACAAGCCATTTCTTAACATTCATTTACGTTTCCTTTTCAAAATTAAGTGTTTCTAGCACAAATTGAAAAGATCTCAACGCGAAGCGTAATATTTTTAGGATTGTTCTCCTATCCCTTTGCTATAAAATGAAAAACAACCATGAACTCAAGGAGAGAACTATGTCTAAGTACTTAATATTGCTATCATTAACTTTACTCGTCAGCTGCGCTAGCGATCCCTATAAATTGACTGACAAGTCCCGCGAGGTGGAAGTACTAAAGAGGGCTCCAAAGGACGACTGTGAGGTTGTGACCAAGGTAATAGGAACCCATTCAAAGGGCTCTACGGAATTGGCAAGAAATATGGCGAGAAACAAGGCGGCTAGCAAAGGTGCTGACTCTATATTTATTGAAGATGAAATCTCAAATGGCAGTAACAGAGAAGTAGTGGCGACTGCTTATAAATGTAATTAAAAAAAGGGGGGGGTTCTCCATCCCTGGATACCCCTCCCCATGCACGGCCTTCCTTGGCCTAATAGCTTTTTTATACGAATTGATCAGAGTCTTTATTAAGTATCAATGTGCCCTTATCAACAAGTAGTCTCACCTTATCCATAACTTTTTGATAGGCTTGTTGGGCAGTCGATTTTTGTACTTTTTGAATATCTATAATATCCGTTATTTCCAACGCCATTGATTTACTTAGATTTTGACAGAAGAATTTTACAGTTGTTTTATCAGCAAATTTTAATGCTAAGGCCAAATCCTTTAGGTCAACTTCTTTCATAAAGTCCTGGAGCATTGAGACTGTCATATTTTTAAGGTCATCAATTTGCACTAAGTTCATTTTTATGAGCTCTGCCATTTTAGGATCTTTTTTAGACATAATTTCTAGAACACGGTCGCGGTTTTCTTTATCAAGTCCGGAGAGCATTTGAGCTGCTGACTCAACACCTATCCCCTTTTTTCCTGAATCCGCCAATACCGATCCTTAGTATTTAAGTTAATGACAAATTTATTATAACATTGAAAGTAGTAGCCAAGTCAAAAGACGTTTCTACTCAGTTTTAGATAATCTCTTACAAAGTGACAGGCACCTGATCTGGCTTAGCATATGAATACCGTTGACCTTCTTTAACCTGATGATAACAGTCAAGACCTGATACCAAGCATGGATCAATTTCATAAAGGTTTAAGAATCCATCACTGGCCCTCACATCTTTCTCCATAAAGATCCCCTCCACTGCACCAATCACCATATGAGTGCCATTTTCTGGAATATCCACAACCCTAACCAAGGACATACTCCACTTTAAAGGAGACTCTTTAACAAAAGGTGCAACGAAACCGTCGATATATTCCTCTTCCAGGCCACAGCACTTGAACTCACTCTGATCCTCAGAGAAACGAGCAGAAGTGTGATGAATTGATTTTTGAAATTTAGATCCCAATATATTGCAGGTAAACTCTCCCCTATCCAGGATGTTTTGATATGTATGTCGAGGGGAGACATCAGGGCGAACAATGAATCCCATTAATGCGGGATTGGCCCCAAGATGAAAAAGAGAGGAGAAAACAGCGACATTAGATTGATTCTCTTTATTAACGGTTCCAATCAAAATCGCCGTTTTTACACCAGAGAGACAATTAATCAAACGGGCCCGATGGCGACCATCAGTCATTGCTTCTAGTTCTTTCTTTGTTATCCTTATCATGATGTTTCCCGACCTAAACTGCTCAACACTATTTCCCATTATTAGGTAATTTCACCTATGACTCAGATGAAATCTTTTACTAAGAGTGAGGAAGGAATATTTGTTAAAAGGAAGTGATTTTTCATAATCACCTTTGTACCTGAAGAATTCTCTTTGCTCACCGTTGCTTTAAATTCAAAGGCATTGCTTAATTTTTCAACTAATTCCGCTCTTACAGTAATAAGGTCTCCAGGACGAGCGAAGCTTTTAAATTTCGCATCTTTTATTCTAGAGAGAACACCAAGAGCTGGATTATTGAGATCGAAGCTATTTGTATCGTAGCTCTCTCCCATTGGATTATACTTCCTAGCGATCAGTATACCTGCTGCTTGAGTGGTCATTTCCTGCATGAGGGCACCGGGTAAAATGGGAGCATTTGGGAAGTGGCCTTTAAAGAAAAATTCATCTCCTATTAATCGCTTTTGAACAACAATGTATGAGTCTATTATCTCCAATACCTCATCAAGTAAAAGGTATGGACTTCTATGATATAAATCTTTTTCGAGTTGATTATCAATGATAGGAATATCTTGTAACACTGTAGCTCCTAAAAAGTTATCCTAAGAGTTTAAGCACCAAACCATAGGGTACTAAAACACCGAGCAGAAGAGGAAGAATGATTCCAAGTCCAACAAGGATAGTGGCGATGATTTTGAATGGCATTTTCATAATGGCTCCAAATGATTAAATTCAATCTTTTCACTACTGTAAAGGCGTAAACCTGTAAGTAAAAGATATGTCTATCTATATGTTAAACCCACTTGCCTGCTTTTACGAGACGATTTAGAATACTTTGCCAAACCTGTTTTTCCTTCTCATTTAATTGATGACGACTCTCGGGCAAAACAAAGACTCTCCGGTTAAAAGACTTTTTAAGAGGGTCCCTCATTAAAAGGTATAGCTCCCTTGCGGTAATATAAGGATCTTTGTCTAATAAGACATATTCAGCGCCCTCCTTTTCAATAATTTGACCTTTACCCTCCATAAGCTCGAGCTTATAAGTTGGTCGATAATGAATAGGATCCTGCCCTGGTGCTGTAGGTGCCTTCTCTTCAAACGCCGTTTTTCCCAAAGAAAATTGAAATTTTTCACCCTTTAGAGCTTCCTCAATATCAATTTGAGTAATAATCCCAGGCCTTAATAAAGTAATCAACTCATTTTCAATGGAAATAATCGTTGATTCAATACCGACCTCAGTTTTTTCATCACTCGTTAAGATGCACAAATGATCATCCTTAAAACTATGAAGAACATGATCTTTATTAGTTGGAGAAGTTTTCGTAAACTTATTTGCACTTGGGGCAGCGACTCCAACACCAAGAGCATTAATCAAGTCTAAGGTTTGCTTATTTTTAGGACAGCGAATACCTACAGTCGGTAGTCCCGATGTGATCATATCTGAAACCAAATTAGTTTTTTTCAATACTATTGTTAAAGGCCCTGGCCAAAATTTTTCGGTTAAGAGCTCGGTTAGAGGGTCCCAGGTTTCAACATAATTTTTTGCCATTAACTTATCACTGATATGAACAATTAATGGATCATAAAAAGGTCTTTCTTTATAAGAAAATATTTTAAGTATAAGATCTTCTCTATCTACTGGTGCACCAAGACCATATACAGTCTCCGTCGGTATTGCCACGAGCCCGCCGGCCTTCCAACAGCCCAGCGCCTCATCAATATTATCACTTAAGAAAGAACTCATGAGACACCCTTAACACTTTCACCACGGAGCAGCAACAAATTCATTATACTTTGCCAAAGCAACCGATAAAAGGTCCAATAGTTTTAGGAGAGAATCATGACAAAATTTTGGAGTACAAAGACTATTATCCTTACTTTAGCTATGCTTTTAGTGGGATGTAGCGGGGCTTCCAAAGAGAAAAAGAAATGGGAGCCAGACTTAGATCAGCACTTTCAAGACTCCAGAGGAAATCTCTCATTTGGTAGAACACACCACTTAGTTGAGAAAACTGATGCCATGAACAAAATGAGAACAAATCAGGTCAAGGCCTTCATGAGAAAGGTTTGTAAGGATAAAAAAGCCGCTGTAATTAGAACTTATTTTACTGAAAGTGATTTTGTATCTCTTAAAGGTAATTATCCTAGAAATGTTCAAATAAAGGTCTTTGAATTTAATTGTCGTAGGTAAAACGCTTATATCTTTTGAAGTAATTTAAACTCCCAACGTCTTGGAGTATTAGGTCCAACTTCCTCACTAAATGAATTCAACTCCTTCCAATTATAATCAGAATGAGATGGAAAGTATGAGTCCCCTTCTTCAGAAAAATCGACAATAGAAAGGTATAATCGATCAATGTACCCCATTGCCAAGCGATAAATCTCTTCCCCTCCCAAAACAAAAAGTTCTTCCTCTCCCTTAAGCTTTGCAAAATCGATGGCCTCATCAATTGACTGGAAACAAGGGGAATTACAAACATATGATTTATCTCGACTGAGAACAATCGCACGACCACTATCATGGTTGTTGAGAGAACCTTCATAATTCTTACGACCAATAAGATAGTAATGATTACCCAAACATTTTTGAAAAAAGTCATATTCGCTAGGAATATGCCACATCATCTTATTATTTTTACCGATCACTCGATTTAAGCCCATCGCAACAATACTAGAAATGATCAATTCTTCTTACCAAGTAATTTTTTTAAATCAGGATGGAGATTAGTGGATTCACCTTTTTTAAGGTCTCCAAGAATTAATTTATAGGACTCCAAGAGTTCTTCTTTTGAAAAAGGTTTTTCAAGGAATTTTGTTAAGGAATCAAGATTTTCAGGAGTTTTCTTTCCACTAATGAGAATGACAGGAGTGTCACAATGAATACTTTCATTTTTCCTCATATATTGAAGAATGTTCTCACCTTTCCCATTTTCTAAGACAAGATCACAAATGACTAATTTATATTTATTTTTTTGAAGAAATTGCAAAGCTTCTGGAACGGAATAAGCACTATGAGATTGGATATCATATTCAGATAAATATTCCGTTAATATTTCATGGATATCAGGTTCATCATCTATAAATAAAAGCAAATACTACTCCAACGAAAAAAACCTCTTATGATATTCTATACGAAGACCCAATAAAGTCCAAAAAGGATTCTTAAATATGCAGTTAAAAAAAGAGTTTAAGATAATACTCAATGACTTAAGAGAAACACCTTCATTTTTATACTTCTTAATGGCATTTATCATCCTTCTTTTGGAGTACTTTGGTTGGCAAGGCCCATTCTATAAAAATATCGCTCCTATCATAGATTACCGTTTCACCCATCAGGAAATTAAATTGTGGGCGCAACCCTACACAACTCTTTCATTTCTATTATTGATGGTATTAATTCCTGCTATCGTCTTTAAATGGCGAGCTGATTTAAAATTTGAAGGACTCTCTCTTCCCTACAAAAAAGAACTAGGCCCTTACCTATTATTTGCAATAGTGATGTTGCTGATTTTATCACTTGTATGTGCCCAAGAAAGCTTTTATCAATTTTATCCACTCTATCGACCTAAGGGATTCACGGATTGGATGATATTTGAATTAATATACCTTCCTCAGTTTATTGCCGTTGAATTCTTCTTTAGAGGCCCCATCCTTTTCGCATTAAACAAGAGAATTGGTCGTCTTTCTATCTTTATGATGACTCTACCCTACGCAATCATTCACATACATAAACCATTTCCTGAAGCGATAGGTTCCATATTTGCAGGAGTAATACTGTGCCATTACTCTTTAAAAAGTAAAAGCATTTGGCCAGGATTTCTTCTCCATATGACTATAGCATTGGGTGCTGATTTCTTTGGGTTGTATTACAGTGGACTGCTCTCAAACTGGTAAAATGAGCTCTTATTGAAAAAAACTACTGACATCAGAGTACATTTTCTCACTTAGCTCTTTTTTAAAAGATAGGCCCATAAGGATCTTGTTTTCTCTTTCTTCATGAAACTTTCGAATATAACTAATTGAGCCTTCAAGTGATTTAGGTAGTTCAAAGTCACCTATTCTTTCAATAAATACTTTTTCGTTCTTTTTAAACATATGAGCATTGGCATAACTAAGAGTGAAACCAATGCCACCTTTGCTAAGGTTTCGACAATTTAAATTGAGGTCAGTATGTCCATGTCCATGAATAAATTTTTTCACACCCAATGATAATGGCTCAATGGGAGTAAATCGAGGATTGGAACGACTCTCTTTAAAATAGGCAATGCTTGGAACAGGTACAATTATTTGTGAATTATTAATAAAGAAAGAGCCTTCTTCTGCTTTAAAAAGAATTTCCTTCTCATCACCTTTGAAATAAAGACCTTTACTCAAATCAATTTCATCTAATTTGTAGCAGACTTCTTTAGGAACCGGAGATGAGCCGTCAAAATCAACGTCCATGATAATTGTTCTAGTATCAACATCGACATTATTAATTTGAACAGGCCATACCTTTCTGTGATCTTCAAAGTTTTGCCATAGAAAACCATAACCTTCTCTCATGGCAATTCGTATGACATTACTTAAGATCTCAGAGCTTTTTTGGCTAATTCTTAGTTTTTTAGTATCAATCAAATCTGTCACCTATTTAAGAAACCTTGTTTAGATTATATCCTGAGCCCTAATTGTTAATTTTCAGAGGCAAATTTTTCATATTTAGGTCTTTATAATCAAAAATATCCGAACAAGGACTCTAATCTACCGATAATACGTAAGATGATGAGGCCAATACTCCTAATATTTCTAATATTTTCTATTTCCACCAACGCCGATGTTGGAGAAAGTTGTGACGAATATAGTTGGCTCCAAAGCTATGAGAACAAAGAGCAACTACTTCTTCTTCAATCACAAGTTACGGCCTTAAAACTGGCGTCCCTCATCGAGATTTACAAAAACCCAAAAAGTAATGAAGAAAGAGAAAGAGCTATCTCTTTTCTTAGTAAAATTGGCTCCCCTTTATCTGATAACCATCCATTACTTAAAAGCTTTGAGAACCACAAGTACCACGATCAACTTGTTGAACTCATTAATGAATCTCGAAATAGCTTGAGCAATGGCCGATTAAGTATTGGTTATGAAAATATGCCTCTTCTCATAATGGCCTATGAAATGAGCACATCTAATAATATCTTTAATAAAAAGGATTTTGCTGTCGCTACCTTTTGGCAGGATAAGAACCCAAACGAAAATCTCGTTAATCCTATACTAGAACAATTAATAACCATTTACTTTGAGTTAAGCCGCAAAGAAAGAGAAGCGCTATATAACGATATTCACCCTCAATTACAGAATCGCTGGCAGGAGCTCATAGAGAAAAATCAAGAGTCTCAATGTATTCAACGATCCCCAGAGAATTTTGCTTACTCTCTAAATTGTGGAAACGGGGCCCAAGAGCTTTTGGATAATCTATCATTACCTTTCGAGGATCTTTCTTTAGAAGTTATGAAGACTCTCAACTTTGACATGAGTGAACAGTTTCGCCAATTTTCTAATGACAACCTAGAATGGGTTCTTCATCCACCAACTCATCAAATTGATCTCGCAAGTAATTACCAAAACCTAACCAGAACATATGCTGGAGACACCTATGTTGAATATCGTAACCAGAAAGACTGGTATGAAGAAATTGGCGAGATTAATAATTTTGAGTTTCTACAAACTTTTAAAGAGTTAGAAGCGAAAGGCCCCTATTTAGTAATGGATAAGACTAAAGAGAGAATATTCCTTTATGAATCGAGTGGTGATCTTAAGGGAAGTATTGATACGGGCCTTGATACAATCATTGACCGTCGCGCAGATGAATTAATGCCTGAGCAAAAGGGCGCGGGGGCAGGAATCTACGAACTATCCCTTGCGAATGGAACTCTACTGACTTTAAAAGATCAGAGATCCAGACCCCAGTTCTTAGAGACTCAAAATAATGGTGTCGATTGTTTCTCAGGAACATGTGGCCAAATGGTTGGTAACCTAGATGCCCTTCTTAAGCGCCATCAAATCGAGTTACCTCTTCCCTTTTACATTCTTCCTCAAGATGAAAACTTTGAGTTTGTCGTAAAAAATAACGACCTTTCTTTCACCACTTATCAGAAGCTTGATAATTATTTTCATTACAATTTCACTCCCCGCCAGGAGGAGGCAAAAGCAACCAAGTTTACTATTGAGAAACCTGAATTTGATACTCCTTTTGCGCGTGAGTTCCTAAAGGCGCTCGAAAGTGAAAAGGCAAAGATCATGGGATTGTATGGACTCGATAATGATGAATATAACGAACTTGCAATATTATCCTTTGGTATTTTAGGCCAGGAAAGCCAGTTTGGTTCACATTGGCGTTACCACATTAAAGAGAATTTTCCTGGCGGAATAGCGTACCTCAAAAACTATAAACAGATTTTTAATAACTTTGGTAATGACCGAGAAAGAGATGGTTTTTGGACAGCAATTGGGGGGCTCATTCAGGACTCTTGGAGAAATGAGATAGACTTCCTCACAGGAGATCTTTCTTTAAACAGAAATAGCCGCGGTCCTACCCAAATAAAGAATGTCCCGGATTTGATTGAAGAAAATTATCCTATAAATAAAAATAACCTCAAGGAACCCAAAAATGCTGCACTGGCCACTATTGGATTTCTTGCTCAAAGCCTTGAAGAACTAAAAGCAAAAGAAAAATTCCACCCCGCAATAAACAGTAAGAATCGCTTCGACTACCTTCACTATATCTACATGGGACTCCCAAGTGAGATCATTAACGCTACGGCAACCCCAGATCAAAATATATACTATCGCAACGTCCTGCATTATTCGAGCTCTCTTAAAATCTGGGAAGAGCATTAGGGATTTGACCATGTAACCTTAAAAACTTATAAAGCTCAAAACAATTCACTAGGAGCTTTAGAATGAAGTCAATACTGGCAACTTGCTTGTGCCTAATATCTGTATCGTCCTTCTCGCAATTTAACCATGAATCAGAAGTAGGCGTAGTTGTCTCCGGTGGTAACACTGAGATGGAAGTTTATAATGGCAAAGTAACCAATCAATATAAGAAAGACGCCAACACTTTTTCTCTTGGTGGACACTATACTTACGGAACAAGCTTCGGTGTTGAGAACTCACGCAACTGGGACGTAAATGCTAAGGTAAAGCATGACCTTACAAAGAAAACAGGTATCTTTTTAGGAAGTATCCTAGAGGCCGATGAATTTGCAGGAGTTCAATCAAGAATTAACATGGACCTTGGTGGTTATCATCAATTTCTAAAAACAGACAAATCACAAATCAATACGGAAATTGGTTACAGATATCGTAAGGAAAAAAATCTTGCGGGAACCACACTAAGCCAAAGTCAAGCTCGTCTCTATCTTGAAGGTAAGCGCACACCTTCCAAAGACTTATCGATGAAGCTATGGGCCGAGTACTTACCCAACTTTACAGAGAGTGAAGACTGGCAACTAAACTTTGAACCTAGCTTTCAATTTAATCTGAACTCAAGCCTAGCATTAAAATGGGGCTATTTAGGTCGTTATGACAACCTACCTGTTCCTGGAAATAAAAAGTTTGATTTCCTCTACGTTACTTCTCTATTGGCCAAGTTTTAAGTCTAGACGAAGCTGATTAGTAAGACTTTTTGGGACTTGGGAAATAAAAGACCCCTCTGTCTTTAAAGCAATACCAATAAATTTCTTTTTATAAAGACAAATATAATATCCTTTGGGGGCATTGGCCTCCGAAGGAATATCAAAAGAACTTCTTTTTAAAAGCAAATCCCCCTCTTTCTCCGAGACTTCGACAAAGCCCTTATCTATATGTTTTAAGAAGACTTGAACGAAGTGATGAGTAATTTTATAAGGAAAACTCTTTCCACTAAAAACTCTCAAACCAAAACCTTCGGTCTCCTCTAATGGGATATGCTTATAGAGATCCTTATTTACCAACCAAAGACCTTCTTTTCTTTTATAGAGGTCAAAAGATTTCCAACAATCAATAGGTATGCCATAGCGTCCATGACAGTAATCTATAATCATTTGGTAATCACTATTGTTTAATAAACTTGGCAACATAAAATCCTATCGAGTTAATGAGGTGGGGATAAATCCGTACACTTTTCTCCATATCTTTACAGTAGGTTTGTCCTCGATACTGAGTTATACCGGGACAAAAGTTTAATTCAAAACCGAGTTCGATGGGAACCAATGATAGGTCAGGAAATTTTTGAAGTGCATGCATAACAACACCTTCATTTTCATCAGGATCATAAGTGCAAGTGGAGTAAACAAGAGTGCCGCCTTTTTTTAGTAAATAATAAGCAGCTTCAATAAGTCCCTTTTGTTCTTTATGAAGAGAGTCTCTAAAGAATTTTTTATATTCTAGGTAATTGGTTTTCCTTCTTTTTTTTCCGCTAATTACATCTTCCCGAAATGTACCTTCACTAGAGCAAGGTCCATCAAGAAGAATATAATCAAAAGACTCTTTTTCTAGAGGAAGGTCTTGGCCCTTAAGTGGAAAGATAGCGCTATTGACAACGCCAAGTCGGGCAAGGTTTCCCTTGAGGATTCTTCTTCTATTTAAGTCGGGTTCACAGGCGACTAAGTGACCCTCATTATTCATGAGTTCGCTAAGGTGAGTCGCTTTCCCACCTGGTGCCGCGCACATGTCTAAGACCAATTTATTGCCTTGAGGTGCAAGAGCAAGTGGTGAAATTAAACTACTAAGCGCCTGCATATAGTAGAGACCCAAATGATGATCAATATCCCCACCCCAAAGCTTTCTCGGTTCAGCTACCTCAAAGAAGCCCAAGCTTGATACAGGTCGCTTATAGCTAACGCCAGATTTTTTGAGCTTGTCTTCAAGAGTATAAGGTAAGCAATGAAGTGAGTTTTCTCTTAGACCAATAGGAAAAGGTCTCGACAAAGAGTTTAAGAAGTCAGGGAAATTTGGAATAAGTTCGCGGTAACGCTCACTAAAGAGAGACCAATCCATGGCCTATTAGAGACTTAGAAAAAGCGAAAGTCTAGTGCAAAGAGAATTTGATTGGTTACTCGAGAATTTTCTTCACTTAGTGTGTACGCCGTCTCCGTTGTAGCACCGCTGACCTTAACTCCGACTTCTTTTTGAGTAAGGTTTCTACGACTAAATCGAGCGCCAACGGAAACTCTTCTCCCTAGAGGGTAAGTATAACCAAAATTAATTTCATAACCACTTGATTCCCTATATTCATACTCTGACGTGACACCACTACTTAATTCTTCTCGAGATTCTCTTGCTCCTAAATAATAAAAGAAAGTTAAACTCCATCGCGACCAATCAAAACCAATTCCTGGTCCATGAAAAGTAACGCTACTTGAATTAGTCGTTGTTACCGCTCCAGTTGTTTCCTCTTTATCAATTGTCATGGCCCCAAAGGCATACCCAAACTTAAAGCCGCTTGGTAAACGATTAAAAGCATCTAGTCGATAAGTCAGGGTCGTTTCTGAAATCTCACTTCCCGTCAGTGTAGCTCCTCCTGAAGAAGTACCAGTACCTGTATTATTGGAACTAGGATCATAGAAGAAGTTTGTCAGTAGCTGTAAATCGGCCAATGTATTTTGTGCTAGAAGAAAAATAGTTATTATGAGAAGCTTTTTCATTACTTTGAATTGTAACTAAAAATACTCTCCAATTCTTTGGGGCAAGCTGTTCCCGAACAGAATGCTCAACTTCCCCTATTTACATTAGAACAAATCAACCTAAGAGCTAGGAATTGAATTCTTAAAGGAGACTTCTGTTTGGGGATAAGGAAAAGAAACACCATTATGGTCAAATTCTTTCTTAATACCCTCTAATGTGTCATGAAAAACTGCCCAATAGTCTTCCTTTCTAACCCAGGCCTTTAGAGTAATATCGACTGAACTAGCACCAAGTGCACTCACCCTCACAAAAGGCTCAGGATCTTTTAAAACACGATCATCTCTAGATATAAATTCTTTAATGATAGATTTTGCAACTTCAAAGTTATCTTCATAAGAAATACCAAAAACAATATCAACTCTCCTATTAACTTGAGTCGTATAATTGGTGATCGCTCCGTTTGCTAAAATAGAGTTTGGTAAGACAATTGTTTTATTATCAGCAGTGTTTAAAACAGTTGAAAAGATTTGAATTTCCTTAATTGTTCCTAAAAACGCACCGGCCTCTATTAAGTCTCCAACCTTGAAAGGTCTAAAGATTAGGACAATAACTCCACCAGCGAAGTTACTCAGAGACTCCCTTAAGGCAAGACCAATGGCCAGGCCAGCAGCACCAAGAATAGCAACAAAACTAGTCGTTTTAATGCCAACCATACTGGCCAATGAAATAACCAGGGCAACTTTCAAAAGACTATTAGTTAAGCTACCAACGAAAGGAGTGAGAGTACTATCAGCGCCCTTTTTAACTAGACCATTTTTAATAACGTTCACAAAAATATTAATAGCAATCCAGCCGATTATTAAGCCTAGGAGAGCACTCAAAACAATCGGTACCCTTTCCATAATTATGGGTAATATAGAACTTTTAAAAAATGATATCTTCATTGATGGCCTCTGAATAAATTTTGCTAATGCTAATAGAGATACCTAAGCTTTTCGAAAAACGCTAACTGGAAAAGAGAATTCTATTGGAATCTAATTGGAAAGGAAGGAGAAAACAAAGTAAATACCGCCAAAGAAAAAGAGAAAGCCAATGATAAGCTCCCAATGAGAATCGCGCCCCGTCCATGATCCTTGAGCACTACGACCAGAGAGGAGACGAAGAAGCTTTTGCGCAAATTTTTGCGACCCTTTGACCTCTTCAGATCGGTGGTTTTTATCTCTGTTTAAAATTCCCATAACAACCATATAATAACATAGACTTAAGAACGCACCTACTAAGCACCTGAAATAATGAGTTTATGAATGAAATGGCAGCTTTTTTATGGAGGTGTCTACAAGTTTACCTAAAACAAAGAGGTTATTTTTTAAAAAGGCAGTTCCTCAGATATTGAGGAACTATTTCGCGATATTTTTTTCTAAGAGAAGCTCCTCGAGATCACTTCCTGGAGCAATAGCGGGAGAGCGGCTGATTTTTCCAGCAATCCTTTCTCCGTCCAGTACCCTTAAGTCGATATTATCTTGTGCATATTGATCAGTAGGAAGACCTGCAATAATTGGAGTCTCACCAATCATCAATTTTTGAAACTCTTTAATAATGACGGCCTCATGAGGAGCTTTCTCAAGCTCTTGCCCGTAACTGTGTCCAATATTCAATAAGCACGACACTAGAATCAACAGTATTGTTTTCATTTCTCTCTCCTATTATTGTACTTAACTAAATGCACAGCACATGCCAAACCCTTCGCTCAAGAATTAATGCAATTTCTGATAGTTAGCTAATTATTCAATATGATTAATTAATCATTTTCTTAACAATGATTAAACTTTAGACATATTGAAGAAATTACAAAGACGACTTTGATAAAGAACTCGATCAATTGTTTGACTAATCAAACACCTGTGATTACATATACCTATCTTTTATAAGGAATAGAATGATAAAGACATTGGCAGAACTCAAAGCAGGAGAAGAAGCGCATTTAAAGGATTTTACAAAAAACCCTGCCCTTCACTTTAAACTCCTAAGCCTTGGTGTATTGCCAGGAGACCTCATCAAAGTTCTTTCCTGTGCCCCCTTTGGCGGCCCAATTGCCTTTAAACATGGTGAAGCAACAACTTTCGCGATGAGAAAGAAAGAGGCCAAAGAAATCATTGTACAAATTAACGCTCAAGAAGAGAGGGCACCATAAATGGATAAAATGCCTGTACAAGATTCAACCCCTATTACGGCCGAAGCTTCCTTAAAACACCTTCCCCTTATAGGCCTACCCAATGCGGGAAAATCTACACTTTTTAATCTCCTCACTGGAGGAAGTCGAAAAGTTTCCAACTATTCAGGAATAACGGTAGAAGCTTCGAGAGGCGAACTTTTAACGAACTCTAATGATAGTTCTATTTTATATGAGTTAATCGACCTTCCAGGTATCTATAACCTAACTCCTACGAGCTATGACGAGGGCGTAACGGTCGCCACTTTGTTGGAGTTGGAACCTCAGTATAATTTTGAAAAAGTAATTATTTTACTCGATTGGCATAGAATAGCGCCCTCACTTGGTATGGCCTTGGGTGTCCTTAAAAGAGTTGGAAATAAGGCCATCATAATCATTAATAAAGACGACGATCAAGAAGTCACAATTGAAGATAGAAAAAAACTTCAAGATATATTAGGTGTACCAGTACTACCGATAACGGCCCTTGATGCAGACTTACAAACAATCGACCACTTTATTAGGACAGAAAAACCCTATTCGAAGAAAGATCTCGGGGCAGAATCTCTCCCCATTACCCCTCTTAGTGCCAGTTACCTACCTTCTAGCCTTACCGGTCACAATCAACTAAAGATTATCCCTGGTAAAAAAGGTGAAGAAGCCGTTGCTAATGAAATCAATTGTAATCTAGAAGAATCACACAGAATCCTTGATGGTCTACAGACAAAGAACTTTAAGAGAAGTGGGCTATCCGAAAAAATAGATAAAATTGTTCTTCATCCACTACTTGGCGGACTCATATTCTTTGCCATCTTTTATCTCATCTTCAATGCCATCTATAGTTGGGCAGGTCCTATCATGGGCCTAACAGAACAAGTTGTTTTAATGACTGGTGATTGGATTGGCAGTTACTTACCGCAAGGTGTTTTTAAAAGCCTTATTGTTGATGCTCTCTTTAGTGGTGTCGGCGGAGTCGTGATTTTTTTACCCCAAATTATGATCCTCTTCTTCTTATTAAGCTTGCTTGAGCAATCTGGCTATATTTCGCGAGCGGCCTTTATCTCAGACAGAGTTATGAGCTTCTTCGGTCTTGGTGGTAAGGCGTTTCTCCCTTATATGTCGGGATATGCCTGTGCAATCCCTGGAATAATGGCAGCTCGTACGATTCCTAGCCAAAAGGAACGCTTGGCCACAATTATGACTCTTCCTTTGATTACATGTTCCGCAAGGCTACCTGTATATATCCTGCTAATAGGTACTTTCGTTCCAAGCTATACGGTATTTAAGATTTTTAATACCCAAGCACTGTCTTTCTTTTTTCTCTACTTTCTCGGCTCTTTTATGGCCCTCATCATTGCAAAGATACTTAGACTAAGCGCTTTTAAGGGAGGGCCATCAAATTTTCTTATTGATCTTCCCCAATATGAAAGACCATCTATAAGGGCCGCTTTAAAGCAGTCTTGGCAAAAAGGTAGAAACTTTTTAAAGAAGGCCGGAACTATAATACTGGCCCTCTCTATTCTTATTTGGCTTCTCTCCACATTTCCAAAGGTTTCCCAAGAAAAGATACAAGGCTTAACAGACCAGCAAAGTGCCTCCATTCAACTAGAGCACTCAGCTCTGGGACAGTTAGGACACTTTATTGAGCCAGTGATTGAGCCCATTGGAATGAATTGGAAAATTGGGGTCGGGCTTTTAGTATCATTTGGGGCCCGAGAACTTTTTGTATCGGCAATGGGAACCTTATACGCTCTAGGTGAAGTAGATGAAGAAAGCGAAGGGCTAAGAGCAAAGCTAATAGCAGAAGTTGATCCTGATACAGGTAAAAAAGTATTTGACCTAGCAACGGCCTGGTCGATTCTCTTCTTCTTTGTCTTTAGCCTGCAATGCACCTCTACTTTGGCCATCTTGAAAAAAGAGACCGGAGGCTGGCGCATCCCCTTGATAACATTTACCTATATGCTTGTCCTGGCCTACGGATCAAGTTTTATTGTCTATAGGCTTCTCTCATAAGGGATTCGCCCAGTACACAGTAGAAAAAAAGACAAAAAAAAGCCTTCAATTAAGAAGGCTTTTTCATTTATTCGTTTTTTTATTTTTTACTTAGATGCTTCGTAGATTGATTTGAAACCATCGAAGTCACGAGCAGCAATTTCAGAAAGCATTTTTCTATTAAGACCAATGTTTTTCTTTTTAAGGCTTCCCATGAATTTTGAGTATGAACCATCAAGCATTTTTGCAGCAGCAGAAATACGGACAATCCAAAGCTTTCTCATGTCTCTTTTAAGAAGACGACGACCAATATAACGGTAGTGTAGAGCACGTTTTACTGTCTCAGCAGCATGGTAGAATTTTGTACGACGAGAAAAGTGAAATCCCTTCGCTAGTTTTAAAATCTTGTTTCTTCTTTGGCGGGCTTTAAAACCTCTTCTTGCTCTGGCCATTATTTACTCCTTGTAACGATCCTTTGGGGGGACGAACCACTTTTTAACCCAAAGCTCAGTTTTTATAGATTATTAATTAATTAAATTCCTGGAAGACAACGCTTCATACGGCCTTCATCAGCAGCGTGAACATAGTCAGCCTTTACGTTTCTTCTTTTTTCCTTGTTTGATTTCTTCTCAAGGATGTGACGAAGATTGGCTCTTTTTCTTTTAAGCTTACCTGAGGCAGTGATTGAGAATCTCTTGGCCACTGCGCGACGGGTTTTCATTTTAGGCATTTTTATCTCCTGATGTTCTTCAACTTATATCAGCATCAACAAACCACGAGCACGCGGCTCGGGTCACTCTATCTTTTTTTAAGACGCTATACTTACCAGAATTTTCGCGTCTTTGTAAATACTTAAATTTAAAAGGTCAGTAAAATCAACATGGTGATTTTATTCAGCCGTGCTTTGCTCTTCATTTTCAGCGTTTTCAGCGTTTTGCTCTTCATTTCCAGCATTTTCCGCTTCTCTTTCCTTGGCCTCTAGTTTTTCTAGACGCTTACGCTCTTTTGATCTCTTATCAAGTTCTTTCTTATCTGGAGAAAGGATAGATATAATGCGGTTACCCATAATTTTGGGTGGAGACTCTAAAACTGCGCCATAGCTGCATATACCTTCGAGGATTTCTTTAAACTTCTCAAGACCAGCGTCTCTATAAGCCATTTCTCGCCCACGAAATTGCATAACCATTTTAACTTTGTCTGCATCTTCCAAAAATCTATAAACTTTCTTTAGCTTTGTTTCTAAATCATGAGCTTCAATATTAGGACGAACTTGTATTTCTTTTAGTTGGGCCTGTGATTGCTTCTTCTTCGCCTCATTGGCCTTTTTCTGCTGGTCGTATTTAAACTTACCGTAGTCGATGAGTTTTACTACTGGAGGTTTTGCATTAGGTGAGACTTCTACGAGGTCTAGACCTTGCTCTTGAGCGATTTTACGGGCTTCTTCGATGCTGATTACATCATATGCTGTACCGTCATCTCCGAGCAATCGGCATTCGTTAATTCTAATCTGATCATTGACTCTAGGCCCTTGTGGGCCTCTGCCTCTTCCATTTCTGCGGTCTCTAATAGTACACCTCCGACAGTGCTGTTGTTAATATTAGACCATTTAATTGTTCCCCACATTACTCCAAACCTTATCGGAATGACAAATACAGGCACGTAACCTTTTAAAAATTTTAGGTTCTCATGGCTTTTTATTTTAATCTTTTTTATAAAATTGGAAAGTAACCTTAGGCATTTCTTTTTGGATATGACCAAAATCATCAAAAGGTTCTAATGGCTGCAGCATAACGCGCCACGTATCTGCTAATGCAGTACCTGCCAATGCCCTCAAACTTAGCGCTGTCTCTAAGAGTAGGGGCCCAGTCATTTTATGAACGACACTCTCTGGAACTTCCCAAGAGAAAATCTCACCTTTAAAGCTATCGAAAAGCCCAAGTCCTTCAGGTGGGGCGGCCATATGACCAATGATTTCCCTGCCAACCCAAGCTTCGACAGATTCTTTGCCAAAGAAATAGAAGTAAAGACCACTATTGGCCAATTCTAATCGAGGTTGTTCTATGACGATTTGATCGATAATTTTTACGATCCCTGTCCAAGAGCTCCAAACATCTTCAGGTGAATAATGTCTTTGATACAGTAAGCGAGCATGGGGCGCCATTTCATTTAGTGGGCCAATAAGGGGTCCAATCAAGACTTCACCACCCTAATATTGATAGTAAGTAGGTCATTAAGATTTTTTTCAAATTTATCTAGATTAACTTTAAAATCTTCATGTTTCGAAATTTTTAGAAGACCCATATTATTTTCAACAGTGGCCCCGTGAGTGTAAAACTTAAGGGAAGTCTTAGTCAGAGGAATAGAATAGCTCTCAGGATAACGAATCAAACGATCGAGTTTTCTTTCGGCCTCATGAACTTCTTTTACTTTTTTATTAAAGGCTTCAATTTTAAATCCTTGTGGATAATCATGATCCAGCTTTTGCAGGGCCAAACCAGCTACATAATAAGCTTCCATAATATAAGTTAAGGCACGATTAAAAATCCCAACCTTAGAAGCAATCTCGTATAAATCCTGGCGCTCTAAACTCATCAACTCATCAAGATTTCCCACCCTTCTTCCAATGGCGTCACTAACAACGGAGAGGGTTCCATAGAAGAATTCTTTTACAGTCGGCAAGTAAAACTCATGCTTAAGTTGTCTTCTTTGAAAAAGAAAAAATTCCTTAAGGTCCTTAACATCATTAATTTGGCCACTGAACAGATTAATCCAGGCATCTCCAATGATGCTCGGAATAAGGAAGTGGTGTAAAATAGTGTTCTTAAAAAAGAGAATTTCGGTTCGACTCTCCTCACGAATTGAGTAGTAGAGATTACCGTGATGCTCACGTCCAATGACATCAACCTTCTTATTCCCGATTAAGATATCCATTGCCCTTTCTAAACTTTTGGCAAAGGTATCTTCTTGTAGGTTTTTTGTAATGGGGATATTGAACTTGTGACAATACTTAAGGATGGCCTCTGCTTTTGCCATAATATCATGCCAAACCATAGCTCCAGAAGGCTCATCCAAAAGAACTAAGGCCAGAAGTGAAGTTGGTGTCACCATCATACTTTTACCAACTTCACGGAAACATTTAAAGGCCAAATCCTGCGTAAACTTTTTAAAAGCATGAGGATCTTCATCAATATTTAAATTCTGGTTATTGACTTCTACAGGTCTTCCAAGACGAACGTGAATGGAGCCAAACTGGTAAGCAAAGAGTTTAAAAAGACCAAAGAGCTGGCGAGTTGATTCCTTTTTCTTTTTGGCGCCACCAAGCTCTTTTGCCAGTGATTTTTGTTCAGGAACGTACTCATGAACAATAGACACGGGAACAAAGACTAAAGGTGTATTTCTTTCCTTTAACAGGGTCTGATGGGCTTCTAACAGCATTCCATAGAGCCCATAACGAGGTGGTAATAGCTTTCCAGTACGGGAACGCCCACCCTCAAAAAAGAACTCAACGGGTCGCCCCATTTTTAAAAGATAATAGAGGTAAGCTTCAAGGGTTAATTTATAAGTTGCATCATTAGCAAAAGAGCGCCGAATGAAAAAACAGCCCGAGCGACGAAACAAAGTTCCAATAGGAAAAATATCTAAATTAACTCCTCCAGCTACATAGAGGGGAACCTTATAGTTTTTAAAAAATACATAATTGATAGCAAGATAATCAGCATGCGACTGATGATTAGGTACCAAGACAACACATTTATCCTTCATGAGCTCTTTGATATCAACCATAGAGTCGTCATAATTGATTTCATCGTAAAGCTTGGGAAGAGTCGCATCTAGAAATTTTAGAAATGTCTTAATTGTAGTCGGACTAAACTCGGCCCTTACCTCTTCGAGGTTTTTGATGGCCTTGGCCCTTTCCTTATCAGGTGACTCTCTATTTTCAATGCGCTCCTTAAGCTTAGGATAGCTTAGGACAATTTTTTGCATCTTTGTGAGCATTACTACGTGCCTTTCAACGAAATTAAAATTCGCTACTAGTTTACCCCATGTGGTCGACTTTCGCTCATACCAGAAGCACTCATTTCCATAAAAAGTCCTGCCTCACGCATTGAAGTCACATTTTCAACACCAAGATACGTCATACCTGAGCGAATCCCTCCGGCCACTTCATGCATAACATCTTTTACAGAGCCCTTACAAGAGACAAGGGTCGCTTCACCCTCTGCGGCCATACCTTGTGGCAGGTCACCACGCCAAGAAACTTGAGCAGACTTAGAGGCCATACCTCGGTATAACTTTTTACCGCCTTTGATTTCTCCTGGGGTCTCAAGAGTTCCAGAAACAAGAGAGCCAACCATTATACTAGAAGCTCCAGCACATAGGGCCTTCACCATATCTCCACTATTTTTTATACCACCATCTGCAATAACAGGAATTCCATGTTTATCGGCCTCAGAAACACATAAGGCGATGGCCGTGAGTTGAGGTACACCATGACCAGTAATAATTCTGGTGGTGCACATAGAGCCTGGCCCTATTCCACATTTAATAGCATCAGCACCAGCGTTAATGAGGCGCTTTGTTGCCTCAGCTGTTGCCACGTTACCCGCGATAATATCAATTTGTGGGTGAGTTTTTTTCATATATTCTAAAACTTCAATCATCATAATCGAATCACCGTGGGCGATATCAAGGGTGATAATCTGCACACCCGCTTCGACAAGTTGATCGCCGCGCTTTTTACCATCTTCTTTAACACCAATAGAAGCAGCGATAGGCGCATTAATACCCAAGTTGTCATGGTGTTTACGAATTTCTTTCACCATTGCGACTTGCTCTTCAGTCGACGCAAAACGATGGAGAGAACCAAGTCCTCCCATTTCTGCCATGGCACAGGCCATCGCCGTTTCTGTTATGGTGTCCATATTTGCTGTAATGAGAGGCAGTTCAAGACTAAAGTTCTTAGTTACCTTACTTTTTAAAGTTGTATGGCGCCTCGAAGAAATTTCAGAGTGACGAGGGACTAGAAGAACATCGTCAAAAGTTAAACCTTTTGAGCGATTTAAAATTTGTCCGCCAGAAAACATTAATTCCATAAGATTAATCCTTGAGATCGTTAACTTTAAAATTGAACACGTTAGCCTACCGTAGGAAAGGGGCCTTGCAAAGTTATCCAACTTTTTTCATCGCTAATGATTAAGTTTCTATAACAGCTTGTGATGAAGCTTGAGAGTATGGCCACGTATTTTACGCATACAGACAACCATATCGGAATATGTCATAAGATTTAGAGGATCACCTTCAAATTCATCAAAACGCTTTAGATGCTCCTCTCTTAAGGACTCGGCCATAATTTTGAGCTTCTGGGCCTGAATATTGATCTTCTTATCCTCAGTCTCGGGCAATAAGGGAAGTTTTTGACTCACCTCTAAGTAAAACTCTTTTACCTGCTTATAAAAAGCTACAAACTCCTGGCGCCAATCAGACTTACCACCACCTTGCAAATAACGAGTATTGTAACTCGCCACCTTATCAAGATAATCAGCAATATTTTCTAAGCTGTCGGCCAGGAGTACATGAGACTGAACTGTTTGGGCCTGGTTATAGGTAAGGGAGTTCTCCATCAATTGACCTAGGAATTGATTGATTTCACTATGCATATTGTCAGTAATTCTTTCGTAATCTTTGATTTTCGCCATCGTCCTTCCCGAAGCTTCACCATCGACTAGATATTGCTCGGTCAGCTTAAAAAGGCGATCCACGATATTTTTGAACTTGGATAGATGGATTGAGCTTTGAATCAAACTCATGGCCGGAATCATATCCTGGCTGCGACCCAAGTTCTCTAACTCAAAAAGACTTTTATCTGGAGTATCTGGCCAGCGCTTCTTAATGAATAAACGAATAGGCTTTAGAAAGATTAAATAAATTAAAACACTTAAGAATCTAAGACCACAATAGAAAAAGAAGATGTAGTAACTACCTCCATCTTGATTGCCCCAGGAAAGAAAAAATAAGACAAAGCTCCCTAGAATAAAGCCAATTAACGAGAGAATACTTTGACCCATAGCAACTCGAGCAGCGGAGCGATTCCCTCGCGTTCCCAAGCGATAAATAGGCCAAAACCCCAGCCCGTGCACGCCTACAACTGCCGGCAATAACAACCCTAAGTTAAATTGAGCACTCTCTCTAATGACCATAAGAAGAAGAATCGTGATAACTGAGGAACGAAAAATATAGGTTAGGAAACCACCAACGAGAATCCCAGTAATCAAACTCAAAAAATAAGGACCATCGAGACTAGAGCCAAGAAAAGATTGATCAAACCCAGCAAAATACTTTAACCCATCACTTAAAAAGTAACGTCCTAAACTGACTAAACCCAAACCTAGTAGCAATCCATATGAGTTCTGAAACCACAGCCCATAACGGCTTCGCACAAGAACTTGCGCTAGTAGAGCAGTAGATAGAAAAACTAGTCCAGTTTTAAAGGTCAGAAATGAGAAAGCAAGGAGTAGAAAGATAGGACCAAGATTCGCCCCTGCCAAAAACAAGAGCCCTGCCCTCATTTTAATCAAGCCTGCATTGACTAGGCCCAGTAAAGTACTAACGCTAGTCATGGTTGATCCACTTAAGAAAGAAACCAAGACTCCCTTAAAGAAGGTGCTATTATCTTTTTCTCTCATAGGTTTTAAGAGGTGAAAAAGAGGCATCTCCGCTAGTTCTAGCAGGTTATTGCAAATTGTATGGATGCCGGCGACAAGAAGAGTACAACCAACAGCTGCACCGGCGAGAAAATAGAATGTTTCCACCGCTTTACTCAGTCACGTAAGTCGTTTCAGCCTCTTAACTTGCTGTTAAGGAAGCAAAAAAGATGGGGATTATTATGTACAAAATCGTATCCCTAATAAGATAAAAGAGAAAGAAGTAAATAAAGGCCTTAGGGCCTTTATACCAAAGTCTCTCGATGCCTAAGTATTGAGACTTTTTACTCATGGCGATCATAAAACGGCTCTTGCCCCAATGCTTGATAAAGAACGAGGCAGCACCATCAACTTTCTTATCAAAGGCCAAAAATGACCTCTTTAAGACCTTTGGTATAAAAGGGGTCAGGTACTCCCACCATAACTTGGAGTGAAGACCAGTATTTGGTTTATCGATAGGAGCTGTTGATTGTTGCGTTATTCGGTTTGCCATGTGCTCAAAATAGCAGAAGTGGACACACTTGCCCACTCTCGTTGAATAAATTGTTAATATTTCTAAATCGTACAAATCTGTGACAATTCAAAATCAATGTTTTGTTAATTTTAACCCATGCTAAATGGTTTAAAACTCATTAATTTCACCCCAAGTGAAACTTTAGAGACAGCTTTGCAAGAAAAAGCAAAGGGCCAGGTCTTTATCCTTAGAACTTGTCAAAGAACTTTGATTTTAGGTTTTAATGGTCAGCCAGAACTGGTCACCCACAAGCTTAAAGAAGTTGCTTCTTTAGAAGCAAGCAAAGAAGTCTTTAAAGGCCTAAATGCTTATGAGTTTCTCCTTGAAACCATTTGTGGTCTCAAAAGTAGAATTTTAGGTGAAAATGAGATCGTTCATCAATTCAAAGAAGCTTATGCTCAATTTCTTGAGCACGATAATCCCAATAGCCTTATTCAAAATGTCCTTGAGAAGCTATTTAAAGATGCAAAAGAAATACGCTCTACTCATCTTAAGAATATTGGTCTTCAAACCTATGCTGGAATAACGAGGAAGATTCTTCTAGATAAGGCCCAAGCAGACTCTCAAATTTTTATCCTTGGTTCAGGAGAATTGGCCGAAGACATTATTAAAATCACTCACAGACGCTATAAAATCGTCCTCTGTGCAAGAAATATAGAAAGAGCTCAAGAATTACAAAATAAATATAAAGTTACCCTACTAGCATGGAGCATGCGAGATTTGGCCTTAGAGCAGCAATTTATTATAAATACGATAGGTACAAAACAAGAAATATTTGTTCAAAATACACTTGAAGCCCTTCAGACTTCTAAGAAGCTAACCCAACTTATTGACCTCTCTGAGCCGAGCCCGTTTACAACAGTCTCAGCAAAAATTCCTCAAAATAAGGCCATAAACCTAGAAGGTATTTTTAAAGTGGGCGAACTTTTAAATACCGAGAAAAATCAAAAAGTGGATACGGCCTTGACTGCGATCAAAGAAAAAACTCGCCATAGACAATACCACTTTACTCTCAATTTCCCCTTTGGCTGGGATGAACTTCAGTTTGCCTAATACGTTTTCAAACACTCTAAGCCCCTTTTAAAGCCTAATAAAGAGACAAATGGTGCCTCTTTTGTTAAATATGTGAGCACATGGAAAAATTAGATCAAAAGCCCCCCCACTACATAATTGGCACTCGAGGCAGCCTCCTTGCTCTAACCCAGTGTCTTCAGATCAAAAAAGAGTTAGAGGCCTTTAATCAGGCTTCATTCTCTCTAAAAATAATTTCAACTCAAGGAGATGAGAATACTCAGGCACCATTATGGCAGCTAGATGGAAAAGACTTTTTTACAAAAGAGCTTGATGCCGCCCTACTGAACAATGAAGTCGATATGGTTGTTCATAGCTATAAAGATCTCGGGTCGGAAAGACCACTGGGCATAAAACTTGCTGCCATAACAAAAAGAGATTACCCCCATGATATTTTATTCATAAGAAAAGACAGTAAAGAGAAGCTACTTAATAAAGAGCTCAAGACATTTGTCGTGGGAACCTCTTCACCAAGAAGAATGACAAACCTTGAAGCAAACCTAAGACCATTCCTTCCTTTTGGCGAAGAGATGGAAATAGAGGTTAAAACTAAATCCTTGCGAGGTAATGTAAATAGTCGCCTAGAAAAATGCCTAAAGGGAGATTTTGATGGCGTTGTTTTGGCCCTTCCCGGAATTGAAAGGCTGGCCATTGGTCTGGATAACGAAAAAAATGAAGCTTATGAAAAGTTTGGCAATCCAATTATTATTCTCAAAGAGTTAATCAAAGAATTAGACTTTATGGTTCTCCCCTTAAGCAGCTTTCCTGCGGCCGCCAGCCAAGGGGCCTTAGGAATAGAGTGCTTAGAAAAACGAGTTGATGATAACCACCTTGAGAACTTAATAGCGAAGTTAAATCATACACAAACGATTAAAGAGGTTACTGAAGAGCGACTTCTTTTTAAAAGCTACGGTGGTGGTTGCTATTTAGCAGTGGGAATAAGTGTTAATGCTTGGAGTGAAGGATTAAGAAAAAGCCTTGCAGGCAATACAGACGGCGAAGAAATAAAAGAGTTGAGCTTGATACGAGTTGAGCCTCTTCCAAAGATTGACGGGAAGAGCTTTATAGGACTGCCCAATACCTCAAGCTTCGACGGCGTAATCAATGACAAACTATCTAAGAAGGGCGCTCTTGATAATCCACTCTCTATTAAAACAGACCAAGATGTCTTAATTACTAGCCCAAGTGTTCTGAGAATTATTAAAGAAAAATTAAATGATAAATTAAATGTGAACCACTCCCCTAACTGGTGGGCGAGCGGAGTTAAAACAATGAAAGAAATGGCCGCGAATGGGCAATGGGTTCATGGCTGTGCCGACTCGTTAGGTGAGCCTCATCTGGGAAAGATCAGAAACTCTAAACTTATAAATCTATTTTTAGATCAGCCAAACTGGCTATCTCTCTCTCATCAAGAAGCAAGTTCAGGACTTGGAGAGGTTCACCCTATTTATAAAAGAGAATTTGAAGAAGAACTTCCTCAAAGTTACAGGGAAGATGTCGAATCATGTTCGATGTATTATTGGACAAGTTTCCCGCAATACGTGTCTTTTAAAAATCGCTTTAACCTCAACCCATTGGCCGTACATGCTTGTGGCCTTGGAAAAACTTTTGAGCAATTAAAGAAAGAAAACATAAAATTAATACCTATCGCCTCCATGTTGGAACTTAAAACTTGGCTTAAATAAGGAATTCCCATGTCTGATAAACAAACAATGCTTTTTGAAAAATCTAAGAAATTTGTACCAGGTGGAGTACACTCCCCAGTTCGCTCTTTTAAGGGGCTTCATACCACTCCCCGATTTATTGAAAAAGGAAAAGGGGCAAAGATTTGGGATGTAGATGGATTGGACTATATAGATTTTTGTATGAGCTTTGGACCACTAATCCTCGGTCATGGGGACGATAAAGTAAAAGAGGCACTAAACCAACAACTTGAAAAAGGCTGGACCTTTGGTGCATGTGAAGCCTACTCGTTAGAGCTAGCTGAGTTTCTTATCGAAAGACTTCCGCATATGGAGCAAATTCGATTTGTGAATTCAGGGACAGAGGCCGTAATGACCGCAGTAAGATTAGCGAGAGGAGTCAGCGGCAAACGGAAGATAATTAAATTTGATGGCTGCTACCATGGACATCTTGATGCTCTTCTCATCAAAGCGGGATCAGGATTAGCAGGTACTGCAGAAGCTTCAAGTAATGGCGTTCCTGCGTCTATTGCAGAAGATACCTTAATTCTTGAGCTTGGAGATCTTGAAGGCTGCCGAAAAGCGTTTGAAAGGTTTCCAAATGATGTTGCTCTTATAGCTGTGGAGCCTTTGCCTGCAAATAATGGTCTTTTACCTCAAAGTATTGAGTTCTTAAAAGGATTGCGAAAGTTAGCAGATGAATTTGGTGCTTTCCTACTCTTTGATGAGGTTATATCTGGTTTTCGTATTGGCTTTGGTGGAATGGCAGAAAGGACTGGCATCGTTCCGGATATGGTTTGTTATGGAAAAATAATTGGTGGTGGATTACCTGTTGGGGCAGTTGCTGCAAAAAAAGAAGTCATGGAAAAATTAGCGCCCCTTGGAGATGTATACCAAGCAGGAACTCTAAGTGCGAACCCGTTGGCAATGGTTGGTGGGCTTGAAACACTCAAGCGACTAACTCCAGACGCATACGTTGTATTAGAAAAGCAGACGAAGAGTATTGTGGCCTTATTTAAACAATGGTTTGAAGAATTTGAGGGCGGCCGTTTTAAAGACTTAGATATTGTTCAAGAAGGATCTCTATTTTGGATTCATCCAGGTGTTGCACCTAAGAAGGCCAGCGAGATTCCTGAAGACTTAGGCCCTAAGTTTAAAGACCTCTTTGAGGTTTTATTGAATAAAGGCATTTATTTGGCGCCTAATGCTTACGAAGTGAGTTTTGTTTCCTTGGCCCATGATGAAGCAATATTAGAAGAGCTTAAGAAGAGACTATGGGGCTAGATGCGACAATCCGGTAAGCTTCTCCTCACTTTAAGTATGCTTTACGCTGGCATTATTCTCGCCTTGGGATCTTGGTGGCTATACCTTATTGTTAAATATGGTGAAAAAATAGCAGAGATAACTGGCGAAGGTGGTGAGCGAACCCTCAAAATGGTGAAATGGGAAGGTGGAACCTTTTTAACTCTCCTTATATTATTGAGCGCCTCACTTTTATTTCTCTATTGGAAAGATCAGATTAAGACAAAGGGTTTACAGGCCTTCTTCGCAAGTATGACCCATGAATTAAAAACCCCCTTGGCATCAATTCGTTTGCAGACCGAAGTCCTAGCAGAGGAATTAGAAGAAAGTACTGATCCAAAAATAGAGCGACTAGTAGGTCGACTAATTGAAGATACAAATAAGATGGAAACCCAAATGGATAAGATCCTTCAACTCTCAAGAATAGAAGGTGGAGGCACTCTAAATTTAACGACTGTAGATTTAAGAGAGCTACTAGAAAATTCTAAGAAGCGTTGGGGTAACTCACTAAAGATATCCATGAATTTATGCGAAGACTGTCATATTCTAGGTGATGAGTTAGGGCTACAGCTTATCCTAAGAAACCTCTTTGAAAATACTCTTAATCATGCGACCAGCAAAGAGGCCACGATCTCCCTTACCGAAGAAGGAACTTTCCTAATCCTAGAATATTGTGACAATGGAAACTTTCAAGGAGATCCAAAGAAACTAGGAAATCTCTTTTATAAATTCAATTCAAAAAAAGGCTCAGGAATTGGTCTTTACCTTATAAAAAAACTAACACAAGCAATGAAAGGGGTTGTGAATATAACAACACGCCCTCAAATGAAGATAAGGTTTAAATTATTGAAGGCCGACTCTTAAGATGAGTAAGACCTTCACAAAAAACATATTGATTGTAGAAGATGAAGAAAACCTTGGGTTGACTCTACAAGAATATCTTGAAAATAAAGGCTATAACGCTTTTTTGGCCCAAAGTATAAAAGAAGCAAGTACTTTATTTAATGAACACCACCCAGATGTTGTTCTGATGGATATTGGTCTGCCAGATGGATCCGGAATTGAATTTGCAAAAAGTTTACGAGAAGAAAGAAAGGACTTCCTCTTACTCTTTTTATCGGCCTTAAACGACCCTGATACCAAAGTAGAGGCGCTAGAGATTGGTGCTGAAGATTACATAACAAAACCATTTGCCCTGAAGGAGTTGACCCTTCGTTTGGAAAAGAGTCTGCAATTTAGAGAAGGATTAAAAGAAGAGACGTATCAATACGGACCAATGAGTATATCTTTCCAGAAATTCCAAGTCGTAGATGCGCAAAACAAAACGATAGACCTTAGTCAAAAAGAGTGTGCCCTACTAAAGCTCTTACATGACAACAAAGGAAAAGTACTTAGCAGAGAAGATATTATTAAGGTTGTCTGGGGAGAAGATAAATACCCTTCCAACCGAACGGTAGACAATTATATTGTTAGGCTTCGTAAATGGTGTGAAACCGATAATGAAAAACATATTGATATTCAATCTATTAGAGGGATTGGCTATAAACTAGTTATTAAAAACTGAGGGGATATTGTGGGACTATTTGAGAATCGAATGAAATATAATGATGGTAAAACAGGGGTTCCCGTATGGTTCATGCGCCAAGCTGGACGTTATCATTCTCACTATCAGAACATTAAAAAAACTTCTGATTTTATGACAATGTGTAAGGACCCCAACCTTGCTTGTCAGATAACAATGGGTCCTATTGAAGACTTCAAGTTTGATGCGGCCATATTATTTAGTGACCTTTTATTTCCCTTAGAGCAGATGGGCCTAGGGCTTAAATATGCTCCAGGTCCAAAACTTGACCTTCATTTAGATTCACCTGAAAAAATTAAAGAAATAAAAATCCAAGATGAGCCTCAAAACTATTACTCCTTCCAACGATTGGCCTGTGAAAAGCTAAGAAACACTCTTCCTCCTGATAAAACTCTACTAGGCTTCGTTGGCGCACCATGGACTCTCTATACTTACGCTGTTGACGGAGGTCATAGTGGAAATCTGATTAACCCGAAGAAAGGCTTCTACGATGGTCGCTGGCAACAGTTTTGTGAAATCCTTTTCCCAAACCTTTTAGAAGAGATGAATCAGCAAGCACTAGGCGGAGCGCAAGCAATGTGCCTTTTTGACACTGCTGCTGGTGAGTGTACATTCGAAGATTATACTCAATATATTTTGCCCCAAATTAGAAAGATAACAAAAGCTTTTAAAGAGAGTCACCCCGACATCAAAATCATTTATTACTCAAAGCATACTCATCTTCATTACCTACACGCTATTGAGGATAAGAATATAGATGTTCTAGGAGTAGACTGGCGTCTTGATCTATCAACTGTAATGAAAGAGCTCTCCTCTCAATACATGATTCAAGGTAATGTTGATCCAGCACACCTTCACTTACCTTGGCCAATTCTTGAAGAAAAACTACATCTTTGGTGGAAAGGTCTAGAGAGTGGTGGATTAGATTTGGATCGTTGGATATGTGGCCTAGGCCATGGTGTTCTACAGCATACTCCAGAGGAAAATGTTCGGAATACGGTAAACTTGATTCACGAGCATTTTAGATACTGATCTATGACATTATCTGTTGACCTCCTCCATTATCACTCCTCCGGTAATCGCTTCGTTTACTTTCCAACGACAATTAATTGGAACAATAAAACTGGTGAAGAATTAACTCAAAAATTTTCAAAAAAAGAAAATTTAAATCTTTATATACACTTACCTTTCTGTAGGGAACTTTGTACCTTCTGTGGTTGCAACATAAAGATCTCTCAAAAAAAAGAAGAGCATCTAGAATATATAGAAGCGGTAATCAAAGAATTTGAATTAAAAGGTGGTCATTCAAGTGTAATAACTACCCTAACCCTTGGAGGAGGTACCCCAAACATTCTCCATCCAGAGGCTAAATTATTATTAAAAAATTTTCTCAAGCAAAATGTTTCAGCCACCCTTGTAGATTCCCATGTCGAATTAGAGCCTAAGACATTTAGTAAAGAAGATTACGATTACTATAAGTCCATTGGGATCAATCGCTTTTCCTTTGGCATCCAAGATTTTTCAGAAAAAATCTGTGCTAACGTCAATCGTCATCAAACTCCTAAAGAAATTCAAAATGCTTTTGAAAACCTTAGTAAGGAAGATTGCAAAGGTATCGATTTGATTTGGGGCCTACCATTTCAGAACAAAGAGACTGTAAAAGAATGGCACCCATTTATAGAAAAGATTGATCCCGATTGGATATCATTTTACCCTTTGGCACAAGTTCCTTGGCTCAAGGCCTATCAAAATGCCTATGGTGATTTTACTTTACCAACAAAAGTGGCAAAATATCAGATATTCGAAGCAGGAGTATCTCTTTTTGAAGAGCTAGGTTTCGTACATTTTGGTTTTGGGCATTTTATAAAAAAGAGCGGACTGTTAGGACCGGCCTTCAAAGGAAAAACTCTAACGAGACTTGTAAGTGGTTTATACCCAAATGAGGTCCACAAGACTCTGGCCATAGGAGTTGGCGCGATCAGCGACTTTGGTGATTCTCTTCATCAAAACTTTAGGATACTTGAGAAGTATAAGCATACGGTGTTGGCACAAAATAAGATTCCTACTGAGAAGACCCACCAGTTAGATAGCAAAAACTTAGCTCAAAAAGCTAAAATTAGTGAAATCATTGGTCAAAACAGGCTAAGTCTAAGCGATTACCAAAGCATTAAAGATAAGTTTCCGACGAATTGGTTTAATGAGACCAATGAGACTATCTCGATATCACCCTATGGTCGTCATTTTTTGGCGCAAATCCTCAAAGAGCTCATATAACGTCAATTTACTCTTAGAGAATTCCTGAGTTATAATAATCAAGTATGAATGAAGATCCCCTTTTTAAGATCGTAGAAATAGAGATAAACAGCCAGTGTAATTTGGCCTGCTCCTACTGTCCTAATCATGAATACGAAAGAACAGAAAAAGGCGAAATGTCCCTAGATAATTATCAAATTATCATCGATCAATTAGTAGAGATGAACTTTAAGGGAAGAATAAGCCATGAGTTCTACGGCGAACCTACCCTTCATCCCAATTTTGAAGAAATCATTTCAAGAACTAAAAAATCCCTACCCGAGACAAAGATAGAGCTTTATACAAATGCGACCAAGCTGACGAAAGATCGCTTTATTGACCTCTTTAATAGAGGCATCGATAAATTTATCATCACGAAGCATGAGGGAATAAAAAACCTGGCAGTTGATGAATTCTTCAATGAGTTAAGTGAAGAGCAAAGGAGAAGTATTAATTATCAGGATCATACTGATCTACATAAAACAAATAGAGGTGGGCTCCTAAAAAATGTCGGAGGTAGAAAACAACCGCTTCTACCTTGCCAAATCCCATCTTTTCTTATGACCATTACAGTCAATGGCAATGTTCTCCCTTGCTTTGAGGACTTCTTTCAAAACCATGAAATGGGAAATGTTTTCAAGACACCATTAAAAGAGATTTGGAATGATCCACGTTACCAAGAGTTAAGAAAGGATCTTAGAAAGGGCCTTAGGCACAAGTATAAAACCTGTACTGATTGCAACCGAGTGCAAATGAAGTTACCTTCTGAAGACTACTACAATATAAAATAACCTAGAACCAAGTAGCTTTTAAAACCGTTAATCCAGCTGAGTGAGCACTAGTAATACCTGTTTGAGAATCCTCAATGGCCAAACATTGTTGAGGCAATAAATTAAGAGATTCTAAGGCCAAAATATAGGGTTCTGGATGAGGCTTGGTTAAGAGTGTACTCTCAGCACCAATTATGGAGATAAAAAAGTCTAAAAGACCTAGTTTCGTTATAAAAGAATTGATCACTTTATTTTGACTAGCAGAGACTAAAACACATGGAATATTCAATTCCTTTAAATAGTTTAGAAAAGAAAGCATATTTGGCACTAAAGCTAAACTTAATACTTCTTTGTCACACTTTTCAAAGAGAAATATATTTTTCTGAGAGGAGAACTCCTCAACTGTAAAGTTTATGGCCAAATCAGGACTTGTTTGTAAGAGATTATAAACGTCACGATCGCAAAGACCACACAAGACCTTATTTAACTGATGTGGTTCCTCGATAATTTCACCTGACAATTCAAAAGACTTGTTACCTATAATACTCCATATTGCAGCAGTATGGAGAGGCTCTGTATTTAATAATGTTCCGTCCATATCAAAGCAAATGCCCTGATATAAACTACCATATTCTTCCCACCAAGTAATATCGGGTATCCTATTTAATTCCAAATGAAATAGAACGTCTTTAACCTGGCCTTTCATTTAGAACTGTCCTGTTTTTAGTTTGAGAAAAACATCAAAGCCAATATGACAATAACCACCAGGATTATTCGCTAAATATAATTGATGCAAATCTTCTGCATTAAAAAACTCTCCTTTTTCAATCGTTGTAACCAAACGCTCTCCGAACTTAGGCAAAAGTTTTTCCTTAAAATAATCGTTTATTCTTTTTTCTTGGAGATCATGAGTTGGAAAAATGACTGAGCGATACTGGCTACCAACATCAGGTCCTTGTCTATTTAACTGAGTAGGATCATGCATATAGAAAAATGCGTCTAACAAACGCTCTAGGGTTAAAACTTGAGGATCAAATTCCACAAGAACAACCTCTGCATGGCCAGTTTCCTTGCTACAAACTTCTTCATAAGTTGGATCTACCTTAGTACCACCCTGGTAGCCAACAACTGTATTGATGACACCATCAAGTTGCTTAAAGGCGTGTTCAACACCCCAAAAACAGCCACCACCAAAACTAACTTTATCCATTATAAGGTACTCCCAATTAGTATAATACCAAGGCCCTTAACCTAGCCTAAATCCATATAGGATTCTAGTCCAACAGTAAGATTCACTTATTGAACAAATTTATCTTTAAAAAGTTAGCTCCAAAACCTTAACCCTCTGATTTTCCGTAAAATCTCTACTTATTGTATTATTAGTACACTTAGGACCATCAAAGGACGTAACGATGACTGCTAAACTATTAGTACTGTTAACACTACTTTTCTGCTCATTATCAAGTAGTGCTACCGACCCTAAGGCGGTAAATGATATGCTTGAACAATTTCAGGCCAAAGGGATACTTAACCAAGATCAGGCAAAAGAGGCCCAAATAAAGCTAAATCAAATCACTCCCGAACAATGGGCCCAGATCAGGAAACAAGCTCAACTCATGCAAACACAAGGAAGAGTTCCGTCCCAGGAAACCCAAAATAGTGTTGACGCAGCTGCAGGACTAATCGACACCAACTCTCCAGCATTTCAAAAAACAATGAATGAGATGAAATCTATTCTTAAATAACAACCCATGAAAATTAATTATTGAAAATGATAATTTTCCTCTTCATTGTTAAGGTAGGGAGAGGGCTCAAGAATATATTTATATCTGATAAAAGATAGAATCTTTTTTCTATTTAAAAAATAATGAATGAGTCCCGCTAAAACTCCAGTAACAAGACCTATAAAATGAGCAAGATAACTTGTTTGAGGGTCAAAGGAACTCGGTACCAACATCATAAGACTGATCGCCACGATCTTCATCACTCTACGATTGTAGGACACACCTCTCTCAATTAAGAAGTAGAGAATTAACCAAAAGCCCCATAAGAAATAGACGACCCCAGAAGCGCCTAGAAGCCCAACATAACTTTTCATGTACAACAGAGTAAGCCCATTAATAAGCGCTCCACAGAAAATAGTATAAAGATAGAAAGTTTTTAGGCCATAAAAGTTGACGACATAAAAGGAGAGGATGACCAGCATCATAGAATTTGAAAGAAGATGATTTAAATCACCATGGATAAATTGAGTAGTGAAGAGTCGATAAAACTGACCATCACCAAAAACTAATTGGGGTTTGGCCAAGAGATACTCCCCCATAGGGGAAAACCAGTAATAAGTACTCATAGCTATACATATTGCAAGAAAGGAGAGAGCGCCCAAAAGACCTTCAGAAAAATGCGATTGTGTTAAATAGGTAGACTTTAATTCTTTAATTATTTCCATTTACGTAAAATGGGTGTCATCATAATAATGTCAAGGGTAAGCTAAAGGCCTGAAATGTTTCAATATAAAATACAAGAAGCTTGGGAGCAGTATAAACTAGATTTCGGTCTGGGCCGGATACTTCTGTTTCTAGCTTTTTATAATCTTTTTCTCTTTTTTATTTCCGGATTTCTTTTTGATCAATTTATGAGAATGGCACTTTATCCTGTTATTACCGCCTTTATATTTTTTTTTTTAAGACCCACATTAATAAAACTACCTCCCAAATTTCTTTTTTGGTTAAATGGAGTTCCGATTACGATTTGCACTATTCTCAATTATTATCTGATTGGAGAATTTGATCGGGCCGTTGGAGGCCTAAGAAGAAGAGATGCTATATTTAGTAATTTTGACGACTCCCTCTTTAATGGACCCGCCAGTAGTATATTCCAAACAACAGCTGAAGTTTTGGGAACAACTGGTTCACTCTTCTACGATTTTATGATGCTCTCTTATATGAGTTATTTCTTCCTTCCATTCCTTGGTGGCATACTATATTTCAATACATTGAACCCCCAAGAACAGCATAAAATTGGTCGTTACTTTTTTAGTATTGTTCTATATTTTGCCCTTAACTTTTTATTCTATTTAGTTGTGCCTGTTACAGGACCCCAATATTGGCTTCAAGATTCATTCACAGACCCACTCCCATTAACAATCTTTGGTCGCACGCTTTGGTCACTAGTAAATGACGGTCAAACAACTTTTATAGACTGTTTCCCTAGTGGCCATACAGGGATAGCTTTTCTCGTGACTATCTGGCTTGTCCGTATAAATCACCCATTACGCTTCCTTTTTATCGGCACTACAGGCTTCATCGTCATGGCAACACTGGCCATGCGTTACCATTACACCCTAGACCTACTATGTGCCTTTCCTCTGGCCTATTTCTGCCACAGAGTCGCCTGGGTCTTTATCCCCGTAGAAATAAAGAAGTCTCGTCAAAAAAGTGATGGTGAAATCTGAAAACTTTGGCAAAAAGGGCTGAAATCACTTATAATAGTATGGAATTAAATGAATTTACTAGGCGGTATTTATGAGCTTTGAATTTTTTGTCGCTCTTTGTTTAGTTGGAACTTGGGGACTTTTACCTATTTCACTCATCATTGCCATGACATCTTTTGATGATGAACAATTAGATGACGGCCATCATTAAAAACTAAAAAAGGACCCATCGGGTCCTTTTTTTTATCATTTCGTATTAACTTTTAGACACAAGCAATAGTTGAAATACCACTATCAACATAAATAACTTGGCCTGTAACCCCACTAGATAAACTACTCGCTAGGTAGACAGCTGTACCACCAACATCTTCAGTAGTAACATTCCTCTTGAGAGGAGCTCTCTCTTCCACTGTATCAAACATTTTCCTAAGCCCAGGTACACCACTTGCCGCGAGAGTCCTAATAGGACCAGCAGAGATTGCATTAACACGAATACCATCATTACCAAGGTCATCCGCTAAATAGCGTGAGCTCGCTTCAAGAGCAGCTTTGGCAACTCCCATGATGTTATAACCAGGAACGACTTGCTGTGCTCCATGATAAGTCATACTGATCACTGAACCACCTTCATTCATAAGAGGCCTAAGTGTATTGCACAAACCAATGAGTGAAAAAGCAGATATATCACAAGCAAGCTTGAACCCTGCTCTCGATGTATTTGAGAAACTTGATTTGAGATCTTCTCTATCAGCAAAGGCCAATGAGTGAACTAGCACATCAAATTTGCCCCACTTTTCTTCAACAAGTTTCTTAAGATTACTATAGTGTTCATCAACAGTGACATCTAACTCGAAGGTAAAGTCTGCACCTACTTCGTCCGCCAATGGAATAACTCGCTCTTTCAATTTATCATTTAAGTAACTCAACGCTAAAGAAGCACCATGCTCTTTCATCGATCTGGCGATGCCCCAAGCAATAGAACGCTCGTTTGCAATACCTAAAATCAAGACTTTCTTACCTTCCAAAACACCCATGGTGTCCTCCTAATACAATGCTTAAAATCGCCATAGTTTAGGAAGTGTGGGCTTTTTTGAATAGGTGTGATGCATAAAAATCTGATGACTTAGGCGGCAATGTCATATCGGCTGAGAAAAGCCTTTAGCGGTGCTTTAAACGGCCCCACATCGTAACGACGACGCATGGCATCTATAATAGAGTCGACTTTATCTTCATCATATTCATGTTTTTCAAGAGCGTTTACGAAATCATGAGCAAGAATGAAAACTGCACTTAAGGCATCAATATTAATTGGTCTCAAGGAGTTTGGAAAACCATCCCCTTCAGGATTTTCATGATGCTGACAAATAATCTCTGCAACCTTTGAGGGAATATTAGGATAATCCAAAATTAGTTCAAAAGCATCCAGCGGATGGCGCAAATATTTTTTAATTTCTTTCTCTGAGTATTTCTTTAAATCATTATCATTTTTATCAGCAATTTTCGCTAAAACGGGGTTTTTTAATGTTATGTCATGGAAGAGGGCGGCAAATCCAATAACCTCCATCCTTTCTTCATTCCACCAATTCATTTTTCTTAAGAGGTCACATGCAATCACACTTGTTAAATAAGAGTGATCATATAGGTAATCATCCTGTCCTCTGAAACGACTCAAGAGATCACTTAAATTCAAATCCTTTTCTACTATCCCAAAAATTGCTTTCAAAGACTTCTCGGTCAGCTCAATTGCATCCTCGCTAAAGCCTAAGTTCAAAACTAGCTCGTGAAGCATTGCGTGTGTAAACTCAAGTTTTTCTTGAAGCTCGTCTTGTGTTGCAACTTCAGCGTCAAATTCTAGAAAATTATTTCTAAAGAAACTAACCTGAAACTTCTGGAAGTCTTCATTTCTAATATAAAGATAGTCTACTTCTTTTACCTTTAAACGATCTAAATCAGCTCTCGAATACTTTAGTCCATCATTGAAAACTTTTACGTATTTCATTCGACTAAGTTTTATGTAGACATGGCATTGTGGTTTATTGAAACGATAAAAATTAAATAACCTCACCTTTTGAAAAGCAGGTACGGCAGTAAGATTCATGCGGTCAGGGTAAACAACACCAAGAATTTTCTCCCTAAAATCAGCAGGGGATATAGGCAATTGAATATGCGAATTTTGAGGATGATGAGAAAAGAAGCTCTCCATTCCTGTGATTAAATCTACTGGGTCCTCGCTAAAAAGAACAAACGGTGTCTTCTTAAATAGGCCGCGAAAGTTATCATGAAACTCACTTAATTCACCATCTCTTCCATTCGTATTGGCCAGGACAAAAGCAAAGGGACGCTCTCCCTTATTTGTATTCTTTTTCAAAAATTTCTCTGCATTCTTAAATGAAAAGAATTCATGAACAACACAATCTTCGAGAATGTTTTCTAGATAAATCCGATAAAGACTTCTCTGCTTATCATTACTATCAATAAAGACAATTTCCATGCTTAGCTTATCGGTGAGTTTATAAAAACCTTGAAAAGAATCAGCGAAGAAATTCTATAAAAAACAAGAGGTTAGCGTCCCTTACCCTCTGGACTAAATAGGTAACCTACTCCTCTGACGGAACAGAAAAATTTTGGTCTTTTTGGGTTTTCTTCAAAGTACTTTCTAAAACGAACCATAAAATTGTCTAAGGTTCGGGTTAAGGTGTCTTCACTATAACCCCAGCCTGCTTCAAGGATTACATTTCTCTTTAAGGGTATTTGGGGATTAGCAAAGAAGAGTTGCAGAACTTTTACCTCTTGTTCAGTGAGATCGATTTCACCATGGTCTGTTTTTGCTTTCATTAACTGGAGATCGACCGTATTTGGGCCAAAATAAACTAATCCCGTGGATTCACTTTCTTCCTCCCAAGAGGCCCGCAGAAGTAAACGATCAACCCTTAACATTAGCTCCTCTAAACTGAAGGGTTTACCGAGGTAATCATCCACTCCGCCTTTGAAGGCCTTTACTTTATCGACGCTAGCATTTTTTGCTGACAAAATAAGTATTGGCAACCTTAAATCGACACTTCTTATTTTTTGGAGAACTCCATGGCCATCGAGTTCGGGCATCATAATATCTAAGATTATCAAATGCGGATTGAATGATTGCCACTTTTCAAGACCGATACGACCATTTGCGGCCATCTCAACTTCGTGACCAGCAAGCTCTAGGTTGAGTTTGAGGCCTTCAGCAATATGCCTCTCGTCTTCTATGATTAAAACTTTTGCCTTTTTTGAGCTCATCTTTGCCTATCTTTATCTATGCTTATCTTTAACAATGGTTATCTGTGTTTAACTTTATCTATCTTGCCCATCTTCAATATCAGCACTAGGGAAACTTAATATAAATGTCGTGCCTGTACCAACACCTTCACTATAAAGTTTTACATGGCCCTTATGAAACTTCATCACTGTTTGGACCAGGTATAAACCAATGCCTGAGCCTTTACCGGCCTTACGAACTTGATAAAACTTCCTAAAGACTTTCTTTTCTTCTGCCCTAGTAATACCGATTCCATTATCTTTAAAAGAGACCAGAATCATTTTACCTTGTTTCTTAAGAGTAATTTCAACCTTAGGCCTACTTGAATTATTATGAATAAGAGCATTATTCACCAAATTCATAAAGACGAGTGGAATCAAATTCACATCATATTTAACAATAAAAGGACCTTCTTCACATTCCTTAATAAAAACATCTGCATCCTCTCTCCAATAGGATGTTTTATCGAGCCACTGCTGTATGAAGGTTTTTATGGTACCAGTCTCCCAGACAGGTTCATATTTCTTATCTTCAATACGGGCCAAATTAAGGATTTGATTTACATTGTCGGAGAGCCTCTCAGTATCACGAATCATATAATTCAAATATTTCTTTTGCGATTCCTCATCAAGCTTATGCTTACTAAATGTATCAAGAAATAGTCTTAAACTAGCAATGGGAGTTTTGAGTTCATGAGTAAAACCATTGATAAAGTTTTGTTGCATCCTGTAGAGCTGGATCACTTTTTGATAATAAATAAAAATGACGACGACACCAATAACAATCAAGGCCACTAAAATAGAAACAATTAAAATCATGACCCAAGTTTCTGTTTGTAATAAGGGGCTTGGATCGAGGTTTCTTTTGCGTACAAAATCATTAAATGCATCACTGACTTGTAAATAGCTGTGAATATAAAGCCAAAGACTTGTACCAATAGCAGCTAAACTAAATATAAAAACTGTGACAGGGTTGGTAATCCAACGATAACGAATCAAAAAGGCTCCTTATACGACTCTATGCAAAATGCATGATGTCTCAACTCCCTGTCATAATATCCCCCATGGAAAACTTAAACAAATTTATAGACCATACCCTTTTAAAACCTGACGCATCAGAGAAAGACATTAGGAAACTATGCCTCGAAGCAAAAGAGAATCAGTTTGCAACTGTATGCCTAAACCCAACTCATATAAAACTAGCGAAATCCTTACTAGAGTCCACTAATGTTGGTATTTGCACGGTAATTGGCTTTCCTCTAGGAGCAGGTCTTTCAAGTGTAAAGGCCTTTGAAACGAGAATTTGTATAGACCTTGGGGCCAATGAGGTCGATATGGTTATCAATATAGGTGCAGTCAAAGACGGAAGGTGGCAAGATGTAACGGATGACATCGCAGAGGTCGTAGAGGCCGCTAGTGGACGAACCGTTAAGGTTATTCTTGAAACCTGTCTTCTGGAACCAGATGAGATCATTAAAGCATGTAAGGCCGCCCAAAGCGCAAAAGCTCATTTTGTAAAAACCTCAACAGGATTCTCAAAAGGTGGGGCCACGCTTGAAGCAGTCAAACTCATGAAGGAAACGGTAGGAGAAGACCTCCTCGTCAAAGCATCGGGTGGTGTACGCTCTCAGGAAGATGCTATTGCTATGATAAATGCTGGAGCCTCGAGACTTGGCACCTCATCATCATTAACAATTGTCGGAAAATCTCAAAATAAGGCCAGTGATTACTAGCTTATGTAAAATCCTTCTTACCAATTCTTTCAACTAATTTGTTGAGATCATGGGATAGTGTTTCCTCTATCCTCTTTTCAAAATCATCATTATCCAAATCCTTTTCACTAAGAGAAATTGACTCTTTTGACTTTATTGGTTTTTGTGAAGAGGAAGAAGGAACTTTACTCGCTAACGATGTAGCTTCTACTTTTTGCTTATTCATCTTTAATACTCTCCCCAAAAACTTCCATTGTTTTATTTAGAAAAAATTATGTCCTAAGATTTCTAATATTTTACAAAAGAACATCATTTTAAAGAGGTAAATAAACAACAGTGCTTTTAAGAACATAGTAATTTAAATGGTTTAACAAGAATTAGTGAAAAAAAGAGAAATGACAAAATAGCCGTTATTTAAGCTTAAATTCAATAGTTTAGGTTATTTTGCCCCGATTTATCGGCAAAATTAAAAAAGCAGCTCTCCTCGTCCCTCTCTTACGAGTGCCATATGCTCTGCTCGTAAATCATAAATCGTTGAAGCTCCAGCAAACTCAACTTCTCCAGGGTCAATAATCATGGCAAGACTAGAACCAAGTGACTCCTCTATCTCATAAGAATAAATAGGCTCCCCTACTAGTGTTCGACCAAGGGCCTTCTCATCAACTTGAGTTGAAATAAGAGGTCCGCCAAGCTTATCAATAAGCCTAGTGATCAAGACTTCAGGCACGAAACGTAGGCCAATCTGGCGATCAGATTTTGACGCCTTCAAGGTCTTGGTGACTTTTTTACTGGCCTCAAAAATAAAAGTATAATGACCAGGAATTTTATTACGTATAAGTTTAAAAGCAGAATCTGGGATAATAGCAAGTTCACTCGCCATGGAAAAATCGCTGCAAAGGAGAGAAAAGTGGTGGTCTTTTTCAACACCTTTAATTTGATACAGCTTTTCAACTGTATTTTTTCTAAAGGGATCACCAAGGAAAACCCAATTTGTATCTGTTGGTGCGACAATTAAGTGACCTTCTCGCAAAAGTTCACAGGCCTTGGCCACTATTCTATCATCAGGGTCGTGTGCAAATACATATTCAATCAATTTATTACCTTATTGGTTAAAAAAGTCTTGGGGTAAAGCACCGTCACGGTGAAGCTTATTCATATTCTTTGGTGAAATACCTGTACCAATCAGCCCATCGTCATCCCTCAAGGCAAGTTGTTGAGATAAGATATTCGCTCCTTCCATTCCAGTTATTTCCATAATTTGATTAACAACTCTTTGACCTTCTCTATTACGCCCCAATTGTATGATAAAGTCGACACCTTGAGTGATTTGCTTGCGAACGACCTGAAAGGGAACGTCAAAGCCAGACATCAAGAAAAGATTCTCCATACGGCTAATACACTCTCCGGGACTGTTGGAGTGAATTGAAGACATTGAGCCGTCATGACCAGTGTTCATGGCCTGGAGAAGATCAAAAAGCTCCCCTCCTCTCACTTCACCAACAATAATACGATCGGGTCTCATCCTCAAAGTGTTCTTAACGAGATCTCTTGCACTCAAACCAGAGTGGTCCTTTGAGGCCGCAAATACTTCTAAGCGAACTACATTTGGTGAAGACAGTGAGAGCTCTTTTGTATCTTCAATAATGATCACTCTCTCAGCTGGGCTCATTTCTTTTAACAAGAGATTGATAAAGGTAGTTTTTCCGACCCCGGTTCCTCCAGAGACGATAATATTACAACGACTCGCGACCATTGCCTTAAAGAGTTCAATCCACCTCTTATTGAGGCCAAAAATATTTTCATCATCATCAAATGATTTAATAGTTTTTAAATACTTACGAATTGTAACGGCAGGGCTTCCCTGAGAATAAGGCTCAGATATAATATTTACTCTGGAACCATCAGGTAAATTCCCATCAAGAATAGGGTTTTCCGCATTGAATTCTTTTTTGTTAAAATGAGCGACTTCTTTAGCAAAGCTGTAAAGATCATTTTTTGATAGTTGAACATTGAGTTGAATAAATTGGCCCTCTCTTTCAACAAAAACACGCTTGGGATCATTTATGACAACCTCAGTAATGCCCTTTTTAGAACCGAGGTCATTAATAAGATTCCATACTGAATTCTCTCTTTCTTCCATCCCTTACTCCCTTAAATGGTGGGATTATGAAATACCTCATGGTGTCCGATACTAGCGCCATAGGCTAACATAGAGCGAACAAATTGGTATTCCTGATCATCATTCATACTAGAGCGAAGGGAGGCAAAACCTCCACCACCCGTTAATAGTTTAAGTACTCGGTCTTTTCCATGAACACCACATGCCTTCATTAATGACAAACATAACCAATCAATATGAGCAGTCTTGGTTTTAACTAATTTTAATAATTCTAGAACATCCGAAGGCACTAAAGTCTGCTGCTCAGTACTAGAATGGGTATTTTTCTTATCGCTTAGTAAGGACATTTTAAAATAAAAGCCTAATAGGAAGGCCCTATTGTAACCATCAACAGTTTGGTCTTTAACCAGGTCTTCTAATTCTAAAATATCACTAACAAGATCAATTGTCGGACCATCAGGGAATACGCCATGCTTTTGATGATATAGATATGTCCCCGCCAAACGATCCCGTAGACCATACCAACCTAGAGATGTGATTAACTTTTCAAAGGTTAAATTTTCATCTAAATCCCGACATGAACGACTTACTAGCGATTGGAAGCTAGCTGTGTTCCATAGAGATTTTTTTAAATAAGCAAACCCATTACCTGAGGATTGCATATTCGACTGAAGCAAGACTGTAAAATCCTCTGGAAGATTTATATAACGAATATCCATCCCTTTATTTTAACGATTTTTGAAAGAAAAGGGACCCTTTTATGACCGAGCGTCTACCTCAGATAAAGAAACCCCCTAGCGTCCACTCAAAGTAGTCTTTATAATAATCGTATGAAGCTACCTTTGATTCAAAAAATAGACATACTTCCCTCTCAATTTAATGAGTTAGAGGTCATATTTAAAAAAAATGCGATAGGCTCCGGGCCAACTCTATTACAGTTTCCAGAATTAGATGGTAAAAACCTTGGTGAAGTATACAAGATGTGTGAAGAGAGTTTTAAACACTTGGGGATTAACCCTCGCTTTCCTTATCCAACTTACATACTCAGTGAGGTTGGGTTAAAGCAAACATTCTTTCCTGAACTAAAATCAACAAGAGCTATACCAAAACATTTTATTAAAAAAATAAAGAGAATTAAAAAAAGGGAACAATCTCTTTTAGATAAAATCACCACACTCAGTGAACGAATCAAAAATCATAATATTTCAGAGGACCTAAAATACCTTACAAATAAGTCCAGTAAAAACAAAGAATTACGTAATCTCTGTTCAGAAAAGGATTTTTATTTGGAACTTATAGAGAGCATTAAAGGTTCTAACAGGGATGAGGTCATATAATGGCAAAGAAAAAGATTTTCCTCTCAGACCAAAAGAAGAAAGACCTCGAAGGATTTGAAGAAATCTTTGACCTCATAGGCGAAGAGAACACCGAAATTCGCAGTGAAAAAGAAATTCAAATTGAAGATTATGAAATTTTTGATTTCCTAGAAAAAGAAACTCTTCGTTTGGAAAAGATAGATCATTTTTTCACTACTCATCTACCAATAGACAAGCGCTACTCACAAACGAATAAACTTATAGAGAAAGAAAAAGGGGATGTGGCACTTTTAAGAGAAGAGCTCATCGATGAGCTCCGAAGAGAAGGCTCTGGACTTTATCAATTCATTTCAAATCTTTTTGCTAAGAGTTTTAGCTAGACGGCTCACCTAACTGAGGTCTTCTCGCCTTTTAAAGATTATTGGTCCTCCGACATGTGCAAAATCACCCTCTTCAAGAAACTCATAATCATAACCAACGAGCTGTTCTTTAAGAAGTCCACGAAGGTAGTCTTCAAAGCCAGCGAGCTTCTCAAGACCAAAGCTCTTCTTAAACGCTAGGACATCTGTAACAATATTTTCTTTAAGGTTACCCTCTCGATCAAGGCAACTACGGGTAAAAATCTTGAATTCATTCAATGTAAGGCCAAGCTTACCCTTATTAAAACTCTCTTCTTTAAGTTCTCCAGACTTTAGCAGCTGAAAGTTGGCAAAACTAGAGATGAAGATTGTTTCGGCATCTATATCATCGACGTTATAATTTAAATAAAAATGATCTTGGATACGTCCTTCAGTCCTAAGTGGTAAGAAGTTTTGATAAAGGCCTTGGATAAATGGAAGTAATTCTATGATAAAACGACCTTGATGATCCCACCTTTCAAAGACCTCAAAGGTAGTAATCTGTTGAGGAGCACTTTGAGAAAGATCAACATAGCTCACAGGAACATCAAAACAATAATCAATATACTCATTCAATGTTTTACCAAGAAAACCGGCTTGATCTTCTAAACCCGTTGTCCTTAACGTCTTCTTAAGGTCTGCTTGTAAAAATCGAGTAAGAGAGTTTCCAATTCTAAAAATTTCAGAGAAATCGAAGATATCAAATAAACATTGATCTTCCTCAAGAACCACTAAGCCATTTTTAAAAGCAAACTGTTGTATGTAATCATAACCTAAGAGTAAAGCATTCTTAGTCTTTTCACCGGCACGATTAATCGCGACAGCGCCATCCTTAAATGAACCGCGAAGCGCCACATTGCCGTTAACAAGTCTCAAGAAATTAAACTGTAAGTAAGACTTACGTTTTTCATCACTAACTTTCGCTAACTCCTCGTCAAAAGGACCAAACGATTCTTTAAAGGGGATAAGAGCTTTTTTCGGTAAAACCTGGCCCTTAGAAAAAGAAGACACCCCAACAGATACCTTTTCTTTCTTTTTAAAACTATTCTCCATAATGGCACGATTAATATAAGGATTATCAATTTCCAAAGCATCAAAATAATCAACAAATCCAGCATCACTAAGACGACCTTTCTTTAGTTGATATTCATCTTCAAGCATATTGGAAGAACTATCTGAAACCATTTTAAATAGCCATGTATAGGCATACTCAACTCCTTTATTGGCATAGAGTTCACGAATCAATGCCCTTACTTCAGATAAGTGAGCGTAGTCCTCATGAAACTCAAGGAGTAATAAACCGTCATCAGTAAGAAAATAATTGTCATGATCAGGGTACTCAGGATCATCGTAATCGAAGGTCCAAATATTAAAACGTCCCTTTAAAAAGAGAAGGAAAGATACTCCAGAAGCAAACTCCCCTCTAACATCATCGTCCATACATTGAGCATAAGATTGAACCCAGAAATCAAATTCGTCAGTATCAAGCTCATCTTTAACCCAAAGATCTAAATCTTGTATCAATTGTCTTTGATTTGAGGAGAGCCTAGGCAAGTATTCACCCACCTGATTCGGTGGTAAGTTTTTAAGCGCTAAATAGAGCGGTTGAAGAGGAATATTATGTAGAGTCAAACCTTTTTCAACTAGGGACTCTATCATCTCCATAGACGAATAAGAGTCACTCTCTTTCATCATTGATTCTAGAAAATTAGAAACCTTCTTATCATTGGATTTTTTTTCAGACACAGTATGATCCTCAAGACTCGATCTTCAAAGGTGAGAAATAATTGGGCTAATCTAGCAAGGAAACGTTTCTTTTACAATTCCTGAACGACCTTTAATACGTCTATTGGATCAGCTCTTTTCGTGTAATCAGGGTCCACAAAGCTAAAGCGAACCACACCTTGCTTGTCGATCACGTAGGTTCCAGGCATAGGCAATTCAAAATTCTCGTTATCTTGTGCTATTTTAAGGTCAATTCCAAACTTCTTGTATACTTCTAACGTTCCCTTATCGACTTTAAAGGCCAAACCAAATTTCTTGGCCGCTCTATTTTCAGGATCACTTAAAACTTCAAAGCCAAGTTTTCTCTTATTCTTTGTTTTTTTAGCATTCATAACAGAATCAGGAGACACGGCAATAACAAGAGCGCCGGCCTTCTCGAAAAGCTCTAGGTTTTTTTGATAAGCTTCTAGTTCAAGCATACAATAAGGGCACCATCCGCCACGGTAAAAAGTAAGGACTACAACCTTTTCACCATAATATTTACTTAAATCCACTAACTTATTATTAAGATTTTTAAAATTCACAGCTGGCACCTTTTTACCAATACCTAAAGCCAATTTATGAAGACCACTATTACGTAAGTCAGAAACCCCCTTGTTCATAACTTTCTTAATCTCAGGAGGTGTCTTCTTTTTGGAGAGCATGCGTTTTTCATTGAGCTTTTCAGTAAGGGTTTGGGACAAAGTATTTCCCGATAGCAGAATCAATATTAAAAAAGAGAAAGATAATGTTAAGATAGATTTCATTTTTTTCCTTTTCATTTAGTTACCAAATAAATTCATTTGCGCCACCGAAGCCGCACTTTTCACATTAGAGCGTTGGGGTTAATCTTCATCAAAGACTTCATAAGTTGCAACTTGTGAGTCTTTTAGAATGGAGTAGAGTTCGTCTTTAGACTTTGATTTTGGACTAAGCCAATCCTGCCAATACTCCTTTTTTAAGAAAATTGGACAGCGATCATGCCCAGCTTCTAAAATCTCAGCAGGGGGCTCTGTTGTTATAAGAGCAAATGAGTAAAAGCTCTCCTGCCCATCCTGATAAAAATCAAAAAGGGCGGGGGCCCACAGGTGTTCATGGCCACGACCTTTAAAGCGCACAAGCTGTTTTCCAACAGGTCGCTCTACCCATTCGAAAAAGGAAGTGAGAGGAAAAAGACCATGATTTTGACCAAATAAGGGACGCCAGGTCTTCCTTTTTTCAAGAGAGTCCAATCGAGCGTTAAAAAGATTAAATTTAGAGGGAACCTCTTCTTTTGCATCATGTGGGCGTACTCGATAACGCATGGGAGTGATAAGGCGCGTGTCTTCGCCCTTACTCTTACCATTAATCTTAACTGATGCATTGTGAATAACAGGAGCAAAAGTATTAGGATAAATACGATTATCATCATCTGGTCCCCTGAACTTTTGGGGGTTCTCTTGAGACAGCCTCAGAAATTGTTCGAAGGATTTCCCATTTACTCTGGCATCGAATATTTTACTCAGAACACTTAGGTTTCTTTCAATCGCAACACTGAAACACATGTTAGATTTTCCTCCAATCGATTAAGACCTTCCCACAGGATCTTCCCGCTCCGAGGTAATCTAGTGCCTCTTCAATTTGATGGGGGCTAAATACTTTATCAATGTGGGGGTTAAGACTAAACTTACCACCAGAAAGATTATCAAGAGACTTTGTTAAGACTTTAGGTTGTTGGAATAGCTTAAGAACATTGAGCCCAAAAATTCCATGATTTTCATTCATCAAATCAATTGGGCTTACCTTTTTTATTTTTAAGAATTCTTTAATGACGTTAGTAAAAGAGAGGCGACCTTTTTTAACCATATGACTGGCACCAATGGCGACTAAACGTCCAAGAGGGTTAAGCATTGAGCGATCACGGTGCAAAGACTCTCCACCTCGGGAGTTTAAAACAACATCTACCTTCTCAGAACTTTCATACCACTCTTTTAATAACATAGGGCGAGCCCCCCTTTCCCGAATAATATCCATCTTACTTTCTCTTGAAGTAAGGCCGATTATTTCCTTAACACCTAATTGCAAAAGATATTGGATACTAAGGGCACCGAGTGCTCCAGAAGCACAGTCAATCATAATGCGGTCACTATTGCGGACACGAGCAAGCTCACCAAAGGCGAGGTCGCAAGTTAGACCACTAACGATCATGGCCGCCGCTTTATCACTTTTCCAATGCGCGGGAATTTTTCTTACCTGCCAAGCGGGAGCATCGCAAATAGATGAGTAACCACCGAAGTGCATGCCTGCCATCACAAAATCTCCCAACTGAAGACCTTTAATATTTTTACCTATTTCTATAACTTCCCCACTAATTTCGTAACCAGGACAAAAGGGAGCTGGTGGGGCATCTGGATAGAGCCCAAGGCGCATCATCACGTCAGCAAAATTTAGTCCACTAAATTGTACTTTTATACGCAAATGATCAGCAGCTAATGAGTTAAGAGAGTTTTCAACAAGACTTAACTTATTAAATTTACCGGGACGAACGAGCTCAATTTGTTGGAATTTATTCATTGAAATAATACCTTGGTTAGCTCTTGCAGTATTGCACAATCCCCTCACCTTTCCTATATTGTGAATCTAAATCACCTTTTTTGCGAGAACATGCCATGCGTCAAGACTTTACCTATACCAGTGAGCAAAACCCACATGCTATCAGAAGCAGGGAAATGTTGAAGAAGTACCCAGAAATTAGAAAGTGGATGAAGCCCTATCCTTTAAGCGCGTTTTGGATCACTTTAATTACCGCCATTCAAATCCTTACTGGTTGGTGCATTGTTCATTACAACCTATCGATGTGGTGGGTGCTCATATTGGCCTACACCGTAGGTGCTTTTTCAAGTCATAATCTATTTGTTTTTCTCCACGAAGCTGCCCATGATTCTATCTTTAAGAAAAGAATTTGGAATAAAGTTTGGGGTGTTTTTTGTAATATTGCTCAAGGCCTTCCTTCGGCCATGGGCTTTAGGACTTACCACCTTTTGCATCATGCCCACTTACATGAATATAGTAATGATGCCGATCTTGCCTTTAAACTAGAAGCAAAACTTGTAAAAAATATTTGGTGGAGAAAAATCATTTGGTTGCTACTCTTTTTGGTTGTTGAGGCGGTTCGCCCCATCCGTATTGTAAAAGGAAAGACTTTCGATCGCTGGGTACTTTTTAATATCGTCTTTATCATTGCCACAAATGTTGCCATCTTTTATTTCGTGGGACCATGGGCCCTAGGCTATATTTTGATTAGTACATTCTTTAGTGTTGGTCTGCATCCAGTGGGTGCCAGATGGATTCAAGAGCACTACACTTATAAAGAAGGCCAAGAAACATATAGTTACTACGGACCCCTAAATAATATTCAATTCAACATTGGCTATCATAACGAGCACCATGATTTTTATCGGGTTCCATGGATCTATTTGCGAAAAATTAAAAAGCTAGCTCCTGAGTATTACGATAACCTCTATGCCCACACCTCTTGGACTAAACTTATTCTTGATTTTATCTTTAATCCAAAAAGAGACCTCTATCAAAGAATTGTAAGGAATAGATCGGAAGAAGATCGATCAATTAAACAGACCTTAAAATCTCAAGAGCCTGGTTTCGCAAAATAGTAACTGTCCTATGTATACATTGGTACGAGAGCGATAATAGACAGGCCATTCTATTTTAATGTTATAATTTTTAGGAATTAAATAATAGCGAGGGAATAATGGAATTTAGAGATGTTCTTGCCTTTTGGTTTGAAGAGTTAAAACCTCAAGAATGGTTTCAAAAAAGTGACGAGCTAGACAAGGCCATCAGTGATAAATTTGGTGCCCTCCATAAGAGCGCTACCTTGGGTGAGTTAGAAGAGTGGCGAACAACTCCCAGAGGAAGACTCGCAGAGATTTTGGTTCTCGATCAATTCTCTAGAAATATATATAGAGATAAACCCGAGTCTTTTGCTTCGGACCCAATGGCACTAGTTTTATCCCAAGAGGCCATTCGCCAAAAGTCACATCAAGAACTCTCCGCCCCCAAAAGGGCCTTTCTTTATATGCCTTACATGCACAGTGAATCTAAGAAAATCCACAGAGAGGCCATGGAACTCTTCTCTGAACCAGGCCTTGAATTCAATAAGGACTTTGAGGTTAAACACAAAGAAATAATTGATCGTTTTGGTCGTTATCCTCACCGTAATACTATTCTTGGCAGAACCTCTACCCCAGAAGAAGTGGAGTTCCTAAAGCAGGATGGAAGTTCATTTTAATAAACTCACGTATTTAAGTTGGGCCATGAATTAATTTTCCGATAAGTTTAGAAAGGAAAATTAATGATCAAAGAAGATAACGATAAAAGTAAAGACAAGATCTTATCGGACAGTAACTCTGAAGACAAAGCCTCTTCGGGAAGAAAACCTGCGATTAATGAGAACGATCAGGACAATAGTCTCGAAGATAATGCACCAACTGCGACGAGAAAGAGCCTCCAACTCCCAAGAAGGTTCTTTCATTGTGGAATGGGAATTGCTCTTGGAATCGTCTATCAATTCCTTTTAACCCACTCTCGCGCCATTTATATTTTAGGATTTGGTGCCTGTGTTGTTTATATCCTCGAACAAATACGCATTAATTATCCAGAACTTTCAGGTAAAGTTAAAATCATCAATAAGTATCTCTTTAGAGCTGAAGAACAACTTAAAGAATCTGCAGGTGTACCCTATGTGATGGGAATACTCCTTACCCTCATCTCTTTTCCTAAGGTAGTTGCTCTCGTTGCTATCTACACCTTAGCGGTAGCTGACCCAATGTCGGCGATCATAGGTATCAAGTATGGAAAAACCAAGGTTGTCGCCAATAAATCTTTAGAAGGCTCACTTGCCTTTTTCATCTCAAGTTTCCTTATAACCTTCCTCGTATTCTTTTGGTGGACAAGCTACGTAACGACAATGCTAGGACCCATCTTTCTCTTAAGCTTTTTAGTGGCGCTTATCGGTTCTTTATTTGAAATGATCCCTCTGCGCATAGACGATAACCTTACAATTCCACTTTTTACCGCCGGTATGACACTTCTACTCTGTTCAATGCTTTCAATCCCTGTATAAGATGGCCGACTTATATACCTATAGGTATCAAAGGATAAAAGGATGAAAACAGAAGTAAAAAAAGCTACTTTCCAAGGCCTTCATCAGAGCATTATTCAATCAAATGCTACATTTGGTGAGGAAGGTTTATCGGAATTTGAAGAAGTCTTTCTCCTTCTCCATGGGTATAGCGAAGAAGGAAAGAAAATATATAAACGTCTTGGAAGAAAGCTTGCAGAGAAGTTTGAAAAGGAAGATAGGAAGGTACTAATATTAGCCCCCAATGGCCTTTATCCTATGCCAAAAGCCTTTCCCTTAGGGAAAGAAATTGGTGTCGAAGACCTCCTTCAAGGATTTGCTTGGTACTTTTATCACCCCGGAAGTAACACTTTCCTGATTGATTATAAGGTTCCCGCCTTAACTCTTTCAGGTTGGCTTAATAAGTTAAACTCGACAAATATCCCAGTCACAATAATAGGTTATTCTCAGGGCGGTTATCTTGCCCCCTTCGTCGCCTATGAAATGAATGCTATAAAAAGGGTCATTGGAATTAATTGCGCCTTCAGAGAAGACCTTATGACGGAAACACCAAATTTTTCGATGGATCTAGTTCAAGGGCGTGAAGACACGATTATTGAGACAGATTTGGCCTCAAAACGCTTTGATAAGTTAAAAGCTCGTGGAACCCAAGGTGAATATCATTGGGTTGAAAATGCAGATCACAAACTTTGCCCTAAAGTCGCCGATGCAGTTTTAAAACTTCTATAAATTAAAACGACCACTTTTGCTGAACATCTTCTACCTTGCTGGCCATCTTGTTGTAGACCTTACTGCGACCAAGCCACCATCTAAACAACAAACGATCAATCATTTTAATAAGGTTAAAGCCCAACAAGGATACTAGTAAAATACCACCTAGAGTATAAAGGACATACATGGTTCCAAGAGGATTATCTTTAAAGATTAAACCTTCAGTATTCATGCCAAAGAATCCTACGATCAAATTTAAGGGAAGAAATATTCCAGACAAAAGGGTCAAAAAATAAATATTCTTATTAAGCTTGTCGTTTTTAAGAGAAGTATAATAATTGTGAGCGTTATCAAGTCGGCCTAAAAGGCCCTGGCCAGTAGACATAAGAAATTGAATATCATTTATGTAGTTGGTAAAATCTAGACTTGGAAATCCTTGTTTCTTTTCACCATGTTTAAAATAATCTTTGTTTGCAAATATTTGACGATTTAGATAGCGGTCAATTCGAGAGATATCTTTTTTAAGATCAAACCAGTTGTCCATAAAAGTCTTTGGAGTCTTCCCCTCATAGAGGGTATCTTCTAGAGTATCTAACTCATTAGCATAAATCAGAACGATTTCTTTATTCCGTTCAAATCTATCGTATAAGACATCGAGAAAGTCAGATTCTGTTTCGCAAACTAAATTAAAACGATTCTCTCTATAGATCCAAAAACGTTCTTTTAGATGTATATAATAGTCTGTGTCGTAAGCTAATTTCTTATCTTTAAAGGTTAGATGACGAAAAATAAAAGTATGGCCCGATTTTAGATCATAAAACTGTGTTTGATGGACATCTTCATGAAAATCATCTTTTAGAGTAAGAGTAACATCTTCACCCAATACATTCTCAACATCGTCCCAAGTAAGCGTCATAATCATTCCCTTTAAGCTGTAATACCTATCATTATGACAAAAAATGGTGAAAATGCCTGTTTTTTTATGTTTTTTTGTAGAGATTGTACAAATTTTCGACGCACCCAGAAAGTTTTTTATAGACACCCCCTAGAATCTAAACTCTTGATAAATTGTGGGTATGAAAATGAATATGCTTATAATATCAACATCATTACTCTTAGTCGCTTGTGGTCAGGATTTACGGTCCAAGAGAATAAGCCCAGGCGATGTCTTAGGACTAAAGGGATTGGAAACACAAGAGTTTCAAAAACTCTCCGCAGAGATTAACTCAAATGCTCCAGAGTTTATTTTTCCGAAGGACAGTGATTTCGTTACAGTAAGAGTTACTTATAATAATGAGAAATTAAGAGAATTTGAAAGTACGACGATACCTGGGCACATGTGCCGATATGCTTTTATTCAAGAAGAAGTAACCCAAAGAGCAGTTGTCACCGAAGTAAATAATCAAACAACTTATGAGATGAATACTGTTAAAATCCCAATAAATCCCGCCTATACGGCAGTTCCAAATATGCTAGTTCAAAAAGAAGCTTGTGAAGGGGAAATTCAACTTCTAACGGAAACTGAAAATAACACTCCCATAAACTTTAGTGATTCTCATCGAAAATTCAGTCAATTTATCAATGAGGGACTATTCAAACTCACAAAAGGCTGTGATGGGTCCCTTTCGATTGGAGAGGAACTTTGCTCTTCTTTAAGAGTAATAAGAGTCATAGAGGCGACACAAAGCTTTCCAACCTATAGCCTAACAGTGGAAATAACAACTTTATCAAAACAAGGCGATAAGACTAACCATGACCTCTTCATGGAAGTTAGTCCAAAGCTTTCCTACTTTTATCCTTATGGACTATTTAATTTTTCTGGGTATCACCCATTAAAAACAGAAATCAATAAAGATGTTGAAGCAATTGAGTTAATAGACTCAAGCCTATAAATATCATTGTAGAGAAGAGAGAACTTCTGTCTCTTCTTTTTGACTCTCAGAGACGTTATCAATGGATTTAGGCTTTCTCTTAAATTTGTCCCAAACTTTCCCACCTAGAACAATCGCATCGGCTTGAATATTAAGCATGGCAGGAATTAGAAATAAAGTAAGAAATGTTGCTAAGAAAAGTCCCCATCCCATAGATAAGGCCAGAGGCTTAGTAAACCCACTATCTCCCCCTAACCCATAGGCCATAGGAAAAACACCACCGAGGGTCGTAATACTTGTTAATAATATGGGTCTTAAACGAGTCACAGCGCCCATAACGATAACGGAGCGATTAAAGCGCCTCTTCATTTCTGTGAGCCCATTAATAGTATCAACCATAATTAGCGAATCATTTACCACAACACCGGCCATACCGATGATCCCAACAATCGCCATTACATCAATATCTTGCCCATGAAAGTAAAAGGCCCAAATAACACCAACAACCCCGAACGGAATGGCTGCACCAATCAGAATAGGCTGGAAAAGAGAATTTAGAACAAGACTTAAAACTAATAGAATGAGAAGAACACAAAATATCGCCATCTTACTAATAGATTTCTTATTCTTTTTGGCCTCCTCATCAGCATCTTCGACAAGAAAATCCTGGCCGGTAAACTTCACATTTAGAGGCGCCATAATTTTTTGAAGTTTTTTAATAAAAACTTCCTTTTTAATCAATTTCTCATCATAACGAACATCTACTTCATAGTTACGAGATAAATCCTTATGGTTTAAGCTTCTTAACCTCTTCTTTTTGATCCAGTTCCCTAGTTTTGCGAGAGGAACCAGTAAACCTCTTTGACCTAGGACTTGAATCTTATTCAAGGAATCAAAGGAAAGTTTCTCACCATCATCAAAATAAGAGAGAACCTGAACACTCTCTCCTTTAAAACGAACGTCTCGTATTTTATTTTTAGTAACGAATTGACGCATTTGCATCGATACATCTGTGGCCTCTATGTCATACAACTTCAAGGCGTCATCATTAATTTTAAAGTCCCACGTCTCGACGATAAGCTTCGGGTCAATATAAACGCTCTTCGTTTCTTTCAAGGTTTTGGCCGTCATTTCGACTTCTTTTAAGATATCATCTAACTCAACTTTACCCTTGCCTATTACTTTAATACTAACAGTGTGGTCCTTGGCCTTTTCATGACCACTTTTTTCTAAAATGGTTTCTAGCCTTTTGAAATTTTCTGTTTTTAGCTTTGGAAGATTTGCTTCAAGTAAATCATTAATCCGTTTTTTAGCGCCCTCTATATCAGGGTGGGTTTGATTAAAACGAATAGCAACGTTAGCAAAACGATCACCATTATATTCCTCTCCAGAAATATAGGCCCACCCAATATTACCTTCTATATGGCTATATTCCTTTTTATCAATAGCTGCCAAAAGATCCCAAAGAGGTTTCATCTCTTTTTCTGTCTGGGCCAAAGAGGTACTTTCTTTTAATTCGGCGATAATCCTTACTTTTTCTGAGCCAATTCTAAGGTTAAATTTGAATGGAACATTTTGACTAGCAAAGTAGAAAGTCCAACCAGAGAAAATAGTAAAAAGTAGGACTAAAGGATAACGCCACTTGAGACAAAAGTTCAGGCCTTTTTCATAGCCCACTTTCACTTTATCAAAAATGCCGCCTTTTTTATATTTTACAGGTTTTTTTACAAAATGGGCCAAATGGTTTGGCAAGACAAAGAAGGACTCAATAAGGCTCATGCCGAGCGCGGCGAAGACAACCCAAGGAATTGCTGCCAGAAATTGAGAGAGACCATCATCTGCTAATAGTATTGGAGTAAAGGCCACTGCAGTTGTTAACACTGTCCCCAAAATAGGGACGAAGGTTTTTCTAACGGCCATCATGGCGGCCTCTTTTGGAGGATGACCAATTTCTAGATACTGCATATATTGTTCAGAAATAATAATGGCATCATCCACCAATATTCCTAAAATCAGGATCATCCCCACAACGGATATAATATCGATTTTCATACCCATTGCGCCTAGTACAATAAAAGTCGCAAAGTATGCTAAAGGCAAACCAAAGGTCGTCATTAAACTAGTTTTAAATCCAAGAAACGCAAAGAGAACAAGGACGACTAAAACAACCCCCATTAAAGCGTTACTCTTAAGAACGTTTAATTGCCTTTCAATGTAAGCAGGTCCGTCATCCGTAATTTGCACCAATATTTCTTTTGGCGCTTTTTCATTTATCTCCTTGAGTACCTTTTCTACTTCTACTTTGGTATTTAAAGTATCTGTGTCGAGATCCTTAAAGAGAACAATCCCTACAGATGGCTGACCATTAGTGAATTGTTTATATTTTTGCTTAGGAATTTCAAAAGAAATTTTCGCAATATCCTTCATCCGAATTAGAGTTCCGCTACCATTTCCTTTTACAATAAGTTTTTCTAAGGATTCTAGAGATTCAATACGATGTGAGATCTGTACAGCTATCGTCGATTCGCCTTTATCAATGGAACCAACAGGTAGAGGACGAAATTTCTTTGTTAAAGCTGTTTGAATATCTTGATAGGATAGACGATACCGGGCCATCGCTTGTTGGTTGAACTTTATTAGAATATCAGCTTTTGAGGCACGATCCGTTACCTTAACGATTCCTGGGACCTTTCTTAATTGATCTCTTATCTCTCTCAACCACAGTCTATGCTCGGGGTTATAGTTATCAAAATTTATAATACTCAAAGAACTAAACCAGAAACTCGTAAGTTTTTCGTTTACTACCTGAAGATTCTCGATGTCTTGAGGAAGTTCTGATTTAATATTGTTAACGGACGCTAGAATGCTTTGATACAGATCATTAATTTCCGTGTCCGACAGTTCAGATTTAACCCCTACTGAGACGGAAGAAGTCCCTTCTTGTGACTTTGAAGTAATTTTATCAATCCCAGCAAAATTTTGGATCGCCTCTTCGATAGGAAAGGTCACAAAGTTCTCTACCTGCTCCGGACTTGCTCCTCTGAGAGTGGAGCTAATATTTATTATGTTTATTTTCCATTGAGGTACAAGGTCCCTCTTCATATTATTAAGAGCGACAATACCCATGATAATAATAGAGGCACTTAGAAGGTTTACTAAAAATGAACGATCAATGAAGTAGCGAATTAGTTTTTTCATAGGCCCGCTGGATAAAGTTAATTCAACCCTAGTAAATTCAATTTATTAACTAACATATGGCCTTTATAAAGTGGTGATATCGAGTAGTTTTTACGGCCATAAACTTATGTAATATCATGTTCTTATAGATTTATTTTTCTTTAAGGGGCAAAAAAAGGTCAAAACAATATAGAAAGTTCTCTTTATAGTAGGTTTTATATCAACTGTGCCAATAGAGTGTTAGAAGTTCTCTTTATGAGTACGGCACAAACAGAAATCAGCGATTAGTAGACAATGACAAGCGATCAAAAAAACAACCCTCTCCATGGCCTAACTCTAGAAAAGATTCTAGTGGATCTTGAGACCCATTATGGGTGGGAGAAATTAGGTAAGTTGATCAGTATTCGTTGTTTTAATAGTGACCCGAGTATTAAGTCTAGTCTTAAGTTTCTTCGTAAAACTCCATGGGCAAGAACTAAAGTAGAAGAACTCTATCTGAGGACCCGCTTTTAGAGTACTGGCCAATTTTATGGGCAAATTTCTAAGTTGTTATAACTAAATAAAAACGTGTCCAAAAATATATATTACAGTCTTTAAGTTACCAACTTCATTAAGTAATCCTCCCCTCTAAGATCCAATCTATTCAAAGGCCCTTGAGTGTATTGACCAATTTGTTACTGTTTAAGTACCCAAGAGACAGAATCTATGGTTTTTGTGTTGTACGTCAGTCAAAGTGGTATGTAAGCTGAGCCAAAAATCCAAAGAAAGTGACGCCATTTTAGGGGATAAGTTAGGCCACATGGAGTGCGCCCCTTGTCCAAGAAGACCTAAGTGGAGTTTTCTGGAGTTCTCATGTTTACCTTTAACACTTTTCAGAAGTCCTTGGCGGTCACTCTGTTGGTATTATTTTTTACTGGATGTAACCAACAAGAGTTTTACGAAAAAGAATTCTTAGAGGGAGTTGGTATCCCTGAAGATACTATCGAGCTTCCTGATGAACCAAAAATAGCAGATAGCACTACTGGTGGTACTACTGACGGTGGTTCTACTTCTGGTGGTTCTACTACTGGCGGTACTACTGACGGTGGTTCTACTTCTGGTGGTTCTACTTCTGGCGGTTCTACTGATGGTGGTTCTACTACTGGCGGTACTACTGACGGTGGTTCTACTTCTGGCGGTTCTACTGATGGTGGTTCTACTTCTGGCGGTACTACTGACGGTGGTTCTACTTCTGGCGGTTCTACTGATGGTGGATCAACTTCTGGCGGTTCTACTGATG
>Ga0129324_10000077_pt1 | contig 61997 bp, 64 predicted proteins | sample CPBDNA_7_FD_96879 | JGI IMG/M metagenome (GOLD analysis project Ga0129324, IMG submission 96879) | Freshwater to marine salinity gradient microbial communities from Chesapeake Bay, USA - CPBay_Spr_15_0.2_DNA | ecosystem: Environmental > Aquatic > Marine > Coastal | place: USA: Chesapeake Bay... | reverse complement strand
GAAAATGATGTTCACGTCACAATTAATATCGTTATGGTTCCCGAATGGTTTGAAGAGTATTATAAAGAAGCCCTCTTCTTTCATGACGCCGGAATAAATGTCACTTTAAAACCTCAATCAGATCCGACTGCTAGCCGAGTCGTTGATGGCTATACTACTGAACAGCTCGATATTCTTTACAATGGCATGCCTCAAAGAGACTACACCAAGGCCCGAATGGAAAAGCTAGGAAAGTCTGCCATTCGACCGAAACCAAATATATCGTTAAAAGAAATGCAACTAGAGTTTGGAGATAACCCAGACGTTCCTCAAAAAATGCAAATTGAGATGAAGGACTCCAAAGGTAAGAAATGGTACATGGACCAGGCAGAACGCTTTAATGCTTTTAACTTTAATCAATTCAAAGGTTGGAGTTGCCATGCAGGCTTTCAAGGCTTGGTCATAAGAGAGCCAGATGGTTTCATTAAGAGAAGCTATAGCTGTCACGACGAACCAATTGGTCATATTGAAAAGGGATTTAAAATTTTTGATGCTCCCGCCACTTGCATTACACCCACTTGCGTCTCAAGTGTAGATAGCAAAATACCAAAAAGCCGAGTTTAATGAATAGCGATATTGTATTTATATCATTCGATGAAGATAATGCTGATGAAAACTGGAATCAGCTCATAAAGAACTATCCTTCTTCTTATCGTATCCATGGCATCAAAGGAATTCACATGGCCCACAGAGAGGCCGCAAGAGTTGCCAAAAGTCCTTTTTTCTTTACTGTGGATGCAGACAACATCATTCATGACAGACCCTTTGAAAATATTCCAGAAGGCATAACAGAGAGAAATGTCTGTGTATGGAGAAGTATCAACCCTATTAATGGACTAGTTTATGGATACGGAGGAATTAAGCTTTGGCCGAGGTCTCTTTTTCAGAAGTCCCAAAGCTTAGGCTCCTTTGTCGACCATGCCACCGAAATTGCTCCTCACTACAAAGTCATCCATAAGATTGCCAGTACTACTTCCTTTAATACCTCTCCTTATTCAAGCTGGAAATCTGGGTATAGAGAATCATTTAAACTCATGAGAAGTGTACAAGAAAAGAACGATAAGCAAGCCCTTGAACGACTTAAGATATGGTTAACCGTAGGAATGCATGCGAAATTTGGCGAATGGTGTCTTCTTGGAGCTTACGAAGGTGCTTCCGTCGCGAAACAAAGAGATAAGAATTTCTTAAATAATTTTGGTGCTCTTAAATCTATCTTTTCAAAGAGAGAGCTATTTTCTCCTATCGAAGAAATTGCAAAATTAAAAAATAATCCTGACATATTGAGCTTAGGAGTTGATTTACTTTCACCCGACCACTCTGAAGAGGTGGCGAATCAAGTCACCCACAAATACCATCATGACACTTTCAATCTGGTATAATCACATGGTGACCATCTTTAGTATCTATAGAGAGCTTATTTGGGTAAAGATTTTTAACATACTCATTTGAATTTACATAAGTATCACAATGGGAAAGAACCCTACGTTCCCTTACCTTTTCCAATTTAAAATTAGAATCAATATTTATTTCGCTTTCTTCATTAAACGTATAGATCTTCTTCCTAAAATTTTGACTATTTTTTAGAATAAAATATTCAAGTATAGGTTTACGATTAATCTTCGGGATCTTTAAAATTTCTATTAAGAATTGTTCGTCACCATTCAAACAATCACCATGATAATAATTTATGATACTTTTTCTTTCATCTTTTATCTCTAAGGAACCTGGCATAGGTAAGGCAACAGAAGAGATCATTTTATTGAGATTAATCAGATAGAGATAGTCCAAATTCCAAATCTTACCTTTTTCCCCTTTTCCTCTACCAGAAACTAGTATCATGATGTCTCCATTTTTCGTAAAAACATCTCTGATTTTTGCATAGTAAATATTTAGTTTACCTAGCATCCTATTACCGATTAATATTTCGGAGTACTTCCAAAAATTTATTGAGCCATCATCTTGAGGATTAATATAGTTTTTAACCGAAAATAAGTGTCCTACTTCCGGTTTACTAGTATCCACCTTTTGATTTAAGACCTTATTTTTGTATTTTTCGATATTTTCTTGCCGCTGAATATTTGAATCGATTTCTTTAGAACAAGAAACTCCCAAAATGATTGAAAATAGTGAAATAAATTTTAAAATCAAAAAACCCTCTTAATTGTTAATATACGGTTATCCTAGTATTATATAGTATTTTAATTAAAGAGTAACTTTGTCCTGTCATTCAATAAAAGAATTTAGTCATATGCCCGAGTATTATAATAGAGATTTATTTGTATGCATGTAAAAAGAAAAGTCCTTTATTCATTCATTACATTCGTCTTATTGTTACTTTTTTTTGAAGTAATTTCCTGGCTTTCATTCAAATCGATTGAGAAAAAGTTTGTAATTGGTAAGAGATCCTACCAATACTATTCAAATAAAAAACGACACCCCTACCTTGGGTTTTATGAGGCCGATAACCCCCCTCTTCTCTTCACCCAAAAAAGGTCTAGTGAGATAATCAATATGGCCATATATGGAGGGTCTGTTGCAAAGCAAGTATGCTATGAGGAGAAAAAAAACCACTTAATCATTGGTGGTTTAAAAAAGCGTTATCCTCAAGAGACCTTTAATATTGAATGCATTGCCATGGGCGGAGGGAGACAACCTCAGCAATTAATCGCCTACCTCCTTTATGGCGAAAAGTATCAAGTGAATATATTCCTTGAAGGAGTCAATGAACTTTCGGGTTTAAGAAGAGCTCTTTCTCCAGAATATCCTTTATCTAGAGTCGGCCTATTTGCTGCAGATAACACCTTAATAAATAAGAAGGCACTCTTACTTGGCCTTCAGAAATGGGCGGCAACAACACTGGTAGAGACTTCCTCAAATACGTTGAAGGTTTTCAAGACATTATTGATTTATGTTACTTACGACCTCCACAGAGGAATTATCCGAAATCAATTAAATTCTGGTGATTATAAATACCCGCCACGAGAGAAGTTATTAGAAATTTGGCGTGAGGCCATAAAAAAGATTGATACTATTTCTTTTTATAGAAAAGACAAAACCTATCTGATCTTTCAACCCGTATTTGAAGCGAAGAAGGAGTATCAACCACAAGAAAAGGAAATACAACGAAAGGAAGGCCCAAAAAGGTTTTTAGAAGACTTTAATAAAATTAAATCTATTAATAATCTTAAAAAAATAAAATATTTAGACTATTCCAGTTTTTTTCTTGAGTCAAAAGAGCAAGACTTTATAGATGACGTCCACTTGACTGACAAAGCAATCAACAAGCTTCAACAATCCATTGGAGAGAAGTTAGACCTATAAGGTATTATGATTTTAGTTGACCACAGGCCGCTAAGATAGCATCTCCCTTGGTTCTTCGCACCATTGTAGCAATACCATAGCTCTCAGTTACTTTTTTATATTCTTCAATCGCCTTGTCACTCGGGCGAGTATAAGTTGTGCCAGGAAAAGGGTTAAATGGAATTAGGTTTATCAGTGGATTCAAGTCTTTGATTAACTGTGCCGTTTCGTGAGCAAAAGATATACTGTCATTAAGTCCTTCAATTAAGAGGACTTCAAATGTCACAAACCTTTTCTTCTCGAGAGGAATCTTTTGGATAACACTTAAGATTTCACGGAGAGGATACTTTCTATTTAGCGGAATAAGCTCGGACCTTATATTATCATTAGGACTGTGTAAGCTTAAGGCCAGATTGACTGGAAGAGGGTCGCTTAGCCAATCCTTTAGACCGGGTAAATAACCCGCTGTTGAAATCGTAATTTTCTCTCTCCCTAAGCTTAAACCGTTTTGAGAGAGAAAAACTTCACAGGCCTTACGAACAGCACTCATATTATGGAGAGGTTCCCCTTGACCCATAAAAACAATATTAGAAACCCGTTCTTTTATACCAATTTCCTTCAGCCAAGAAAGGGCACTTACGACTTGGCCCACAATCTCTTCAGTTGAAAGATGCCGATCAAATCCTTGCGTCCCTGTGTAACAAAAGGAGCAATTCATAGCACAACCAACTTGAGACGATAGACAAAGTGTGTACTTCCCTTGAAAGGGAATAAGAACACTTTCAACCCGTCTACCATCAGGAAAGGCCATTAAAAACTTGGTCGTATCTTGCTTAACGATACTTGCTGTATTTTTTTGAGTTTGAGTAATTCTTGGTAAAGAAAAAGTTATGTTCTCAATTAGAAAGGTTTTGGTCTCTTTACTTAAGTTAGGAATCTCTGGAGAAAATTCCAGCTTTTTATAAACATAATTGAAAAGAAGGCTTGCTCCAGCCTCCTTTAAGTTTTGTGACTTCAATAAGTTCTGTAAATCCTTAAAGGATAAGGAGAAGAAGTTAGTTTTTATTTGATCTGCCTTTACTTCCAAGAGCTAAAGACCTCAATGATAGTCTTCATTTTCTCAAGGTAAGAATTAAGATAATCATTAAGAAACTTCTCAACGACAATGGCATCTGGGTTTTTAGAAAAGGAATCCACCAGTACAAAGGCGAGATCATCTTGAATGCGTTTCTCTACCGACTCCAGCACGCATTCTTCTTTGTTGATGTCATTAATAGTGAAGTCATATTTTTGAGGATTTAAACAAAGGTCAATCATAAAGCGCGAGAACTCTCCAACTGCCTTATCCTGGGAGATTATTTCAGATAAGTTCTCAAAGAGGTTGCTTTCACCTTTAGATACGCCCTCAACTCGTAAAAGTACCTCAATTTGACCTGCGGTCTTTTTTTCAATTTCATAGGCAGCAAATCCATTCATGGAGCAAAATAAAATACAAATGAAGATTATTACTCTGTACATAATGTGCCTCTATTAAGGTTATTTAAGTGTTACCTATTATGCCTAATATTGAACTAGCACAAATGAAGACTCACTAATCCCTGTAAAACTTATGTGTTCAATTCTTATACGGCCAAGGGATTTCAACCACTTCCGCGCTGCGGACAATCTGGACGTAAATATTACCTGAACCCTATTAATGAATGATTTAAGGAGCTAATCTCCACTTTTCCAGAGGAGTCATAATTATGAAGTCATTACTTATCTCAATTCTACTTAGTGCCTTATTTTCACCTACATTCGCAACCGAATGCGAAAATATGGGAAGGGCTACGACGACTGATCAAAAGAATATGGCCTTTGATATTGCCTTCAAATTCCTTGAATATTCTCAAAAAGAGATCATTAGCTTGGAAACCGAAGACTATGTCAGCTGGAAGGTAAATCAAATTGGCTGTATGGCCGACATCGTTCACTACGCTAAAATAAGAGTTGTTAAAAAAAATGGCCCCGGAAAAAGGTGTGTAACTGAGCTTGACCTGTACACAAAGGACTTCTTCGTGGCCCAGATCAACTACACCAGAGACTACAAACCTAGAAATGTTGTAACTGACTGCTATGAAGAAAATACTGAAGAACAAATAGCAAGAAATAAGTGCGAGCAAATGACTGCATGTCCTAGGGCCGAAGGTGGCACATTATATAGAGATATCTCTGCCAACTGTGAATGCCGCCATACATATGACTTCGTTCAATATGAAGACACTTTAGACCTCTATGACAACTTCTATAGTCCAAAAAGAGAGTTTTCTAAACCACCAGGGGTTGAAGACCTATTTTAATACCCGAGCAAATTCGTGTGTCAAAAATAACTAAATCCTCATAAAGATTAACTGCTTATACCTTTCTTATCCGTTTTAGGAGATGCTAACCTTATACAAATAGGTAAACATCCAAGGACGGATTGATGAAAAACCATTATTTGCGGCTAACCTTTTTATTAGGTCTGAGTTTGTGTCTGAGTTCTCCAATATGGGGATCCTTGGCCGATCACCCATACTATGCGGAACACCTCGCCAGCATTCAGAAAGAGACTGACCAGAAGTTAAAGTCTCTTCTTGGAGAGGCCATCGACAATAATATTGTCTTTAGCTACAAAGCGGCCAGGCGCTACCTTTTTGGCGATATCTACTTAGAAAAAAGAGGCTCTAAGTATGTTGTTACAGATACTTATTGCGAAGAGGACTTTACACCACAAGATGGTGTAGGCCCTGATCAAATACCGAATCACCAACAGGTCAATTGCGAACATACTTGGCCTCAGAGTCGCTTTAATGGTCGCCAGAGCCGAAGCGCTCAAAAAAGTGACCTCCACCACCTCTTTCCTGTCAAGGCCATCGCAAATAGTGCGAGAGGCAATATTCTTTTTGGTGAGGTAAATGGAGGCAAGCTATCAGGTTGTGAAGCTTCTCTCAGAGGCGATGATATTTATAAAAATACAGCGGCCTTTGAACCACCTAAATCTCATAAGGGAAATGTGGCAAGAGCAATTTTCTACTTTGCTGTTCGCTACAAGATGGACATTCCAGCAACGGAAGAATTGCACCTCCGCCAATGGCATCGTCTTGACCCCGCAGACAGTGATGAAATTCGTCGTCATGAAAGAATCTACGAGCTCCAAGGAAACCGTAATCCTTTTATTGATGATCCAGATCTTATTGAGCAATTCACAGACATTTAGCGGGTAAATAGTGACTCAAGGTAGCGATCGCTTAAATTTAAAAATCTTTAGCTTTGCCTTTCTTGGTGTGATTATCATTAACCTTTATGTCTTTAAAGGAATGTTCCACTCCTTTGCCTTTGCCTCCATAACGGCGGGAACATTTTATCCTTTGCACCAGTATATAAAAAGGCGCTTTAAAGTTTCTAATGAACTTAGTGCCTTTATTGTAACTTTACTGATTATCGTTTTATTAGTTATCCCAGTAATCTTCATCATTTTACAAATTTCAGGAGAAACTGTGGGGCTCTACAGTAACCTTCGAGCAGGGCTATCTGTTACTAAAGTAAAACAATTTCTTTTTGGGGAAGGACCAGTAGGATCCTTTCTTATTTCTATCTCTGAAGTTGTTGGGATAGACCTTGACCTAAATGAACTCTATGGCTCAATTTTATCAAAGGTCCAAAGTTATAGCGGAAAGATATTTGGGACCGTTAACCACTGGGTCTCCGACACGATCTCATTTCTTTTTAATTTCCTCATTATGATTCTCGCAATTTTTACACTTTTTGTTGAAGGGGATAGGTTAAAGGCCTTTGCCTTTAAGCTAAGTCCTCTTCCAGATGATCAAGAACAAAAAATTTTAGAAAAGTTTGCTCAAATGAATTATGTGACTCTCATTTGCAATGGACTTGGAGGTATTATCCAAGGCCTTTTAGCTGGCGTTGGGCTGTGGTTAGCTGGGTTTGAATCTATCTTTCTTTGGTCTGCAGTAATGGTAATTCTCGCCTTTATTCCCCTACTCGGTATCTCAATCATCACAATCCCTGCGGCCATTTACCTTTTTGCTATTGGAGAACAAGTCAGTGGCACAGTATTCTTTCTCTATACTTCTGTTATTGCTCTTTTGGTAGAGAACTGGTTTAAGCCAATCTTCATGGGCAAGAGAATTAAGGTAAATACTCTTCTTCTTCTCTTTTATATTATTGCAGGAATGGGAACTTTTGGAATGGCAGGTATATTCTACGGACCTCTCATCTGTATCATTTTCTTAACAATGGTAGAAATATTCCAAGAATACTACCTACCACGCTTCAGTTAATTTTAAGAAACAAAGGCCACTTTCATTAATACTGACTTTGGGTTTAAGCTAAGAACTTTTTCTCCTGCTTTTTGAACCTCAATATTATTGAGAAAGTTTTGATAATCAGCTTCATTTTTCCATTGGGCATAATTAATAATTTTTCTCTTATCAAGAGAGGTATGAAGGTTTGCCGAAATAAATCCTGGCTGATTCCTCACAACATTATCTAAAAATGATTTAATATGGGCCACATTCTCTTCGCTATCCAATGGATCCACATCAAACTCTACTAAGACCGTTAAAATGCCCCTATATTGATCAATTACCGCCAATTTAAACTCCTTTTCTTTTTGATACAAAACTTATCGGACCCTTCTTTTCATTACAAAGACTTAGAGCGATGTTTATTTTCACCCTCGGCAAATTTTTCTCCTTATGTCGAAACCCCCTCTGGATCGGCATATTCGCGCCCCTACAACCGAAAAGGACATCATACAAATATTCAAGCGCTTAGGACAAGCAAAGGATTGTGTAATGACTCATTACCTGCGGATGACTATTACCATTTTTGTCACACTAATATTTTCATATCAATCTTCTTCCTGTGTTGGTGGTAAAGGATTTTTCCCAAAAAATAATTGGCGTATCCCGATTGAGCACAAGGCCCTAAATGGTATAACGGAGATTCAGTTTAACGATATTATCGATAACGTCGCTAATTTTTATCACCCTATTTTTCAATCGAAAGGTGCCCAATTAGTTGTGGAAAGACTTTGGAGTGATGGCACAGTAAATGCTTTTGCTACCCGCAAAGGAAGCCAGTGGATTGTTCAAATGTATGGAGGTCTCGCTCGTCACGGCGAAATTACATCAGATGGATTTGCCTTAGTACTATGCCATGAAATTGGTCACCACCTTGGAGGAGTTCCTCGCTATCCAGGTCAGAATGGCTGGGCCTCTAATGAAGGTCAGAGTGATTACTTTGCCGCGACAAAATGCCTTAGAAGAGTGTGGTCAGGAGATGATAATCAACAAATAGTTTCAGGTATGGGCATTCCTTCAACATTGAAAAGTAAATGTAGTAGTGAATGGGGAAACGCAGATGATCAGGCGATGTGTATGAGAATCGGTATGGCCGGTTTGTCGACAACAAGAATGTTTGCCGTTTTATCAGCAGGAAGAATGCCTGCTTTCGATGAGGCAGATAACACTCAAGTCAACCAAACCGTTGACTCACATCCTCCCTACCAATGCCGCTTGGATACATACTTCCAAGGAGGGCTTTGTACTGTGGACTATAGTGAAGAGATTGGTCAGTCAAATCCCAATATAGGAACCTGCAACCGAGCGAGTAATCAAGAAGTGGGATCAAGAAGGTTGTGCTGGTACAGTCCTTCATCAAATGGAGGAGGAACTCCGCCACCACCGCCACCAACAGGAACTTCTCCAACTCCTACAGTAAAAGGCCAAACTCAAGTGACAAGTAATAATCCAAATATGCCCATTCCTATGAGCATTGACCTCTCGGGTGTTAATGGTGCCACCTCTGTTGTCTTAGAGGCCTCTAAACCAAATACTTCCTTTTCTAACCCCAACGGCTCAGCACCAGATCCAGTAAACTCTCTTGGACATGTTATTATAAATGGAACAAGGGGTGTCTATAATCTGTTGCCTGCTCGTCAACTACCCAATTGGGGTCGCTATGAGTTTAGGGTCTTGGCACTTGACCGCAATAAGAGAGTCTTAAGTAACTTTTCACAACCCTTTATATTGGACTTAAGCCGTTAAAATAAAAGACCAAAGGAGAGCCCAAAATCAAAAAAGTTCTCCTTTTTATTCTTGTTGGTAACTTCAAAGCTTCCAACTGCTCCATTTAAAGTGGTCATTAGATTACCTTTTATAAGTTGAACACCAAAATTTTGTCCAAAAGTAACAAATTCGTGTGCGATCGCTGTTCGTAAACCTTCTTTAAACTTTAAGTTGTAGCGGCCATCATCCTTAAAAACGCCAATAAAAATTAAAAGACTTTCTGTAAAACGATAACCACTAATGAGCTCATATGTTCCATATCCCGATTCTATTATAAGTTCTCGATCAATGCGTGGTTCCCCATAAACCTCTCCCGCATTTATTTCTTCCCCAGAGACATAGAATGAATAACCGATACGAACTGCTAATGAAAAGTTTCCTGCCCCTGCAGAGATCGCCGGATCTCCAAAAAGTTGAAATTTTATAGCTCCCTGAATTGCCTGTTGGATACCAAAATATAATTCAAAATCCAAACTATCTGATAATCCAAAAGCAGGCTTAAGAAAACTTGCATAGCTAGATCCAATAACTGGTTCATCAATAATATTTTGATCTCTCAAATCTGGACTTGGTTGTAAGCGAATAGTTTTAACCACACCCGTTTCAAGTTTCGTAATACCAAAGCCAGAGGTTTCAGGAGTTGTGAATCTCGCCATTGGAAACTTTTGTGTACTCCCACAAGAAGTAAGAGCACAAATAAGTGATAAAAAAAGTAGGGACTTAATTTTAATTCTCACGCTACTATTCTAGCGCATTAAAGATTAAAAGGGACTCCCTAAGGAGTCCCTTCTTTTCCTGCGACGACTTTTTGAGGAGAGAAATCGTCAATTTATTTAGTATCATCCATGACAGTTTGCTCATCTTCCATGATAAACATTTTGGTCAACTGATTCTTATATATTTAAGCTCTGCTGGGCGACATGCCCCTTCTTGTTATCACCACTATTATCAGTAAAGTTTAGTGAAATCACTTTATCACTTCGTGTGGTCAAACCTAGCCCGTGAGTATGTGAACGTTTTTGGTATGGAATATGCTGCTCACCATTTTCTTGTTCTTCTTTGCAAGTAATACAAAGAGTTGCTGTTGGTCTTGCTAATAGTCTTCCTGTTGATATATCTCCATCACACTCATCACAGTGACCAAAGGTTCCTTTTTCAATTTTATCTAATGCTGTCGCTACTTTCTTAAGGAAAAAACTTTGTCTTCCGTTTAGTTTAAGTGCGAGATGCTGATCACGATCGCCCAGTGCTTGATCGACTAGGTCCCCTGACTGTGGGGAATTAAGTGCTTCATCTAATGCCAGATCTCCTAGATGGGAATCACTTAAAATATTGCTAAATAGTTGCTTGAAATGATCTAGAGTTGCCTGCTTCATAACCTATTCTCCTGTTTATCGTTTTGGTTAAGTTCACATACTTCCGATAGTGACCAGGCCTCTTGCCTGGGGGACCTTCCTGGTCCGCAGCTGAAGTTATATAAGCAAGCTCTGTGCCAAAAATGAAACCTAGTAATTTCAAGGGATTCAATAAATTTCACATGATACCAAAGCGGCACGATGGCCAAGTTGGCATTGTCTTTTTGACCCCTTGTGTAAGATACTGTCAGAGATGAAGCTAAATAACGACCACTTCCTGGAACTTATATGAGAGCAATTTTATTCGGGGCCAGTGGTCTTGTCGGCCAATCTCTTTTAAATGACTGCCTTAATAACCCCAGTATTGAAGAACTTACTGTAATTCTAAGAAGAGATATCACCCTACCTGAATCTAAAAAATTGAAAAAAGTTATAAACCCTCTAACTGATATAGAAAGCTTAAGGGTTCATCTTGATATGGACATTTGCTTTTGCTGCTTAGGTAGCACCATAAAGAAAGCAGGCTCCAAAGAGGCCTTTAAAAAGGTCGACTATGATCTCCCTTTAAAGATTGCAGAGCTTTTCAAAGCAGTGGTCCCACAAGGGACTTTTGCAGTCATCACCGCACGTGGTGCAGATAAAAACTCGGCGATTTTTTATAATAAAGTTAAAGGAGAGCTTGAAGAAGATTTAAAAGTCCTGCAACTAAAGCACTTAATAATAGCTCGCCCCTCATTGATTATAGGCGAAAGACAAGAAAGTCGCCCAGTGGAGTTTATCAGTCAGAAACTCTTCAACCTAATCGACCCTATTATTAAAATGATTTCACCAGGAGTAAGAGGTATTCCTGCATCTGTTATTTCAAATACCCTTCTCAAAAAGTCTCTAGCGCCAGATGGTGCCATTGAAATATATGAATCAGATAAACTTTGGTCTCTCTATTAAAGATTAATAGTGCGGATCCTCTGCCATAAGATAGCTTTGAACGTAGTCTTTGACTGAGTCCTCTAAAGTTCCAAATTTAAATTCAGGAAAGACCTCATGAAACTTCTTCATATCTGCCTGAGTATAGTATTGATACTGATTTCTAATTTCTAATGGCATATCAATGAACTCTATTTTCTCGGACTTACCCATCGCTAAAAAAGTTGCTTTTATTAAGTCGAGAAAGCTGCGGCACTTACCAGTACCCATATTATAAATCCCTGAAGATCCTGGAACTCTCTGTTCCATGAAATGAAGCATGCCATTAACAACATCACGGACATAAACAAAGTCTCTTAGTTGTTCACCATCTTTAAACCCATCTTTGTGAGACTTAAAAAGTTTAACCTTACCATTATCGTTTATTTGACCAAAGGCCTTGTGAACAAGACTTCTCATATCATCTTTATGGTATTCGTTTGGCCCAAAGACATTAAAAAACTTTAGCCCAAACCAAAAGGATGGTTTCTCTTCTTGTTTGAGAACCCATTCGTCAAAGACTTGCTTTGAATAACCATAACCATTAAGTGGTTTTAAAGTTGGTACTTTAAGATGTTCATCTGAATAACCATCTTTTCCATCACCATAGGTAGCAGCTGATGAAGCATAAAGGATGGGGATATCTCTTTGGCCCGCAATACTAAAAAGCATTTTTGAATAATTAATATTATTTTCCCACAGGTAATCCATATTACGTTCTGTGGTCGAAGAACATGCTCCGATATGGAAGATTTGAGTAACAAGCTCCCAAAAGTCGTCCCCCATACTAAAAAGTTCATCGGCATGGATATAATCAGTAAACTTTAGACCTCTTAAATTTTTCCATTTATCATCACTTTCTAATCTATCAACTACCCAAATTTGATCATGACCACGCTTATTGAGCTCCTTTACAAGAACGCTTCCAATAAAACCTGCCCCACCTGTAACTAAAATCATGCCTTCTCCTCTCTTCTTCTTAGGGTTGAGCCTAAAAGAACAAAAAGCACTAATATTTTTGCTCCATCGGTCTTTCTAAAAAGTCCATGATACATTTGATGGGTTTTTTCTAGCTCAATATATTCTTGGCTTTCTTCAGCAAGCTCATACTTTTTCTTGTTGGCCTCAATGATTGTTGGACTCATATGAAATGTATATATGAGGCTCAAGACAAACAGAGAAGCAAGGGTTGTCCAAAATGTTTTCTTCCACTTAATACTTTCTCTAAAAAAGTAAGCACAAACCCCAAGAATAAGTGAAAGAAGAATCTCAATTTTATTAAAGGTTAAGAAGAGAATCATGCCCAAACTACCGGCATCCTGGCGCGAAGTAAGAGTTCTAAAAATCGTCGGTACGGCATAGAAATCAAGAAAGCATGTCAGGCCAAACCATAGGCCCAAAAAAAACATAAATAACTTACAGGCATTATTCAAAATAATCTCACTTATGGTGACGAGCTAAAAAAGGGTGAACAATTACAGCAACTGCTAAAATCCCGATTTCAAAAAGTAAGACCAGAGGAATCCAAAGACCCATCATAGTATAGGGGTCGGGAGGCGTTAACATGGCCGAAAGAACAGCAAAGCCAACATAAATATAGCGACGCATTTTTCTCAAGCTATATTTTGTGACTAAACCCATGAAGCCTAAAATCAAAAGGACATTTGGTAGCTGAAAAACTACCCCTAAGAATACCAATACCTTACTGGCCAAAATTAAATAATCTTTCAAACTAATTGTCGCCTCAACATTTTGAACCCCAAAGCTTAAGAGAGTTTCAAAGGTAAGAGGGAAAACTAAAAAATAACCAAAAGATACTCCTAAGCAAAAGAAGACAAAACCAATGGCAAGAAATGGACGTACTGCTTTAACTTCATGTTTGTGTAGACCAGGTTGAACAAATTTCCAGACCTGATGAAACCACATAGGAGAGCTAATTATGATTGAAGACCAAAATGCTACCTGTAACTGGGACATGACCTTATCTAACAAACCAAGGTAGACAATTTTACCTAGCCCATCGTGACCAAGACTTTCTCTTAATGGTCTCAAAAGAAGTTCAGAGATATATTCTCCATAACCATAACAAACGAAAAAAGCTAACGAGAGAATGATGATGACACGAATAACAGTCTTTCTTAACTCCTCTAAATGTTCTGTTAGTGTCATTTCTTTCAAAACTCTCTCACTTTGTTTGGACAGTCCATGCTTTGCTTGTGCAAAATGCCAGAAGGCATCATAATAAGTACTATGTCATTATTACGCTATTATATGATAAATTTCTTAAAGTTGACAGTAACACTTTGCTTCATCGGACTCCTTTATATAGGAGAAGGCCCAACTTTTAAGAAGGCCTATGCTAATCAAGTCAACCCCTTAATGAAATGTCTTGGCCAAGAAGAGCTTAAAATTCACCGCGCAAAATCCACAGGACCTGCCTACTATCTTAATCAAGTCTTCGTTAATGAACTCGCAACGATCTATGGGCTAACCCTTAGGCCAAGTGTTCTTGCCGATGTGTGCCAAAAACGATTATTTAGTCCTTCAGTAAATCTCCTAAGAATTCTCCTATTAGATGGAAAAAAGGCGTTTGTAATTCCTAAGGAGGCCAGCGAAGGTGGAGTAGCTGCCTTAACAACGAGTAGTCTTGAGAGCTTCATTGAAGAAACTCCTCATGTCTTTTTTAGTTATCTAAGTAAGCTCCAAGCATTGGCACCTAGTGCAGCATGTTTGGAAAAGGAAATTCCTGAAATTGCCTACTTTATGGAACGTTATAAATGGCTTGAAGATACTATGGGAACAAGAAAGCTTATCTCTGAAAAAAATAAGGTCAATGCTATTTTTCGTAAACTCTTGCGCTTTGATTCAATTATCAAGAAATGTAAAAAAGCTAAGAAATAATCACAAGACTTAAACCTGGACCCAGGTCTTTATCGATTTCTTGCTGAAGACTTTTTCCAATATTCTCTTTTGTCCACTTTCCATCCCCTTCAATAGAGACGAGAACACTTCCGGGACGAGAACCTTTTAAGGAAACCTCCTGCCCTTCTCCATGCTCTTTATTCCAAAGACGTAAAATATTATGACATTCCTTAGCAAGTCCTTGCGGATCAAGCTTTTCCCACATACTCATACTAGGAACAGGCAGATCTTCCTCAACCGGCGCAGACAATAAAGGTGTTAATTCTTCTTTTAAATCGTGGTGACAAGAACCACAACCTATCCCCGCCTGCAAATGATCTCCGAGATCACGAATAGAGTTGATCTCCACTCCGCTTCCAATCAGTTCATGAATATCTGACTTATAGACACCAAAACAGCGACAAATAAGTTCCTTAAAGTCGCGCTTTTTCTGACTCGCAAAGCTATGAAGAGTGTCTTTAACTTCTAATGTAAATTTTCTATAAAAAGTGAAGGCATAAGGAAATTTGCCATGAGTATCAATGACAGGAATATCGCCAAACTCTTTCCCCACAATATTTGAGGCCAATACGGAAAATTGCTCCGCAATCTCATCAGGTCCATCCCACTCAAAAGTGAGATCCATAACCTGATCATTCTTTCCCGTATCAAGATAAAAAGTCAGCGGAAGATTTAAAAGTGAATATTCCCCTTTATACCGCCAAAAAGAGGGGCGCCCTCGATGTTGCATAAGTAACCCTAAATACTAAAATCAATCGGTTCATCAGGTCTTAGGGTCAATATTTCATAACCTTCATCTGTCACTAAAATTGTATGCTCGAATTGAGCAGATGGCTTCTTGTCCTTAGTAATGACAGTCCAACCATCACGTAAGAGCTTACAATGACGAGACCCTAAATTAATCATAGGTTCAATAGTAAAAGTCATGCCAGGCTTACATTCAACGCCTGTTCCTTTTTTACCAACATGCACGACCTGGGGCTCTTCGTGAAACTCACGTCCAATGCCGTGACCACAATACTCTTCCACCACACTATAGCCATGATCATGGGCAATTTCTTCAATGATGGCACCAATATCACCAATGTGAGAGCCCGGCTTAACGGTATCAATACCGGCACGCATACATTTATAAGTAACATCAACAAGCTTCCTAACTTCATCAGGAACATTTCCGACAAGAAAAGTCTTATTGGTATCACCATGGAACTTATTGAGATAAGTCGTAACGTCTATATTTAAAATATCACCATCTTTTACCACATCATCTTTTGAGGGAATGCCATGGCAGATAACTTCATTCAAACTGGTACAAACTGACTTTGGAAAGCCATTGTAATTCAGAGGAGAAGGGTAAGCACCATGCTCGAGAATGTAATCGTGACAGATTTGATTAAGCTCTTCAGTAGAGATTCCGGGCTTAATAAAAGACTCAATATAAACCAGAGTATTTCTGGCCAGAGTTGCCGTCTCACGCATAAGACCAATTTCACGACTCGATTTAATTGAAATCATTATAACCACCAATTTAATAATGCAATGTGTATAGATTTAGGGTCTTCCCCGCCCCCTGTCAAGGGCCACCGCCGAGACAATAGCACCCTGTTTTGTTAATCTCATTGAAAAGAAGAATGACAAGAAAGGCCACGATGGACGTTCAAACAATTATTCGCCTAGATGCCTCCCCCTACCAAAGAACCTCATTTTTTCTCAAAGAAAAAGAGGTCGCTGAAAGTTTTGGGTGCCGCTACTTATTTGTCGATGCCAAAAGAAATGGTCTCAGCTGGCCTCTACCTCCTGAATATCATGGTCCATTTATTCTTATCAGCAATACTCACACAAACTTTAAAAAACTCCCGTCAGAACTCTTAGACCAAACGAAACTACTTATTCATGGCAATAGTGGTTATGACAATTTCGACTATGAAGACGTCCTAACTTGGAACTTTCCCGTAGTCTTAGGTAACCCAGTTAGGGTACCGGCAGTTAGTGAATATATTTTAGGCCATCTATTGAGTCGCTTTGGACTAAGCCCTCACCAAACGGTTTGGGATAAAGATCGCCAATGGCAGCGAGAGCTACTATGTGATCAAAAGATTCTCGTCATTGGCCAAGGCCTCATTGGCGAACGCGTGGGTCTTGCCTTGACTCCGTTGGTTCAGAAGTTAACCTACTTTGACCCCTACAAGAACAAAGGTCCTTCCTTAAAAGAGCTTTTACTTGCTCATAGAATTATCATCCTCACTTCAAGCCTAAATAAGAAGAATCATCATCTATTGGGAGAAGAAGAGCTCAAGGCCCTCCCTTCGAATTTTATTATTATTAATCCCGCAAGAGGATCTCTTATCAATGAATCGGCCCTTATTAATGCTTTAAAAGAAAACCCTAAGGCATTTGCAGTCTTAGATGTTTTCGAGAAGGAACCTTTTAATAATCAATTTACGGAAACAAAAAATATTCATCTGACCTCCCACATAGCTGGAGTTTCAAAAAACCTTGACCAAAGGCTTATCGAATATATTGATAAGGTGATTAGTGATTTTAAAAATAAGTCGGGAGAATTTGAGAATCAGTATCATGATCTGATCCTCAAAAATAGAATTCACGATGGGATGTTGATATGAGCCAGAATTTATCCATAAGACCAATGCTTTGCCCTCCTGGGAATGGTGTTTTTACAGTCAATACCGCGAAAGAAAGGAAGGAAGAGCTCCACCAATTATACTATCAAGAGAAAAATCCTCAAAAAGTTGAAGAGCAATGGTTAAAAAGTTTAGAGAAACTTAAAGACACCAAACTAGCACTCCTAGGAGTATGCTCCGATTGTGGTGGTGGGATTCAAAGAGGAGCAAACTGGGGTCCTCTATTTTTAAGACAGAGTCTTTATAATCTTAATCCGCTCTATAAGAATCCAAACTTTGTTGATTTGGGAGACATCAGAGTCATCCCTCACCTTCTTCATGATAAATACTTAAATGAAGCCACCATTAAAGGATGTCGAAAAGCTCTCTACAATGATGAATCAAGTAAACTTCCCGTATCACCCTTAAGCCAAACCGAGGAAGTACTCAATTCATTTTATGAACTTAATCCCCAGGGAAAAGTTATAACCCTTGGCGGAGATCATAGTGTCAGCTACCCGGCCGTAAAAACCTATCTGCAACATAAATTAAAACAGAAAAAGAAGGTAGCACTCATTCACTTTGATGCTCACACGGATCTATTACACGAACGACTGGGTATTGATCTTTGCTTTGGTTCTTGGGTCACTCATATTCTTTCAGACCTTCCTGGACCTGAGTATTGTTTTCAACTTGGAATTCGCTCAAGCGGTAAAGACCGCGGACATTGGGAGCAGGCCTTTGGTATTCAACAGTTTTGGAATTACGAATTTAAAAAAGAAGGTGCAAAGAAAATCTCTCAATTGATTATAGAAGATTTAAAAAAGAAAGGTGTTGAAGAAATATATGTTAGCTTTGACATCGATGCTCTTGATGAGACAGAGGCCAGTGCCACTGGAACACCTGAAGAAAATGGTCTCATGGTGGATGAATGTCTCAATTTTTTGTATCTGCTGAGCGAAGAGTTTGCCATAACTGGTGCTGACCTTATGGAAGTTGCTCCTTTTTTAAATATGCCCACCAAAAAGCCCAAAATTAACCCAGAGCCACAGGCAACTCTCTTAGCTGCTCAGTCAATTCTGAACTTTTTTGTTGAATGTATGCTTTAAGATAAGAGCGTTTTTAGAGTATAATCACTAAATGGCAGTATTAAAGTTCCCCCCAGTTGAGACAGCCGATGAAAATGGCCTCCTTGCACTAGGTGGAGACCTAGAAGTTCAAACATTGGTTCTCGCCTATAGTAAGGGCATTTTCCCATGGCCAATTTCTGAAGAATTTCCACTTGCATGGTTTTCTCCAGACCCACGGGGAGTTATAGACTTCGACGATCTTGCTCTTAATAAACGTTTTCTACGCTACCTGAAGAGTCAATCACTCAGGTTCACTGCAAACCAAGACTTTTTAGGAGTCATCAATGCCTGCTCCTCTACGCCAAGGAACTTACAGAGTGGAACCTGGATAACAGAGGAAGTCATGTCTAGTTACCATGAGCTTTTTAAAAAGGAATTGGCCTATTCCTTAGAGGCCTGGGATGGAGATAGTCTTGTCGGTGGGGTTTATGGCGTCTGTATTAATGGGATCATTACTGGAGAATCAATGTTTCATACGGCTCCGAATGCTTCTAAGTTTTGCCTCGTCGCCGTCATGGCCCTTTTAAAAAGAGCTGGAATCAATTGGCTAGATACACAAATGGTTACCCCTGTTGTGAAGTCCCTAGGTGGTAAGGAGATTCCCCGTGAAGAGTTTCTTAACCGCCTGTCACAAAACCCTGCCAGAAGCCGTTTAGAAATTTTCCCAGACACCTTAACAGAAGATTTATTTGGTAGTTTTTAGTTGCGAGCGAATAGAGAGAACATCACCAACAGTATATCCTTTGCCCTCATTCAACTCATCTCGAAAAGCTAAGTATTGTAGATCTTTGGCCCAGTCATCTTCAAAAGCCCCTGCCATACTTCCCGTCGGAATAAAAGCGATGGCCCCCTCAGGGCAAATATCCTCACAGAGATTACATAAAATACACTTAAGTGGTTCAAAATGAAATAATGAGGGAGCAGATGGTGCGGAATGTCCCGGCACTGGAGCGACCTGTAAGCAATTAGTAGGACATGCTTGGACACAAAGCTGACAAGAGGTACAGCGCAAACTACCATCCTCGTTCACTGTTAGGACAAGATTATTTTTTTCTAAACTTAACTTTTCTCCTGACTTTAAACGGCCCCAATTTGGTCGTCCTAAGAAACGAAAGAGAATATAAAAGAATTTTCTAAAGAAAAAAACAATTCGCTTATAGATAGGATTAGGAAAATAAACTTCTCTATCAAGAATCACTTTTCTCTCCTTTAAATATTTTAAAAGTAGGAGCTTCTCTACTTATCGCAACTTCTTCATTTTGATAATTGGTGCCATTCCATGACATTTCCCAGTAGGGAGGTAATGGCAACAAACTATCTGCTTTATCGTAAATCTCGTGATTCATAAAGGGACCGGCAAATGCCTTAAATTTTGCACCATTAAAGCGTTCCATTACAGCTTTCCAGCTGGTGTCATCGGCAATCCACTCTGGCATAACGAGGAGAACTTTTTTATGTCCAAGGTCCCCATTATACTCACCAATAAGTTGCTCCACCTTTTCTTTTTTCTTTTGAGTAAAAATTGTTTGAGATCTCAGTATCCCCGACTGAGTACTTCTCTCTGGCCAGCGAATAAACTCATAAGACCAATCCTCTCGATTCGTAAGTGAAGAAACCTCACTAATCAAATTGTCCCACAACTCTTCTGGAAGATTGTCGGGTAAAATAAAATGCCAGTTCTCTGAAAGAGATAAGTGATCCCCGACTAACCATCGTCCTTCAACTTTTGAAAGTAGAGATCTCAAAGGTAATTTAAACGTATACTTAAGCGGTTTATTAACTTCGTCACATACCCAAAATGATGAGCGACGAGGTGAACTTGCTCGAATTGGCCTTAAACCATTTGCACTATGATTATAGTGAACTTCAGTGCGACACAATCTATCACATCCTCGACAAAAATCTGCTTCAAGAACATTTGTTTGTATATTGGACACGAGGCCACTTTCAAAGCACCCAGTAGGACAGATATCGAGTAAATTGACTCCATAATTATGAGTTAGCTTGCCAACAACTAAAACGACCTCTCCCTCATTAGAAAGAGCAGGGACGGTAGAGACACTCTCTTCAAAATCGGTACAAAGCATACAGGAAATACATTGGTCTAAGTTGAGGCTTAAATCTGCACTTAACTCAATGGTCTCGCCCTTATCGGGAGCCTTCTCAAGGGAAACACTTTTATTTCCAACCTCATCAACCAAGTGACACCGCGATCGATTATTACATTGTGAACAGCTAAAATTATGAGCACCTTGATAGAGGGAATCAACTTCACTTTTACTTAGAGACAGTTCCTCGTGATATAACGAATACCTGCCACCCTCTTCAGGTTTTGTGAGGCAAGACGAGATAACCTCAGTCTTTTTTTCATCAAAAACATTACAGAGAAGACACTTTCTGGTGCTTTCAAAAAGAGGATGAAAACAAAAGCCTGGCATTGAAAATCCAGAGTTTTTAATCGCCTCAAAAAGGTTTTCATTCTCGTTGCCGACAATTAACTTACCATCTACGTAAAAGGATAATTGATTTTCACTCATCCTCTCACCTCTAGGGAGCCTTGAAGATATTCAACCATATCATCAATCTGACGATAACGATGTGGAAGACTACACTGGTAGGGTGCTTTAGCGACAAACCCCGTAAAGATAGTCTCTGCCGTAATCGATGAACGACCATAAACACATGGTAAACATTGGTGACATTGGTCCTTACGAAAGAACTCATTCCAAATTCTGATTAACTTCTTATCATCACAGTTTGTAAAGAAGTGTAGGGAGCGCACATCATGACTAAGGTCACTTAACCTAATCGATTTAGTAGTATCCCAGCGAGAAAATTTACCAAAGGGTCCGTCCATTAAAATATGTGAGGTTCTTGGACCACCATTTCCCTCTATTTCAAAAATCTCATTCAATGTTTGATGATGATGAACCCAAGTAGCACCAAGCTTTTCAACATCACCCCAAAGAGTCACTATTGAATATTGACGTTGATCACTACCCCAAAGGGCATTAAGAACAGTAAGGATAATATTAGAGCTAAAAATATACGTTTCAGCTTTTTGACTTAATTCGGTGGCCGAAAGGCTCATCGGTCTAATCAAAACTTCAAGAGGAATTTGTTCTCTATTAAAGTTTTGAGAGAACTTCTCTTTCACTAGTTCATCTGTAAAAGAAATACTCAATGATTTGCCTAAGGTTTTAAGGAAACTATCAAGTTCAACTAAAACTCTCCTCAGTAACCCATAACACTCATTAACGAGCACCTCGCCCTGAAAGTCTCCGGGAAAAGAAGATCCTAGATCAAACACCACTCGTGACTTACCATGAAGAGACTCTCCAATGATCGATCCAAAGACCTCAGTAAACTTCGAACTTGTTATATCTTTTTCGGTAGAAAATGGTCCATTCATCGGTCCATCTCCCAAGGGTCTAAGTTTAAACTTTGAAAAGCAGTGAAAACACCACTAAGCTCCCCGCCACGTATCAGTTCAGAGAAGGCTCCTGAGTGCACAAGGCTTGGAGACCTAACATGGAGTTTCTTTAGACCACTAGGCGCTGTTCTTATAAAAAGCCCAAGCTGACCCTCTGTTGCCTCAATCGAAGAAAAGGAAGTTCCTTCCCTGTAAGGGCAAGTTCGACCTTCAAAATTATAAGACAAATCACTAGAACCTTCATCATAGAGTGATTCATACATTAGATGTTCTTTATTAATAACCTTACCCGCCGGCAAATGGTCCAAAACCTGATTAATGATTCTTAGGCTTTGCTTGAGTTCCTCAAGCCGTACCAAAAAGCGATCATATGTTGTTCCATCAATACCGAGGGGCACTTCAAAATCGACATCATCATAAAAGTAAGTCGGTTGGGTCTTTCTAGTATCAAAATTAACACCACAGGCCCTAAGGTTTGGACCTGTAAAACCATATTCAAGTGCTTTTCCTGCGCTCATAGGAAAGCCCTTCGTCACCTCCATCCACCGTGGATTTCTGTTGAACTCACGTTCAACTTCTTCAATGACTTTATAAATGTACTTTGCTGCCTCTAGGCACTCAGTACCCCAACCAATCGGGCTCTCCTTTTTCATACCGCCAAAGGTAAATAAGGAGAAATTTTGAGTCTTTCCCGAATAGATATTGAAGAGATGATAAACCTGCTCTAATAGTTCCGCAAAGACACTGGCCTCTACGAAGAAACCTAATTCCTGAGCTAACTCCCACAAAAAGGTTAAATGACCTTCCACGCGTGCCAACTCCATCCATACCATCCTAATGGCCTTGGCCTTATCTGGTAGAGGAATAGAAAAAGATTGTTCTATAGTTTCAACCCATAACAAAGGGGCAAAGACACAATCCTTTATGCAGAGCCTTTCAAAGAAAAAAATCATATTAAAAGGATCTTTCGTTAAACACTTTTTTTCAAAGTCTCGAAAGTACAGTCCGGGAACTAAGCGCGAATCAAAAACTCTTTCTTCACTTATAAGTAAATCAACACGAACTTTTCCATTAAAAGGACTGGAGTGTGGACCAAATCTCTTCCAATATCGTTGTCTTTGAGACTCTGTTGGCCGCAGTGGAATTTGATACTCTGGTAGTGGAATAATCTCATCTTGATTAATCTTATTATTTGCTGAAGCTAGAACTTGGCGTTGCTGAGTCTTTCTTCCATCACTCAAGAAAAGTTCGTGGTGCTTAACAATATCTGATTCAAAAACCTCCGAACTTTTCCAAAGAGAAGAAAGAGAAGGAAAGTAATTACTGTTACCAATGGGAACTGTAACCTGTAAGCAGAAATAAACCTCAAGGTTTAAGAACTGATAATATAGAAAACGTTCTCCAGAGACATCCTCATAGCATATATCAATCAGCATATGAAACCGAAACTCATCTTTAAGCTGAAAAAAGAAGTCCTGGTATAAGGTGGTTTCCTCTGAATCTAAAGGAAAAGAAAAATCCTCCGGAAAAACTAGGCTTCCCTTATCTGAAAAAGAAGACTGAAACTTCGTTCCAAACTTCTTGAAAAGTTCATCTCTAAGACTCACCCAAGGCTCCCTCTTTTAATTCGACTTGCCTAATGGTTCCCTTTCTTATTCTTTCTCTTAATAACTCGAGTCCATTAATTAATGAATCTAAGGTTGGAGGACATCCACCGACATAAACATCAACGGGCAAAATCTTATCAATAGCCATGGTATCAAAGACAGCACCTGTTGCAGTACAGGTTCCAACAGCTAGTACATAGCGGGGACTGAGCATTCTCTCATAGGCCTCTATAATATATGGCCTTATCTGTTCATTTATAATTCCGGAGACAACAAGGACATCACAGCTTTCGATCGGCTCTGACTCTATAAAGTTTTCCCTAATACTGCCAACTTGTGGGTTAGGTCCGCTCAATCTATAAAGTTCACGGGCGCAACAATTTGCACCTAACACAAATGGACTTAACAACTCAGACTGTGACCAGGACTTTAGCCGCTCCAAAAAATTCATACTATTTAATGAGTAAAAACTAAGACCAGCTGGTCCTCCCCAAAATGACTTGCGAGGACCTAGCCTATTTTCGTGAGTTTTCATAAAACCTTTATCAACCGTTTCATTTTAAAGGTTTATTTTAGGAAGAGGGACCTATGATGACAATCACTTAACGTATTAGGTCTAAACGCTTTCTTCTGGGATTCTGATAAAAATCCTCCCAGCCAACATCCTGAGGAAAAATAGACACTTTCTCTTCAAGAGGACGGGAAATACATCCTAACTTTTTGCCGGTCTCGGGTACCCAGCTATAAAGTTCTTTATGGGAGCCGCCAATACCGTAATCATACTCAATAAAGCGGTAATGGGTCTTATTTGCCCCAGCAAGTGAGGCCACAACCGTTACACCCTGCTCAAAAGACTCATCTAGGTCCAAACTACTACAACGCCGATCAGTATTTAACTCAAAGCGTCTTTTCCCACTCGTCAATCGCGGGTTACCGAGCCAACTGCGTCTAGGACAAAGGTAGTAATAGTCTAAGTCTTCGAGATGGTACCAATTTGTCATAAAACTAAAAAACCATGCTCTCTCGGAGTTTTCACGATGATTGGCCGGACGAACGAACTTACTACATGTTCGGAAACGCTCTCCATAATTTTTATAAAAGTAGAGAAAGAATCTCTTGAAGTCGACAAGGGCCCGTTGCTCTTCCCTACTTCCTTCTTTAGATCGCATATCCTGCTCAGTTTTATCCGAGAAAACGCTATTTAATGAAAAATTCTTTATGGCCTTAATTCTATCAGCCTGCTTTTTGTACTCTTGGGCCACTTTATCGGTAGCTTCCTTCACGCTTTTTTTCATATTTTCACGCACCTTTTCTTGTGAGCGCCAAATATAGTCATATAAATAAAAACAATTTTTTCTCAATGAGTTGATTTCATCAAAAGAAAATAAGTGTCCTGATTTGAAAGTAAACTCCATCGCCTTTTCTGCTTCGACCTCACCTACCATTCGATAGGCTGGCTCAGGAACTGTGCTAGAGATAGTCCGCCCCCAGCCATTTTGAGCAAATGCTTTTACATATGGCCAATCAACTTTACCTTTCAATTCTTTTAGAGTTTTAACATTTTTAAATTTTGGATCGAAGCCATTCACACCAACGAGGACAAGACGAGATAACCAGCTTTGATAAGTGCGGCAAGGATAATCATTACAATACTGTAAAACAAAGGCACCTACTACACGGGCCCTTTGAGACTGTGAACGACCTTTATCCTCACCATCAAATAAGTATTTTTTATCACCAAAGACCCATAGCATTTGTGGTTGGCCCGTTTGATCCAATAGACGTGGAATTATCCCAATAGAAAAATTCGGACGATTTATTTTTCCATCGTACGACTCCCAAATATCTTTTTGCTCACAGTAAGTTCTTTTTCGATAAAGCTGCCCGGAAACCATATCCATCTCATACTGATGGGCTGAACCGACTGGCGTTGTTAAGAAATATGAAATATCCATACTCTCTTTTGTTTTAAAGGGAGTTAAATCAAAGAAGGGATGGGTCACAATATCGTGCATACTGGTTCTCTGCGTGAACCTTTCAGGAGCATTAAACCACACTGGCTCGGCCAACACAGACTTTGCCTTCACCTGAACACCCTCTGGCTTTGGATCAGATGAGCATCCAGGTAGCCATAAAAAGCTTAGGCCACTGCACAGAATAACCAAACTTTTTATGAGAGGTCGATTAACTCGTTGACAATATTGCTGTAAATAGTTCAAAATCCAAACCTGCCTGTATTCAGTTTTACCCCCCGGTGATGAAATTGGTAGACATACAGGATTTAAAATCCTGGGGCTTCACGGCCGTGCGGGTTCAAGTCCCGCCTGGGGGACCATTCTTATTTCTATTATAAACACCTATGCCCAATTCACACACTAAACAGGACAAAAAAGTACAAATGTCCGCTTCTTTTAGGTACTCACGGACTTTGTCCAACAATAATTAGTTTTCTTTAGATTTATTTGCTCTTCCATGTGGGGGGCGAAATACTTGTCTCAAGGAATGTCACTTGTCTCTGGGCATTCCTACTCGGTGCGGCAAAAACTCCGAGTTATACCTTTGGTCTCGCCTAACCTTGGGAATAAGATATGTTTGGTGGCATCTGTGCCTAGGAAGATCGCGCTTTTGCCACCAACCTTCTTTCCACTCTAATCCCTTACTTGAAAGAATTTATCATTTTATTTTACTGGTAATCCCTTTACAAATTATCCTATAATTTTGATCTACTATTTCCAATGTGAAAGGAGGTTGTCTTGCAAGATATGCACAGCGACAATACATTCACAGCGCCTAAAGAACAGGCGACTCCCATGAAGGGGGCCAATCAAGACGATGTCTTGAAGTTAAGGGTATCTGAGGATCTTAAAAAGAAACTCAGTGAATTTAACGACCCAAAAAAGGGCATCAAAGTGATGGCCATGCTTATGGGTATTCACGAGAAAACTCTGAAAAGATTGATAGACTGTGAAAATAGACCAGGACACCAAACGGTCTTTAAAATTTATCGTGTTCTCTTTCATTCCCAAAACGATACGCAACTCTTAGAGCTGGTTCCAAATCCCGTAAAAGAATTTTTGATAAAAGCTCATCCTCGTGGATTAAACGATACTGTTCGCTACAGTATAAATGTAGAAACAGAGTTAAAAAAAGATCCTGTTTTTTGTGAGATTTATTTTCTTGCAGGTGCAGGTGGTGTTACCAAAGAGTTCATTTCTTACCACTATGGCAAGTACGGAGAAAGAGTTTTAGATAGAATGCTTGAGCAAGATGTTATTGCCTCTCTTGGTAAGAATAACTTCACACTAGGTACCAACCAAGCTTCTATGACAGTTGAGACTATTCATATTGTTGGGAAACATTTATTAGATCGTTACTACAAGCCTGAAAACTCTGATTCACTTGGAGAAAATTATATTTCTCTTTACGCTCAAGGCTTATCAGAAGAAGCTTTCAACCAATGGTTGGAAATTGATAAGGAAGCTTTTTTAAAGAAAGCAAAACTCGCTGAAAACAGTGAAAACTGGGGCGATGTAAAGGCTTTCACTTATAATGTGACTGACACCCTTGTAGAATCTAAACGTGAACTAAAGCACTAGGTAATTATGAAAAAGCTAATAACAATATTCTTTATATTTATATGTGGTTCAATTCTAGCTCAAACCCCCGTGGGTGGTATCGGCAATGACGGCGGCGGGCCTAAGCAGAGCTGGCAAGATATTTATAAAAACCCAAATCTTAACCCAACCTTCCCTATGTATAACATTCAGGGAAGAAAAATCAGTTACCGTCACCTCTGTACCTTGGGTGAACGTATCAGAACAAAGTACAAGCATGTGATAAATCCCGCTACAGATTATACAAAGCTAGTCTTTGATTATTTGGCCACAGATCGAGTATGGGAATACCAACAATGTGCTGAATACTACGACACTATCTGTATTGGATGGGAAATTGTGACAATGGAAATCCCGTTAGAGGAGAAGATAAAAGTTTTTAAGAAGGTTGAATCTCCAGATCCTGACAATCAATGGGAAAAGGCCTTTGAGAAGACTTTTAAATTACAAGAATGTGAAGAAGACTAAAAAAGAGAACCTAAATTCTATACTTATAAAAAAGGGGATACATCGTATCCCCTTTTTTATGCATGACTCTCAATGAGTACAAGATATTTATTCTATTAGATATGAAGGGCGCGATTTTCTGTGGCCGCTAAGCAAGCTTCTTTAAAAGATTCTGTATAAGTTGGATGCGCATGACAGGTTCTTGCCACATCTTCTGCAGAGGCCCTAAATTCCATCGCTAAAACTGCTTCAGCGATGAGGTCTGCACAACGAGGGCCTACCATATGGACACCTAAGATCTCATCTGTCTCTTTGTCGGCCAAAACCTTTATAAGACCGTCAGATTCATTGGAGGCCCTTGCTCGCCCAGATGCTTTAAAAGGAAAGCTTCCCACTTTGTATGCCTTATTTTGGTCCTTTAGTTCTTGTTCTGTATACCCTACTGAAGCCACTTCCGGCCATGTGTAAACAACTCCTGGAACCAAAAGGTAATTAAGGTGAGGCTTTTCACCATTTATCACTTCGGCGACAAAAACGCCTTCCTCTTCTGCCTTATGCGCTAACATCACGCCCTTTGTGACATCACCAATAGCAAAAATGTGAGGGTGCTTTGTGCGAAGGTTATGATCAGTTGGAACTCTTCCTCTCTCATCAAGTTCAATCCCAGCATTTTCGAGCCCAAGACCGTTGGTAAAAGGTTTTCTACCAACTGCAACTAAACAATAGTCAGCATCGATTTGAATTTCCTTTTCATCTTTCTTTGCTTTCGCCTGAACCTTAACGCTTTTACCGTCTGTTGTTACCTCAGTAACTCCATGACCCATGAAAAACTCCATACCTTCTTTTTTAAGAACTTTTTGCAAGTTCTTTCCTAAGTCCTTATCCATTGCTGGAATACAAGCGTCTGCATATTCCACTACCGAAACTTTAGTACCAAGTCGCATAAAGACTGAGCCCATTTCTAGACCAATAACTCCACCACCAATAACAACAAGACTTTTGGGAAGCTCGGGTAGTTTTAAGGCCTCAGTTGAAGTAATGACTCTCTTTTTATCAATATTGATGCCAGGAATTGAAGAAGGTTTACTACCTGTCGCGATAACGATGTTTTTCGCCTTAAGAGTTTCTTCCTTTTCGCCTGATACCTTAACCGTGTGAGTATCAACAAAAGAACCTACACCATTAAAAACATCAATCTTATTTTTTTTCATCAAAAAAGAAATACCTCCGCAGGTATCGCTTACGACTTTCTCAACACGACTTCTCATTTTAGGGAAATCAAGTTCAACCTTATCTGCATTGATTCCGTGATCCTTAAAATGATTAACTAACTCGTGGTACTTTTCACTAGAGTCAAGCCAAGCCTTCGAAGGAATACAACCAACGTTTAAGCAGGTTCCACCAAGAGTGTCATACTTTTCAATGATTGCAGTTTTCAACCCAAGCTGAGCTGAACGAATCGCACAAACATAACCACCGGGACCGCTTCCAATAACAACAACATCATATTCTTGACTCATAGTATTCTCCTTAAACGTCCAACAACATACGTGAAGGATCTTCAATAAGTTCCTTCAAACGATACAAAAAGGTCACAGATTCTTTACCGTCAACGATACGATGATCATAACTAAGGGCCGTATACATAACAGGATGAACTACAACTTGACCATTAATAGCAACAGGGCGTTCAACGATATTGTGCATTCCTAAGATTCCTGACTGTGGAATATTAATAATGGGGGTAGAAAGCATCGAACCAAAAACACCACCATTTGTAATAGTAAATGTTCCCCCACTCATTTCATCAAGAGTCAATTTTCCATCTCGCCCTTTTAGAGCAAGACGTTTGATTTCTTTTTCAATTTGAGCAAGATTTAAGGCCTCAGCATTTCGAATGACTGGAACGACTAATCCTTTAGGAGTTGAAACCGCAATACCTACATCGGCATAGTCATGAAAGATCATTTCATCACCTTCCAACATTGCATTTACGCCAGGAACCTCCCTAAGAGCAATAGTACAAGCTTTTGTAAAAAAGCTCATAAAGCCAAGACCAATTTCATGCTTGTCTTTAAACTGCTCTTTATATTTTTTTCGAAGCTCCATTACCCAAAACATGTCAATTTCATTAAATGTCGTCAACATAGCGGTAGAGTTTTTGGCCTCAGTTAAACGAGATGCAATGGTCCTTCTTAAACGACTCATTTTCTCACGGCGAACTTCACGAGTTACTCCTCCCTGAGGAACTTGGGCCTCAATCGCTTTAGGAGGACTAGCTACCTTTTCGGCCGCAGGTGCTGCCGTAGGTTTAGACCCGGCCATAGCATCTGCTTTAGTTATACGACCATCCTTTCCTGTCCCCTGAACATCTTGAGCAGATAGACCTTTTTCATCCATGATCTTTCGAGCTGCGGGAGAAGGAAAGTTTTTATCACCACCTGCCTGCTGAGGAACACTTGGAGGTGCCGTCGAAGTAGGCTCACTTACTGCTGATTCTTCTTTTTTGGCAGGAGCGCCACCACCTGGAGCTAAAGTACCAATCACCGCCCCGATTTCTAACTCTGCCCCATCCTCTACTGATCGGGTTAAGACGCCACTTTCTTCGGCCGGTAACTCTACAGTCGCCTTATCTGATTCGATTTCACAAAGAATATCGCCTTCTTCAACGAACTCACCGTCTTCTTTTAGCCATGTTGTAAGAGTCACTTCAGTAATCGACTCTCCAATGCTTGGAATTTTAATGTCTATACTCATCGTAAGATTCCTTTTTAATTATTTATGAAAATGCTTTATTAATAATTTCGTCTTGCTCTCTGGCGTGGACCTTCGCAAAACCACTCGCTGGAGATGCTGATGATTTTCTTGCAACACAATCAAAGTCTGAGAAAAGCTCTCGCCATCTCAAGAGATAAGTCCATACCCCCATATTGAAAGGTTCCTCTTGTACCCAGACAAATTTAGCTTTTTTATATTTGTCTTTTATTTCTTTAATTTTGTTATCAACTAATGGATAGATTTGCTCTAACCTTACGATGGCCACATCTTTTCGGTTTTCACTTTGCTGATGCTCCATTAGGTTGTAATAAATTTTCCCCGTACAGAAGAGTACTTTTTTCACTTTCTTTGGATCAGAAAAATCATCTTCAATAACTTCTTGAAATTTATTTTCAGTTAATTCCTTCACAGAGCTTATACAACGAGGATCCCTTAACAGTGATTTCGGTGTAAAAACAACTAAAGGCTTTCTGAACTCCCAATGAAGTTGTCGTCTAATAATGTGAAAAAAGTTCGCAGGAGTCGTACAATTTGCAACGACCATATTGTGTTCTGCCGCTAATTGAAGATATCGCTCAGGCCTTGCCGAAGAGTGCTCCGGACCTTGTCCTTCGTGACCATGAGGAAGTAAAAGAACAAGCCCACTCATTCGACGCCACTTACTCTCTCCTGCTGAAATAAATTGATCCATAATAATCTGGGCACCGTTGGAGAAGTCTCCAAATTGTGCTTCCCAAACATTTAAGGCCCAAGGACTGCCCTGGGAATATCCATACTCAAATCCTAAAACAGCGTATTCTGATAAGAATGAGTTATAGATGTCCATCTTCCCTTGACCATCTTCGATATTATCAAGGCCACAATAAGCTTCATTCGTAAACTCATCAAACACCTTGGCATGGCGATGAGAAAAGGTTCCACGAATAACATCTTGACCTGAAAATCGAATATTATATTTTTGAAGTAAAAGAGAACCATAGGCCAAAAGTTCGGCAGTTGCCCAATCAAGCTGATCATTGTCATAGGCCTTACGGCGGTTATCGAGAAGTTTTTGCGCCTTCTTAAGTGTCTTAAACCCTTCAGGAGTTTTTGTAATAGCATCAAGGATATGCTCTAAACTCTCCTTAGTTACCGAGGTATCAGGAGAAGCTAAGAAGTCCTCAGACTTTGCCCATCGGAGGTTTAACCACTCTTTATGTGGTCCTTTTCTTCTTTTTGGAATTTCCTCTTGCTTAACCATATTAAATCGATCGGAAAGTTCCTTTTTAAACTCGTCTTGCATTTTCTTAGCAAGGTCCTTCTCTATTGAGCCGAACTTGATGAGCTTTTCCATGTAAAGCTCACGAGGGTTCTTATGTTTAGCAACAAGTCCGTAAAGATGAGGCTGAGTATACTTAGGCTCATCCCCCTCATTGTGACCATGCTTTCTGTAACAAACCATATCCAGCCAAACATCTTTTTTAAATTTCTGTCTAAAAGCAACGGCCATCTCTGCAGCAAAACAAACATGCTCTGGTTCATCACCATTTACATGCAGGATGAGGGTATCAAGCATCTTCGCTAATGACGTTGAGTATTGACTTGATCTTCCGTCTTGAAAGTCGGTTGTAAACCCTATTTGATTGTTAATAATAAAATGAATGGACCCACCTGTTTGATAACCAGGAAGTTCAGACATCTGCAATGACTCATAAACAACACCTTGACCAGCAACGGCAGCATCCCCATGAATGATAATAGGAAGAATTTTTGACTCATCTTTATTATAGGCAAAATCAACTTGAGAACGACAATAGCCATTTACAACAGGAGCAACAGCTTCTAAGTGAGAGGGGTTAGGTAAAATTTTAAGGTAAACCTCTTGTCCACCGGCCGCTTCGGAGATAGCAGTGAAGCCCAAGTGATACTTAACATCTCCATCACCCTCGCCTCCTGCTTCTTCAACAGATCCACCATCAAATTCTTTAAAGATAAACTCATATGTTTTACCGATGGTGTTTGCAAGCACATTAAGGCGTCCTCTATGGGCCATACCAATGACGAACTCTCGTGCTCCTGTTTCTGCTCCTTTATTGATAATGGTATCAAGAGCTGGGATTGTTGTTTCTCCACCTTCTAGAGAAAATCTTTTTTGGCCAATAAATTTGTTTTGAAGAAAGTTCTCAAAAATTTCTGCCTGATTTAGTTTTCTTAAGATCCTCTTCTTTTTCTCAATAGGATAATTAATATCCTTACCTTTCGATTCAAAATATTCTCGACACCATCTGCGCACTTCAGTGTTATTGGAGTGCATATATTCGATGCCAATTTTTCCACAATAAATCGTTCGCAAATGATCCATGATTTGTTTAAGAGTCGCACCCGCACCAAGACCTACAAACTCACCACAAAGAAAACCTTGGTTAAGGTCATCATCCGTTAAATCATAATCAGCAATACTAATGCGTGCATGACGATCCTGACGAGGTCGGATGGGATTTGTGTCTGAGAGAAGATGGCCCCTGGCCCTGAAAGATTGAATGAGGCGAAAAACATTGAACTCTTTTCGCATTTTCTCGCTAGAGATGTCCCCTTCTGAAACAGTTCCACCCATTTGAAACTCAAAACCTCTAAAGAAGTTAACCCATGATTCATCAAGCTCCTCTGGATTACTCTTATAAGTTTCATAGAGCCCATCAACGTACTGGTTATCAGATGCAGAGAGGTGGGAAAAATCATCAATTCTTTTCATGGAAAGCCTGCCTTTTCTTGTACAACCGTACAATATGATCAGTTTTAATGCTCGGATACTAAAGTAATTTTAACGGCATTGAAAGTAGATAAACAGCGGAAAAAACAACCGTTCTGAACTATAGTTTGAAAAAGTTTTACAAAGTTAAATATCTCGCATCAAAAAGGAGTACCGCTCGGCAAAAACTACCAACGATCGCCAAAAGCCTTAAGAGCTATAAATAGGGATGTTACTCGACTAATCTTAGGTGAATAGTCTGATTTTCAGGATCAATTACGAGGGGTCCAGATTGGCGACGCTTTTCTTCATCGCACTCTTCTTTTTTATCACAGAGGGAGCAGTCTTCACCCATTACAGCACCGAGTCCACCACATGAACCTTGCAACCTACGATTACTAAAAATAACGCCGACCGCCATTCCGACAAGGGCAATACCAACAATCGCAAGTGATAGGAGAAAGATTTTTATCATCTAGTGGGCCTCTGAAATAATTTTTGTAGAAATGAAATTTCTAAAAACACTAGTTTCTTTAGTAGCAAAAACCCTGCCTTCTTGGCCAACATCTCTGTAAACAAAATAGGCAGCAATTCCTTCCTTTTCAGCGTAAGCAAAGCCCTTCTCCAAACCCATGGCCATAAGGGCCGTAGCAAGGGCATCCGCCTTCATACAAGAGTCTTTGTGGGCAACTGAAACACTTGCCACTGAGTGGGCCACAGGTCGCCCTGAGTGAACGTCAATAGTATGAGAATATTTCTTACCATCTTGCATAAAAAAGTTTCGGTAAGAACCACTAGTAGCTAACGCCATAGAATTGAGTTCTAGAACTCTTTGATAACTTTCTCCTTGGGATACGGGATGAGGAGCTTCAATGGCAATTCGCCAAGAAGAACCATCTGCTTTTTTCCCTAGGGTCCTTACCTCTCCACCAATTTCAACCATATAAACGTTAGAGCCTTTGGCCATTAAGAACTCGGCCACTTTATCAACACCAAAGCCCTTAGCAAGGGATGATAAATCGAGGTAAACACCAGGCACTTTCTTTTTAATCTCATTGGTTTTCTCATTAAGAATTATTTTGTCAAAACCAACCCTCTTCTTAGCTTCAGAAATCTCTTTTTCTTTAGGAACCTTACGACTGCCCCCTGGACCAAAACCCCAAAGATTAACTAAAGGGCCGATTGTCGGATCAAAAGCTCCCTCTGTATCTCTAGCGAGAGCAAGGGCAAACTTACTAACTTGTAAAAAGTCAGGACTAATCTTGAGCCAACCCAAGCGATCAGTTTGATTAAAGTAAGAGATCTCACTCTCCTTTAAGTAAGTGCTCATCTCTTTATTAACTTTTAAAAGAAGATCATCAATTAAGCTTTGAACTTCTTTAGGATCATCAAGGCCAGAAGATGAAAGGTATTTGATATTATATTGGGTCCCCATAGTGCGGCCCTTTAAATGAACCAACTCACCGCTTTTATTACACCCAGTAATAAGCAAAAGCCCCAGCATTGCTAGGGCCTTTAAAGAAAAAGTACTTAGAAGAACTTTACTCATTTTTTTAACCACCAAAATCATCGAGTGCAATATCATCGCGCTCAACTCCAAGAGAGAGGAGCATATCAATCACACACTTATTCATTATCGGAGGACCACATAAGTAATATTCACAATCCTCAGGATTTGGATGGTCTTTAAGATAGTTTTCAAACAGAACATTATGTATGAAACCTGTGTACCCTTCCCATTTATCAACCTCTAACGGTTCAGATAAGGCCACATACCAATTGAAGTTTTTATTTTCACTTTGAATACTATCGAAGTCTTCAACATAGAACATTTCTCGCTTAGAACGAGCTCCGTACCAAAATGTTACTTTGCGATCAGTTTTAATTCTTCTGAACTGATCAAAGATATGAGAACGCATTGGTGCCATCCCAGCACCACCACCGACAAAGACCATTTCTTTATCAGTATCTTTTGCAAAGAACTCACCAAATGGACCAGATATAGTTGATTTATCGCCAGGTTTAAGATCAAAGATATAACTCGACATTTTTCCCGGAGGTACATTTGAAAGTCTTGGTGGAGGCGAAGCTACTCGAACATTAAGCATAATGATGCCTTTTTCATCTGGGTAGTTGGCCATGGAATATGCACGAATTGTAGGCTCTTCCACATATGATTTAAATTGCCATAAATTAAATTTATCCCAATCTTCTCGGTATTCTTCTTCAACTATAAAATTCTTGTATTCAATATTTAAACCACCAGGTCTTTCGATTTGAATAAAACCACCGGCCTTAAACGGAACATCTTCACCAGGAGGTAATTGAAGAACGAGTTCTTTAATAAAGGTCGCCACGTTATGATTACTCTTAACTACACAGTCCCACTTCTTTACACCAAAAACTTCTTCAGGGACTTCGACTAACATATCTTGTTTAACAGCTACCTGACACGAAAGGCGAACACCTTCCCGGGCCTCTTTTTTAGTAATGTGCGACAGTTCAGTTTGAAGAACCTCTCCACCACCCTCAAGAATTTTAACCTTACACTGACCACAAGTTCCTCCACCACCACAGGCAGAACTTACAAACAATTTCTGGTCCGCTAAAATATTGAGAAGCTTACCGCCGGCGGCAACTTCTATATCTTTCTCCCCGTTAATATTTAATTTAACAGGTCCGGAAGCAACAAGTTTTGACTTAGCTAAGAGGATAACGAGAACCAAGGCCAAGATGACCACGGTAAACATTCCTACACCTAGTAAAATTTGACTCATAATTTTTCCCTATCTAAAAAACTTTCTTATAATTGAATACCAGAAAAACCTAAAAACCCGATGGCCATAAGGCCTACCGTAATAAAGGTAATACCAAGACCACGAAGTCCCGGAGGAACATCAGAGTATTTCATCTTTTCACGAATCCCAGCAAGAGCAGCAATGGCCAACGCCCAACCGACGCCTGATCCCACCCCGTAAGTAACTGACTCACCGAAAGTATAATCTCTTTCCACCATAAAAAGAGTTCCACCCAAAATAGCACAATTCACAGTTATCAATGGAAGGAAAATACCAAGAGCATTATAAAGAGCAGGAACAAAACGGTCTAGAATCATCTCCAAGATCTGAACCATCGCGGCGATAACACCGATGTAGGAGATGAGCCCCAAGAAGCTAAGGTCTACATCAGCAAGGGAAGGATGCATCCAAATCAATGCCCCCTCTTTTAGAAGCCCATTATAAATAAGGTTATTGACCGGCACAGTAATTGTTTGCACAACAACAACAGCAACACCAAGTCCTAAGGCGGTATTTACCTTCTTGGAAACGGCAAGAAATGTACACATACCTAGAAAGAAACCAAGGGCGAGGTTTTCGATAAAAACAGCTTTAATAAATAGATTGAGGTGATGTTCTAACATATTAAATCTTCCTTAATTTTCTGTTTCGATTTGTTCAGTTTTAAAAGTTCTAATTACCCAAATGATAATACCTATAATAAAGAAGGCTGAAGGAGACAAAAGTGCCATCCCATTTGGTTGGTACCATCCACCTTCACTTATCGTCTTAAACACAGTCATTCCAAGAAGCTTTCCACTTCCAAAAAGCTCTCTAAAGAAGGCAACGATGAGAAGAATAAGCGAATAGCCTAAGCCATTTCCAATACCATCAAGAAAGCTCATGAAAGGACCATTCTTCATGGCATATCCTTCAGCGCGCCCCATAACAATACAGTTGGTAATAATTAGCCCAACATAAACAGACATAGATTTAGACACTTCAAATACATAGGCCTTCAAAATTTGGTCAGTTAAAATAACCATCGAAGCAATGATCGTCATTTGAGCAATAATTCTAATTGAAGAAGGTATTTGATTTCTAATGATAGAAACAAATAGTGAACTAAAGCCCGTAACTAAGATAACGGCCATCGACATAACCAAGGCCGTTTCAAGCTTAGTTGTAACCGCTAGGGCAGAACAAATCCCAAGAATTTGCAGCGCTATAGGATTATTATTAAAGAGTGGATCAAATATTGTCTTTTTAATACTCATTATTAAACTCCTCCTGCACGAAAAATCGCGAGGAACTTTCCATAGCCGCCATTACTAAGCCAATAGTTCACACTAGCTTCAACACCATTTGAAGTCAGTGTCGCTCCACTGAGGCCATCAATTTTACTAATAGCTCCATCCATTGAAGAATCGACACTTCCTTTAATAACATCAATCGTTGGTTTGTAAGAATCACTTAAGACTTTCTTGCCCTGCCATGACGCTTGCCATTTTTTGTTGTCAATTTCTCCACCGAGACCAGGAGTTTCACCGTGCTGATAAAAGCCAATACCTTTGACTGTCTTAGTATCAGGAGCGAGAGATAAAAAGCCGTACATGGTTGACCATAAACCCTTGCCATGAAAAGGAAGAATTATTTGGCTCACTTTCCCCGATTCTTTCACTAAATAAACAGGCCGCACTTTTGCCCTCATTTTAATGCGTGCAATATCTTCAGCACGAGGGATCGAGGTTGCCATGCTAGGGTCTTTATCTGCTTTTTCAAGGTCGTAAGTAGAGGAGTCCATATCCGTTACTTCTTTCCCAGTCGAAAGATCAATGAGCTTGGTTTCAATTTGCTCAAATGCTTCCTTAATTTGGTTCTCAGTGACTTTAGGTGAGTCAATCAGACCAGCAGCAAGAAGAAGATTCTTTTTTACATCAAGACGCTTGTTTTTAACTTGAGTTGGCTTTAGTAAAACAGCTGCAGTCGAAACTAGAACTGAACAGGCCACACATAAGCAAGCAGCGACAATAAGTGTTTTTGAAGTACTATCGTTAGACATTTCTAAGTGCCCTCCTCTTAATGTTGGCATTGATGACAAAGTAGTCGATCAGTGGGGCAAAACAATTGGCAAAAAGAATCGCCAACATTGTTCCCGCTGGATACGCAGGGTTTACAACTCTAATGAGGGCTACCATAAAACCAATAAGGAGACCATAGTACCACTTACCCGTCTCAGTCATGGAAGCAGATACGGGATCAGTTGCCATAAAAACGGCACCAAAAGCAAAGCCCCCAACAACAATATGCCATAATGGTGGCATGCTAAACATCATATTCGTTTCGCTGCCAATCATGAAGAACAAGGCAGTAGTACCAACCAGTCCAACTAGACAAGCAAGCATTATTCGCCAAGAACCAATACCTGTTGCGATTAAGTAAATTGCTCCAAGAATAACCGCTAGAGTAGATGTCTCCCCCATACTTCCAGGAATAAGACCTATAAAGGCATCCGTAAAGCTAAAGGTAACAGCATCAATACCACCAGTGGTCGCTTGAGATAAGATTGTTGCGCCGGAGTAACCATCAACCGCCGTCCAAACCTTATCGCCCGAAATTTGCGCAGGATAAGCAAAGAAGAGAAAAGCTCTGGCCGTAAGTGCAGGATTAAGAAAGTTCTTTCCTGTTCCACCAAAGATTTCTTTCCCAATCACAACACCGAACATAATTCCAATGGCAACCTGCCAAAGTGGGATTGTTGGTGGAAGAGTTAGAGGATAAAGAATCCCCGTAACAAGAAAGCCCTCGTTGATTTCGTGTTTACGTACTACGGAAAAAACTACTTCACAAAGGCCACCAGCAATTTGAGTAACTAAAAAAACAGGAACAAAATAAAGAGCTCCGTGAACAAAGTTAGAAATAATATTGTGAGGATCAGTTGCTAAACCCATCAGAGTAAGAATCGCTCCGCGCCAACCTTCAGCAGACGTTTGCCCCATCTCAGCCAATACACTGTTAGCCTGATAACCAGTATTAAAGAGGGCCATCAGAATACAAGGCATCAAAGCAATTGCCACAGTACCCATTAGTCTTTTCAAATCAATGGCATCTCTGACATGAACTGCACCCTGAGCCGTTTCACCTGGAGTGTAAACAAATGTATCAAGGGCTTCATATAAAGGATAAAGAACCTCTAGCTTTCCACCTTTGGCAAAGTGAGGGTGTTGTGAATCGAGGAAATCTCTTAAGACCTTCATTATCCTTCCTTCTCAATAATGGTTAATGTTTCTCTAAGTTCGGGACCAAAGTCATCTTTACCTGGACTGGCAAAGGTACAAAGGGCCAAATCTTCCTCATCTAATTCTAAGGCACCCAAGGCCACAGCTAAATCAGTGTCTTTAGTTAATATAGCTTTTAAGAGTTGTGTCGGAAGAATGTCTAATGGCATTAAGCTCTCAAAAATCCCAACCGGTACGATGGCCCTCTTAGAACCGTAAGTATTGGTATGAAAGTCGAAGACTTTTTGCTTAAATTTTCCAGCATACGTATTCTTAACTGAATACTTATCAAATCCAGGTCCTTGCCACCCTAGAAACTCACGAGTTGTGTTTTCTTCGAGGATAGTTACTTGATTGTGGTAGCGCCCAAGATAACAAAAAGTATCATCTTTTTTACGACCATTTAAAATAGAGCCAGAAACTATACGAATGGGACCTTCTCTCTCTTCACCAACAAGAAGCTCACAGAGGCAAGCACCGATTCTCGTTCTAAGAAGACGAGGGTTTTTCGCTTTTGGACCAGACAATGAAATAATTTTTTCTAGAAATATTTTTCCGGTGCTTACGAGGCGACCGAGGGCCACTACGTCTTGGAGTCCAATATGCCATACAATTTTATTTACCCCTACTGGGTCTAAGTGATGAATATGAGTGCCAACTAAACCAGCGGGGTGGGGGCCATCAAACTCAACGGTTTCAATATTGTCCCCAGTAAAGCTAATAGTTTTCGTTCCGGGATTTTTTGTGACAAATACTTTTGGTGCCAACTTACTTAAAGCTTCAACGCCAATATTAAAGTCAGCTTCATACTCATTTAACAAAATCTCTGAGTCAGCAGAGAGTGGATTCGTATCCATGAGATTAACAAAAATGCTACTTGCCTGCGACCCTAGCTGAGGAACCTTAGAAAATGGTCTTGTTCTAAAAGCCGGCCATAAACCAGCCTCAACCATTAAAGATTCAATTTCTTTAGCTGTATAATCTTTGGGGTCCTTGTTAGCATAATTCGTGAGGGACTTTTGCTCGCCTCCCTCATTACTTACTACAACATTTTGAAGAACCCTTCTATCCCCCCGATTAATGGCCATAACAGTTCCATTAGCAGGAGAAGTGTAAATTACACCGGGAGTTTTTTTACATTCAAAAAGTGGATCACCAATCTTTACTTTGTCCCCTTCTTTTACTGCCATCGTTGGTTTCATTCCAACATAGTCAGGACCAGTAACAGCGACTTTAGTTACGGCGACAGCATTAAAAACCTTTTGAGCGGGAACACCTGAGATGGGTAAATCGAGACCTTTTTTAATCTTGATCATAAAGCACACCTGAGCCTTAGAAATAACGGCTCCCGAGTTATACTTTTACTTGAAAAAGTTACTCGGGAAACATTGCATTGTTAGAGTTTATAAGGGTTTATACCAAATTAAGTGATTATTTGTAACTAGTAGAATTTAAAGTTTTTACTTTTTTGACGTGAACATTTGTGTTGCAGAACATTCAAAATATTTTTTGTATATTTTGAATGGGCAATTACCGACCACAACACTTTTTAAATTTCTTACCAGAACCGCATGAACAGGGATCATTTCGACCAACCTTAGGTCCCTCACGACGAAAAGTATTATCAACTAACGCGCCGTCCGTGAAGTACCACTTGCCCTCTTTCTTAGTAAAAGTGGAAATCTCATGATGATTCTGCTCTTTTTGCCCGGCCGTATAGTGGGCCACAAACTCAATTTTACCAGTAGTGTCAGACTCTTCACCGGCCTCAGTCGCCACAATACTTAGCCCTTCCCAATCAGATTGTGCAGACCATGCTCTGATTTCATCGAGATCAACTTGTTCTTTGGTTGCTGGGTCGTGAGTAGCGTAGACATAGTCTGGCTCCTCAACCACAAATGCAGAATAGCGAGAACGCATTAATTTTTCAGCAGTCGGTGCCTCGGCGTCACCATTTATAAAAATGTCGCAACACTCTTTATACAGGTTTCCAGAACCACAAGGGCAGTCATCTTCAAGCCATTCGGTGCGCATGGGCAACTCCTCTAAAATATTTATTCTCTGAAAAGATAGTCCGTAAAATAGCTATTGTCCTCATTAAAGTGGAATTTACTCTCCAATAAACGATTTCCCACGATAGTAAAGTGGGGCTTAATGGCCTTGCGGTAAAAAGTTTTAGAGCGACGATAGGCATATTGGTCATCAAATTCTAAATCTGAAACTTGTTTCTTAAGTTCAAGGTCTGTCGGAACAGAAAAATAAAGATATTTCACTTGTCGTGCCATCAAGGGCAATACCTCTTCAATTTCCTCTTCTGTTAGATATTGGAAGACAGAGGTACAAAGCCCTAGATCAAACCACTTAATCTCTTTCTTCTGATAGTTTTTTGCCCAATCCTGTAAGCTCCAATTCTTTAGGACCAACTTGGTACTAGCAACTGGACATAAATCTCGTTTTTTGACTTCATTAAAGGCGTATTTAGAAGGCTCAAGTCCAAAAACACGGTACGGATAAAACTCGTGGATGACCTTCTCAAAGATATGACCGAGACCAAAACCAAAATCAATAACAGAACTAATATCAACAAATTCAACATCAAATATTGTTTTTATATAGCGAGCATGTTGAGCGGCATTAACGATCCCATCCATCTCTTCTGGCTCGTCATAATTTTCACGCCAATAATTTTCAGAAAACCCATCGCCCCCGTCTTCTTTAGGACGCTGTTTTCCATAATGTTTTTTTGACAAAATAATACCCTGTTATTCCTCGATAGAGATTTAAGCACACAAGTCCGGCCCAAATCCACACCAGCGAAGGACTCTTTAAACTCATCAATGCTAATGGGAAGTAAATAAATATGGCCCCTAGGATCATATGTTTTCTTAAAAAGGAAAAACCACTTAAGCCAAATAAAAGACCATCAAAAACAAATGCTACTGCAGAGATGGCCTGGGAGGCGATAACCAATAGCTTAACCTTTCCCATCTCATTGAGAACAAGAGGGTCTGCTGTAAAAAGAGCACTAATTGCCCTCCACCCCACCAAGTAAAGAAGAGTAAATACTCCACCAACACAAAGGCCCAAAATAAGGAGCTGCTTAAAAACCAACGCCGTTCTCTTAAATTGTCCGGCAAAATAAAAACGTGCTCCCAAAATATTTCCGCTAATCGCCAGCCCATCGAGAAAAAAGGAGGCCAATAACCAAACCTGAAGAAGAACTTGATGGGCACCAAGGGCCACAACCCCAAGCTGACTTGCGAGTCTAGTGGAAGTAAAGAAACAAACTGTGAGAGTAAAAGAGCGCCCGAAAAGATCAAATGAACTTTTACCAAATTTAAGCCACTGCCCTTTATCTGTTTTTGCTTTGATAAAACCTAGCCCCACCCTAGGGTCGGCCACGACAAAATAAAGAGAAATCAAAAACGTAAGTATATGAGCGGCAACCGTCCCATAGGCAGCTCCTTTTAAACCCATTTCCATAGGATAAAGAAAAAGCCATGAAAGAAAGATATTGGAGCCAGTGCTAATAATCATCAGGACTAACACAAGACGGAGACGTCCATAACCTCTTAAAATACTCAAAGAGGTTATCGATAAAACTGTAAATAAGTGAAAAATTGTTCTTGGGACAAAATAGTCTTTAAACTGATCCCATAGAACTTCCCTGCCACCTGCCAGTTCAAACCAAAATCTTTGAGGGAACCACAATACAAGAGTACAGGTTACCCCAACAATGGTAGCAACGATCAAAGCTATTTTGATGCGTCCTTGTAAAAGCTCGTTGTTTTTACTGGCCTCATAATCAGCCACAGTCTGAGTGCTTGCATGAACAAGAAAATTGAACATCCAAGTAATTGCGTTAAAGATTGCGACAGACAATGCCAAAGAGCCCAAGGCTTCAGTGCTTAAGCGGCCAACGAAGGCCGTATCCACTATTGAAGCAAGAGGCTCAAAAACAGAAGATACAATCGAGGGTACTGAAAACCACCAAAGGTCTTTCAGCCGCAATCCTGTTAACTTCAAGATTTAGTTTTTAAAAAGGCTTTTGAACTGCAAGATATGCAGCACATACAGCAAGAACAATCATCACATAAAAAGCAATCGCTTTGCCTTTGCTCAGGCGCTTAGCAAGTATTGGGCTTCCAATAGCGAGCAAGGCCCAAATGATAATTTTCGCGTGTATCCAAGCAGGCCATGAAGCCCCATGACCAATCTGCAATGCCTTGGCAATTAACCCCATTCCGGCCACTAAAATAAGAAGTGAAGAAATACCTGTAATAATTTTATTCGCTACATTTTTACTATCGGAGAAAAAGGAAATACCTAGCCCTGATAAGAAGAAAAATAATGAACCATAGTGCAATACTCTGTAAAAATTTTCAGTCATTCCTAATCCCTTGGTAATTTTTTTTAATACCATACCAAAAAGAAAGTCTTTTGCCTCATTTTCAAGAGGAATTCTCAATAAAGTCCAAGAGATAAGGAGAAATAGTGAGTATATTGCCCGATTTAAAGTATCGGATAGTCTTAGTAAAATAAACTTATGGAAATACGACGCAAGCCCCGTGGCGACAAAGTATACCGCGGCGCATACAATTATTATAAAGGTGAAACTCTCTACGCAGAAGAAGAGTTTGAAGTCTATAAAGACAGAAAAGAACTAGGAATGTCCTTCTTTGCTGAAATCCACTCCCGCGTCTCAACTGGAGAACTCCTCGTCATCTATGTCGACTTTGCCTTAACTAAGGATTATGTGCCTCAAAAGCTTATGGTGGAAAGAAGCTTAGGCGAGCTTGTTGTAAAAGAAATATATGACTTCAATCCCAGAACAAATGTTGTTGATTATATTTTTATGAGTAAAAAAAGCCAAGAGCATAAGCAACTTCAAGTTCCACCAAAGTTTTCCATTACGACCCCATCGGCCAGTACTTCGATGCTTTTTCTAAAGACTAAGAAAGAAGACACTACTGCGAAAAACTTCTATCCTATCCTAAGCTCCACCAATCAATGGACTTTTGAAACAGCACCCTTTCAACAAAAAGTCGCAGCGGAGAGAACAGCATTGGCCTCAGAGAATATTAATATCGATGGTCACAGTGTAGCGGCAACGCCTTATAAGATATTTGATGTCATCGATCTTGATAAAGCACAAGAACAAGATGGTGTTCCGTTTGCGACCACCTATATATCCAAACATGCAACTATTCCCTACACCATTCGTTCTCAGGATGGCATAAGAATTCAAATTAAATATTTGAATGACCTTGATAAGGACTAGCACCATCTTCTTTTGAGGAGGAGCCTTCTTCATTATCTAATATAAAGTGACGAACTCCTTCAACTGCGTCTTTTAAAGGTTCTCTTAATATTGAATACGGCTCCATGAGTTTATTAAACTTCTCCATCGTCCTTCCCTTCCACTTTTGAGTTCTAGAGTCAACGACGATCACTCCACCCCTGTCTGACTCTGTCCGAAGCAGTCGACCTAACTTTTGGTGTAATGAACGAGTACGATGGGCCAAATAATAATCAGTAAATTCATTGCCGATATTTGTTTCATAGAAATGGCGCCGATCATTAATAACTTGGTCCATTCTTAAGTCAGGAACCTTATCAATAAAGACAAACTGAAGGGCTTCACCAGGAATATCAATTCCCTCCCCAAAGCTTTCCATACCGAGAAGAATCCCCTGCCCATTATTTTTAAACTCTTCGACCACCTGAGATCCCATCCCTTGAATAAAGAGCGGAATTTCACCATCAAAGTCTCTTAAAAGAATTTCTCGGGCAAGCTCAAACCTTTTTCGAGCGGAGAAAAGAAGCAGAGTTCTACCTCCGAGGTCTCTTATTAATGGATTAACCTGTTTAAGAATAGTTTCCACAAAGTCATTACTATGAAGGTTAGGTACATCATCGCAAAGATAAACCCTCGTATTCTTTTTATAATCATAGGGAGCGGGCAAGAAAAAGCCATGGCGAAAGCGTCTATCAGCTTCAAGGTAGCCATAGCCTGTGGCCCATTCAACTCCTCTAAAGCCTTGATCACCTTCTGCGTTTCCAAGAGTCGCTGAAGTAAAGAAGACACTTCGGCTTGTTTGCAAGAGGTGATTATATAAAGTTTCACCGATATTTATAGGGCCAGAATAAATAGAATAGCCTTCTCTTTCATGAAATTTAAGGCTGTGGCTATAACCGGCTTTTCTATTAACTGTCGTATCAAGAGCTAAGATTAAGTCATCTAATGTTGCAGCGAAAGTTTCAAAACGCGTGAGAGCTACGATTTGATTCTCGCCCTCTAAGTTCTTTACTTCGAAGAGAGAGACGTAAGGAGACAAGGCCTCAGAATAATTCGAAAGAATAAATTTTATACTCTCTAAGTGGTTAAAGAGACCTCTGCCAAGAGCGTCTTGAGTGTTATCGCCAGAAACCATGGGAAGTTCATTCCAAAAGTATTCTGTATAGCGAGGATGTTTCTTAAAGTAGTTCTCAAATACTTCAGGAAGAACCCGTAAATGATCCATGAGCATCTGGTAAGTCTCAAGAGTTTGTTCCCGAAGCTTATTTATGATGACGGTGCTATCGCCTACCTCTTCTTCTTTTTGAGCTAGTAAATAAAAAAGAGAACCAATACCCTGATTATGATTAAGAGAGCGGGCCAAACTATCTAAGCTATCTTTAGTTGCCTCAAGAGAAAAGGCCCTCGTTGTTTCATCTTCTATCTTATGGGCTTCATCAATAACAATATATTCTGGGCGGGGAAAGGCCCTAGGCCAAGAAAATGTTAGAGCATGGTTTCCAATAACGATGTCGGCTTCCTTTGCCTCTCGCAATCCACGAATATAAGTACAGTCGCTTTTAAAAGGACACGCGTTGCCGGTGCATGAACGGTAATCGACAGCATTCTCTTTATCTCTATTCCTAAATGCTTCAAATTTTCTCTTAAACACGTAGGGAAGGTCGTCTCTAATTATCCAGTTTTCACTGTCTAGTCTTGAATTATGATAAAAGACTAACTCAAAATACATATCCGTAAAGTTATCCCCAAATTCTCTTGTGGAAAAAAGGAGGTCTTCCTCATCAATACTTTGTCGAAATAAAAGCTCACAGAGGTGGTTACTTGAACCCACCAAGCGCTTAACCTTAAGCTCTTCTTCGCCAACACCCAAAATTTTTCTTAGTTGCGGTACATCTTTGTACATCGCCTGATACTGGAGGGTCTTTGTTCCTGTGGCGACAAGTACCTGCTTCTTTTCTTCCATAGCGAATAAAGCACTTGGCACGAGATAGCCCATTGTCTTGCCAGTACCCGTCGGAGCCTGAACAAGAGCATGGACACCATTTTTAAAGCTTTGTCCCGCCTTCAAAGACAATTCTTCTTGAGACTTTCTATATGAGTAGCCGGGTATATTTTCGCGTAGACTCTCTTCCGATCGAAATATTTTCTTTAGATTTTCTCCAGAGAATTCAAAAGAAAAGGGTCTCTCCCCAGCAAAGATTGGAGCATGAAAACGACTATCTTCAAAATCTTTTGCTTTTATAACTGCTGCATCGACATCAAAGTCAATCGCCTCTGCAAGCTCCTGGACTTCATCGTCATCAAGGTTAAAGAATTTGTAATACCAATAGTTTTTCAGATCATACTTTTGAAAGAGTGAATTGATTGTTTGATAATTATCACTATCCCCTTTGATCAATTGAACTGCCGTTAAAAGGACTTTTAATAAATCAACACTATCTTCAAATCCTCGATGAGTTTCTCCAGCGGCCAGGCCCCACTCGACAATAAAGTTTTCTAGCTTTAGAGACTGCTTATAGGGAAAGAGAAGACTTAGAAAAGGCAGAGAATCCTCATAGGTTTCCCTCTCGCCTCCATCGTCAATTTCATCAAAGGAGTGATATAAGAAGTTTTTTTCAAAATCGGCATTGTGAGCGATCAGGCGATGGCCAAAAAGCTCGCTTATCTCTGGCTCTACTTTAGACCAAAGAGGCGCTTTTTTAATCATCTTTTCATTAATACCAGTAAGCTTTTGTATAAAAAAACTTGGCACAAAAGAAGAGCGAACCAATGACGAGTATTTCTTTACAAGAGAAGTTCCTTCAAATTGTAAAAAACCAACGTCAATAATTTCGTCATTAAGAGGATCAACCCCTGTTGTTTCAATATCAATAATGGCCCAACGCCCTAAATTATTATCCATGAGTCCCTTTTATATCTCTTAATACCAATGTTTAGTTGTCGACAAATTCCTTTTCCCTTATAAAATAACTTAAGAATCATTAACAAAACTTAAGGGATTGGATGAGCACTGCAGTTGTCTTTCAAATTCAGTCGTTTTTAATACTTAGCACCATGACTTTGGGAGTCTACCTTAGAAAAAAAAGGTCGGTCCACATTAAGCTTATGGCCACCACCATCATATGGGACATATTACTAATCCTACAGATTGAACTTGGTCGCGGTGCCATAATAAAAGCCTCTAACGCAGTCTCTAATGCAATGATGCTTAATGTCCATGTCTCAATAGCTGTCCTTACTGTTTTCTTCTATGGTGGCATGATCTACACAGGGCGCAAACTCTTAAGTGGCGATAATTCTATAAGGCCTCTTCATAAAAAGTTAGGCTGGACCACCTGGTCCTTGCGTATTCTTACTTTTGTGACTAGTTTCTGGGCTGTAACACCTCAATAACACAAACAAGGAAAGCACTATGGTCGACTTTACCTCGGTTGAAGGCCTAATCAAATCTCACCTTGAAGATGCAGTCGTTAAGGTTACGGACCTTACCGGAACTGCAGATCATCTTGGTATAATGATCATCAGTGATGCCTTTATGGGAAAAATTCTCATCCAGCAGCATCAAATGATTATGGATATCCTGAAAGAAAAGTTAGGATCTAATGAAATACATGCAGTTCAGTTAAAAACTCTAACGAAAGAAAAGGCCAAGGCCCAAGGACTGCTTTAAAAAACGGAGAATTATATGAGCGACGAAAAGAACCCATTTAATATTTTAGGTAGCGACAAAGTTCCACAACCAGGTGGAAGCGCTATAAAAGAAGAAAGTACTTCAGGCGACCTAAACGAAAGAATTAAGAAAATAATTGGTAGCTCTAGTATCGTACTATTTATGAAAGGAAACCCGGAAATACCTCAGTGCGGATTTAGCGCTAACGTTATCGGTATCCTTAATGCCATGAATGTAACATACAACACTTTTGATATCTTATCTGATATGGATATTCGTCAAGGACTTAAGGAATATAGTAATTGGCCGACATTCCCTCAGTTATATGTTAAGGGCCAGCTTGTTGGTGGAAATGACATTATCATGGAAATGTATGAAGGTGGAGAACTAGAAAGCGTTCTCAAATAAAAAAGATGGGTCCTTAAGAGGACCCTTTTTTTATTCTATTTTATTTTTACTTCAGTATTCATTGGTCCATCACCAATATTGACGACCACTTCAATATCTACATACTCATTATAGTACACACCCGCAGCTTTATCTAAGCACTTAACGGATGCCCAGCCTCCGGCCGTAACTCTTAAATCATAAACCATATCTGTAAGACCGCGATCTTTCCAATGAAGGTTGGATATACTAACCCCACCATAATAGAGCCCTTTACCACATACTTCTCTAAAGCCTTGATTACTCCAGCCTTCAATCCTATGAAGCTTTTCTCCATAAGTGACGTAGAGGTCTGGTACGCCATCAACAAAATCGTGATTATAATAACCTAAACCAACAATCAGATCCTCAGTAATTGTCATTTCAATTTCGGCCTTATTTACCTCTGAAACATTTATGACCTTAGTCCCAAGTTCTTCTAAAAAAGTATGATTACCAACACCAACCTGATGCCCAAGCTCATGAATAAGAAGACCAATCCAAAGGCGAGGATTATCCATTCGCCTGTATGCAAGATCTCTATTTATAAAAATAGGGAACTCTGAAGAAAAGCCAGTCTTCGCCACTCTAGGTGCTGGATCAAAACCTTTTAGATGGAAAAAATCTGGATAATCAGCTTCGGAAAGGAAGATGACTTTCCCCTCACCTTCATAGTCTGAAAGTATATTGAGTATATCCAATAATACCTTATTCTCATTTTCATCAAAATTAACAAAGGATTGTTCGAAAGAAGAAATAATGTGTTTAGCTAAATTATGATAGTAAAAGCTCACCTGTGCTTCGAGAAGGCCTCCACCATTACCAACAGTATCACCACTTCTTATATTTCTTGGGTCTATCCCTATAGAGTCTAAATTAATTTTAAATTGAAGGTTACGACTTTCACGCACTGAAGGATTTAAAAAGATATCGTCAAAATCAATTGTCCCATGGTTCTCATTGTCTATAACGTAACCATTACCAACTGTATCTCCCGATAAAGCTGCCCTAAAATCCACTAAAGCCTTGTCCGTGCGAAACTCTGGATCGAACACAAAGTCATTCTCAAGAGATAATGTATCGTTTACCGCATCTTCATTAGGCATGAGAGTCAAATCTTTCTCAAATTTTAAGACCTGAGCGAAACCACTAAAGTTAAGAGTCGCCATTACAACGAGGGCCAAACTTCTTTTCAGCGTGGTTCTAAATAAATTTTTCATCGTAGGGGTAGCTGTCTTCATAAAGTTCATCCAATTTTTTATTCTAAGTCTTTTGTATGCTCAAATAACTGAATATTTAACTGATAAACAGCATCACCAACTTCATCGTCTCTATATTTTTCATTAAATTCACTCACGAAATTCACAATGTCTGCGTAGGCATTCTTTAGGTCCTCTTTTTTCTTAATATTCAGAGTAAGACCTTGGAACATCCTATTGTTAACATCCTGTTCATCTAGTGCCTGAGCGGCTTGAACAAGCATACCTCTGTGATGATTCTTAATGGCGGCTGAAGGAACTTGATTTCCAGTATGAGTTTTAACTGGGTTCTCTTTAATCCCCTTCTCTGCATCATCTTGGAGAAGACCTACATTTTTGAGGTTTTGAATAGCATTTTTAATTTGGGCCTTTGAAATTTTTCTTCTTAATGCTTTAAAAATCCAGTCGTGATCATTAATAAAGTGCTTATTGCTGACTAAGGATTTTATGGCATAACAGTACCAATCACTCACAACTGAAAACTGATCGTAATTAATTTTCTGGACTTCACTTAAACCACTCAAACGACTAGCTTCAACCAATAGCTCACTAATGTCTGCGCCAGACTGCTTTTTTCTCTCAATTTCAACGAGGAGCTCAAAGTACTTACGTTCGCCCTTGCTAAACTTAAAGTCTTCAGAAAAAGAAACGATCATCTTCCATGTAGGAAGTCGTTGTTTATTTAATACCATGGCAAGTGAGCTTGGCGAACGATAGCCCAGGCGATTTGCCCAATTTTTTAAGTTATAAGGACCATGACTATACTTACCATAAGCGCTCACATAAGCGTTAAGAAAGTCAGCATAGTCCGTAAAATTAAAAAGCGTTGGCTTGGCCTTTGCCTCACGACCTTGACTTAAATTTGTGAAGTTTGTCTCTAACATTATTCTTTATCCTTACAAGAAGGTAGCTTTAATTCTTTATCAAAAAGAGGCACTAAATCCCCACCATCCACTTTAAACACATTTACCGAAAAAGTCGTTTGGGCCACAAAAGGAACAGATCCATACATAAAACATCGTTTGCTAGGGTCATTATCTTTTCGCACTAAACACCCAAATCTCTTCCCCAAAATATTTAATTTTGGATATACCATTACTTCTCTAAGACATTTTTTACCACGTCTTCTCAAACACTTTTTACGGGCCTTAATTTTAATAGGCTTAATTACTTTTTGCCCTACCCCCGATAAACAAATGTCTGTGGCCTTGTAAAAGAAACCTCCGTTTAAGAGATATTCAGGGTTTTCAAAAGTAATTTCACCCCGCTCTTTTGCTTCGACTAAACTAGACCAAGTGTCATCATGTGATACCACTGCAAATACATTGCTTAACAGTAAAGTTGTGAAAAATATGACAAAGGTTTTAACCAACATGAAATAGTTCCTTTCTCTTCTCAATAGGACTTAAGTGGTTAAAATATAACAGTTATTGACGACAGAATGACGCATGATGTAATCATTTCAGGACTTATTTCCTCTGTCTAAAAACTTCACATTTTGGTGTGAAAGATTCCAAAGTTGTGCAAAATCCATCATTTAGGGAAGAAAAAGGGAAATATGAGTCATTAACCTAGGGTTAAAACTCTATTTACTAACGAGCTTATCTAAAAGTTTTTCCTGTTCTCCTGTACCAATATAAAGAAGAACATCACCCGAGCTCAACTCTATCTCTGGACCGGGGTTATATTGGAAGTGATCGCCACCTCGTCCGAGAGCGAGAATATTAAGGCCACAGTTACTATAAAAATCAACTTCTCCTATCTTTTTACCAACAAGTGAAGATTCTTTAGGAATAACAACCTCTTCAACTCGAATTGATTTATCCGTCCCCCTCAACATACGATCGAGAAAGTTCGTAACATGAGGTCGTAAAATTTCGGACGCCATTCGCATTCCCCCAATATAGTTTGGTGAAACAACGCGAGAGGCTCCTGCACGCTTAAGTTTTTTAATCATTGTTAAATCAATGGCCTTAGAAACAATGGTAAGACGTGGCTGTAGCATTTTTGCGGATACCGTAAGGAATAAATTATCTTTGTCATTTGAAAGTGCAGCTACAAGACCTCGTGCCCTACCAATCCCCGCTTTCTCTAAGATAAGGTCGGTTGTTGCATCTCCGACCAAAACAGGAACATTAGGGAACTCGAAGTTAATCTCCTGTTTTTTTTCTTCCGTAGTCTCTATTACGACACATTCCTGATCAGCTGCAACCATTTCGCGAATCACATGGACCCCGGTCTCACCTGCACCACAGATAATAAAATGATTTTCCATACGCTTTATCCTTCTTCTCACTCTTTCGAATGAAAAAGCATTCTTTAGATTTCCTTCAATAATATACGCCGTCACTACAGAGGTAGAATAAAGAACAACACCCATTCCAGTAAACATTAAGAAAGTTGTATAGATAATGGCCGCAGGATTTTCGTCAATCCCAAGAATGTCTCCATAACCCACTGTCGTGAGGGTAATGCCGGCCATATAAAGTAAACGCAAAAATGTTTCGTCAGGAAAGAAGGCCTTGAAGCCAAAAGTCCCTAGGATTAGGGATCCAAATAAAAGAATAACAGGGATCTTTAGACCTCGCCAGGCCCTAAAAAAATCAAACATTCTCTAGTCGGCCTTTGTTATAAACAAACAGAACTCTTTGTCATGACTTGGAAGAATACTCTTTCTAATTTCAGAGTACCCATTATCTTTGGCCATCTCTTCTAGCTCCCTAATGTCATGAATATTAAAACCTAACTCAAGTTTTACTGTCATGATAAGCCCAACACATTCATCAAGCTTATTCATTAACTTAAGAAGACTTGCAAGGGCCGCTTTTGATGCTGTATCCACATCAAATACAATCCAGTTAACAGGAGGTAAACCTCTCAGATGCTTTGTTTTCAAATTAGTATAGTTTGTATTAAGAAATAGAAAACCCTCTGGAAAATCTTCTTTAACTTCTTCACTTAAAGGTTCTGTATCAACACCTATTACTCGAAAACCATTCTTTAAAAGAAAATAAGCAGAACCGCCAGGAGAGCAACCTATGTCTAAAAAAACCTCTTCATGACCTACTAGAGGGCGAAACCTTTTAAAAGCTTCCCCTATTTTATGGTAGGCTAAAGATGGCGCCCTTTCCTCACGAGGAATTGGTGATAAACCCGTATAAGGGGCAAAGTCACCACGAACCTGTTGCCGAACACCTAGCGCGTAGGATTCACTATCAATGCGAATGACATCGATAACAGGTCCTCGAGTTTTCCGATCTCCCATCTCACCTGTTTCTTCAACAAGATCCCAACGATGAATAGTGTGGGTATTATATTTCTTTTGAGTTTCAGGTATGAGGGATTCAATATAGGACTTCTCACCCTTTTCAATAAGGATTCCCTTTACGAGAGAAAAGGTAATTGTTTTTTCGTAAATTTCTTGAAGTCCGTACTCACGATCAAGGCGATAAGTGACAAAGCCGCGCGCCCCCTGATTGAAGTTCCAATTAGGATAATAGGTTTGGACCTCTTCTTTGAGCTGGCCTAAAATATGGATTAAAGAAATAAGATAAAGTTCTGGTTCTCTTTTCATTTTAGTTATTCACCAGTCATGAGTTCTTCATTAAACTCAACGTTGTGGTAAACCTTTTGAACATCATCATCATCTTCTAATGAGTCTATAAGCTTGGAAAACACTTCCCAAGTACCAGCATCGATATCTTTCATCGTTGTTGGCAGCCGCTGAAGGCCAGCTTCTCTGGGCTCGATATTAAGGTCGCCTAGTTTCTTTTGTAGATTACCAAAGTCTTCCATAGCGGTAGTAACATTAATTAAACCTTCTTCGAATTCAACGTCCTCTGCGCCACCATCAATCATCTCCATCGTAAACTCGTCTTCATCGAGTTCATTTTGATCAATAGTAAAGATACCTTTACGGTCAAAGACAAACTCAAGGCAGCCATCTTTTCCAAGATTTCCACCATGCTTTTTAAAGAAAGAGCGAACATTGGCAACAGTACGAGTGTTGTTATCTGTAGCACACTCCACAAAGACAGCAATCCCGTCGGGTCCGTAGCCTTCAAAAGTCACATCTGTGTAACTGGCCCCATCTTCACCCGACGCCTTTTTGATGGCCCGATCGATATTATCTTTTGGCATATTTTGGCCACGAGCATTTTGAATGGCGAGACGTAACCTTGGATTGGTTTCCATTTCTGGCCCACCACTTTTAACAGCGACCGTAATTTCCTTGATAAGCTTTGTGAAAATCTTCCCACGCTTAGCATCTTGGGCACCTTTGCGGTGACGAATATTGGCCCATTTAGAATGACCTGCCATGGAAGAAATCTCCTTGAACTAGAGTGATAATCTTTTCTTGAATCGATTTTGTACTATTCCCAAAACCCCAAGAAAAATAACCAGCCAGCCCCATTTAATGGCTCCGTAGAGCACATAAGCGACACCACGAATTAAACTCTGAAGCCAAGGTCTCTCCAAAATGAAGGGAGTGTACTGAGGGGCCACACGATAATAAAATTGAATAAACTGCCGCCCAAGCCAAAATTTCCGAAGAGTATTGTCTCGCCACGCCTGAAAGTAATCAACGATGGGATGCTGCTCGCCAAAGCCTGCCGTAAAGAAAAAGCAGGCCTGTTTTTCAAGAAGGGCCTGAATGTCTTCTGGAGCATTTTGAATTCCTTTTGAGAGAGTCGAGCAAAAGCCATAGAGGTCACAAAAGAGCAAACGCACACTATAGCAAAAACCATTTTCAAGATTAGGAACTTTCTTTTGACCAATGGTCTGAGTGCTAACGAGATCGACGAGATTAGAAAAACTAAGACTCACGTCTCCAAGCTTTTGAGTAGAGACAGCACCGCCAACATCACCACTACAAAGTCCCTGACTGCCTTTAGTCACGATCGCATAAAGGCTTCGCACCTTATCCATGGTAAAGGCGCGGTAATCCGCCGTTAACTGAGCATCGCCTTTAAATAAGTCAAAGAGCTGAAATTCAGTGTCATAGATATAACTACTGAAATTAAGTTCATAATATGCGCCATTTGATTCCGTTGAAGGATCAAAGGTTGAATTAAGGGCCCTATCATCTCCTATAAAGAGAAAGAGCCTCTTCCCAGTGACACTTTGTTTTGGCGTATTTGTTTTTGTTAGATTTCCACAGCCAATGGCTGCTGTGCAAACGTCCTCTAAATCTAAACTGTAAGCCTGGTCCGTACTGTTGGCCAAGAAGGTTTGAATCGCGACGATTCTAAAACTCGTTGAACTCTCTTCTACAGCGGCATAGAGCTCAGTATTACTACCTTCAACCTCAATATTTAAACGAAAATTTAAGGAAACTGTGCCGTCGGGGACTTTCCCCGTGAAAGTGGGAAGGTTTGCTCTGTTTGAAAAAAAAGAATAATCCTGATTAGGAGTCGTCGTCGTCCCGACTGGAATAAATAATTGATGAGGAGAATCTGCGACTCCAGTATTAGGTTCAACATAGAGTTCAAAAACTGAGCCACTGGCATTTAAGCTCACGATGGGAGCCGTTGGATCTCGATCTGCAACGCTTACCGCAAGTACTGAGGTGGAAAATAAATAGAGAATAAAAAATACAACCTTTGCCATTGCTAAAATTATCTCCTCTTCTGACAATCAATGTCAAACTTCACAAGAAGAATCGACGAAGGCATAATAGCTCCATGAAGAAAACCAGCCTATTCTTGCTTATCATGCTCTCAAACTGCATAAATCCACAAGATACTGGTAATAAAGGCCAGGTCGTAAAGACCATGGCGAGCACAATTACGAAGAAGTTTTCAGGTGCTCCTCAGCTAACCATTGAAGCCTATATTAAGGATAAATCTCATTACATTTTAGTAGACGTCCGCTCCAAGGATGAACGGGCCGTAAGCCAAATTCCAGGCGCGCTCTCTAAGGAAGATTTTGAGAAAAATCGTGAGAATTTCCGGGGTAAAAAGATTCTTTCCTACTGCACAATAGGCCAGCGCTCCAGTGAATATACCCAAGGCCTTATAAAGGCCGGCTTTGATGCCTTTAATTTATCTGAAAGTATCCTCGGCTGGACCCATCGCCAACTCCCACTTATTGATTCGTTGGGAAAACCGACTAAAAAAGTGCATGTCTACAGCAAGGCCTGGAATCTGGTTGACGATAAATATCAAGGTGTATGGGAAAAGAGATGAATCAAGAAAAGAATAAGGACGCTTTAGTCTGTATTAATGGTCGCTTCACTCCTCCAGAAGAAGCTGTAGTCTCTGTTTTCGATAGAGGTTTTCTCTATGGAGACTCGGTTTATGAAGTCACCCTGACCTATGAAAAGGTTCCCTTTCTTTTGGAGACCCATCTTAGAAGACTTGATAACTCGGCCCTTGGAATAGGCATGAATTTGGAATGGTCGCCAACCCAGATTAAAGACCTTATTCAACGTGGACTTAAACACTTTGAAAATGACCGCCTCTATATTCGAATTATGATTACCAGAGGTGCTGGTGAAATCGGCCTCGACCCAGGTCTGAGTGATGGACAAAATCTTTATATAATATTTAAGGAGCTGACACCCCAGCCCCAAAAGTATTATGACGATGGGGTCAGCCTCATTACTGCGGGAATTCTTCGAAACCCTAAAAAGTCTGTTGATCCCAACGTTAAATCCGGAAATTACCTCAATAATGTCCTCGCGATTTCTCAGGCCAAAGAAAAAGGCGCTTATGACGCCATTATGCTTAATGCTGAGGGGAATGTTACAGAGTCAACGACGGCAAATATTTGGATTCTTGAAAATGACTGTTTTATAACGCCCCCCCTAGAAGCAGGCCTTCTTGGAGGGATAACTCGGGCGACTCTCCTAGAAATAGCAAAGAAAAATAATTTCCAAGTCAAAGAAGAGAACTTTACACCCAAAAGAGTATGCGGCGCACAAGAGGTTTTCATCACCTCTTCTACTAGAGAAGTGATGCCTGTCACTCAAGTTGACGGCCAAGTCATTGGAAATGGGAAACCTGGACCAAGGACAAGGGGTCTTCACGATCTTTATCGCCAATATATCCAAGAGGTCATTGGTCAGGAAAAAAAGAAAGTGCCCTGGAACCATGATTGACTTAAGCACCTTAATTCATTAGTATCCGACCTTCACGCATTCATCAGTTTGTGACCACGGCTTTAATCTGTGATGTCGTGATTTAGGCCATACGCCGTGGTCCGTAACATTAGGAGAATCTGATATGGCAAAAGCAACTACGGGGAATCCCCGCTTTAAAATCCAGAGAGCTCTTGGAATTGAACTTCCAGGACTTGGTAAAGCCGGTGCTCTAGAGCGTCGTCCTTATGGACCAGGTGTTCATGGAAACAAGAGAAAGAAAATTTCTGATTACGCTGTTCGTTTGAAAGAAAAACAAAAACTTGTTTACCATTACGGTCTTCGTGAAAAGCAACTTGTTAAGTATGTGAAGCATTCTAAAAAACACTCTGCAGGTAAGCCTTGGATGGAGTACATGATCACAAACCTTGAGCGTCGTCTCAACAATGTTATCTTCCGTCTAAACTGGGCACCTTCGATGCCTTCAGCGTCTCAAATGGTTTGTCACGGACAAGTAAAAGTTAATGGCAAAGTTGTTGATAAAGCTTCTTTCGTTGTTAAAGTTGGTGACAAGATTGAACTTACTGAAAAAGGCTACAAAAACCAAAACTACAAGCGTTCTGTAGAGACTCCACGTCTTCCTTCAGTACCTGCTTGTTTTAAAATAGACGGTAACGACGATGCAAGGAAAGCTGAAATGATTGCTTTCCCAATGCCAGAGGATATCCCCTTCGAGTACAATGGTCAGCTAGTTGTTGAACATTATTGGAAAATCTAATTCATTTTACGAATTGAAAATAATAAAGCCCCACAATTGTGGGGCTTTTTTTTGTACAAATGAATGAACTATTTAGTCTTGATTGTTTCTCTGATCAGAAATTTGGGTTGTCGCGCGAACCATAATATCTCCGATAATTTTAAGCAGCTCTTGATCTTCAACACTTAATTCTGGAGCCTTTGATAATTCAATGATCTCTAGCGCCGCGGCCTCAGCAATATCGAGTAATTTATTAGTATGATCTTTTATAGTAAATACACTTGTTGAGGCATCAGAAGCGAGTTCTTTTTGAAGTAACTCTACAGTAGTGTCAATATGTGAGCACATATCCTTAGACATACCAATCATCAATTGAATCATTTTTGTGGCACGATCAGCTGCCCCCGTTGAAATCTCGCCACGGGTAACTCCCCTCTTCATTTCATCACTAAGGTTAACAATGAAGGGATCATTTAATAACTCTTTTTCTAATTGCCGGCATTCGGTTTGTGACTTAATCAACCTTTCTTGAGCAAGAGAAAGGTAATCTTTATCCATCTTAAAAGTCTGAGCGAATGATGTGCCCATCACTATAAAACTGATTATTGCTATAATTTTTTTCATTTTCTCACCTCAGTATAAAATTTTTCCTTGGGCCACAATACCCCACACACCATACATTTTTATATTCGTTGAAAAGGATTCACTCCCTGTCAAAATTAAAGACACCTTTAGATTAGCTAGCAATAATTACAGGACGGCTTTAGTGGGTTCAGAATTAGAGTTATGTTACCAACGACCCAATCAAAAACGGAGCCCCTACGATGAAGACCCCACTAATTTTTGCCCTCTTACTCATTACATTTAATAGCTATTCTCAATGCCCAGAACTCCTTAAAGAAGCAAAAGAGAATGGAGCATCCAACCTCATCATTACCTTTGATGGGCTTGGCACAGCAGAGTTAAAAATGGGTGTCCTTCAAAAAAGAGTTGTTTCTAAAATCAAAGACCGCTGTGGTTCCAAAAATATTTCTTCAAAAGACTTTTACTATGGCAAGGATGCGGCCAAAGAAGCAATTGCGTGCGCTCAAAGCTTTTCAAAGGCCTTTGGAGGGAGATTCTCTCTACATGTTCTAGGACATAGTTTTGGGGCCGGAAAAGGAGTCTTTAACTTTATTGAAGAAGCTGAAAAGAAAGGCCAATACATCGAAAATATCGTTACTTTTGACCCTCGTGGATACTCTTATAAGTATGCTAATCCTGGAAAGGAAGTTGTTGGTAATTTTGTTAATATTTACCAAAAAATCCCGTTGGCCGGTAAGAAAGTGAAGAATGCAGACAAAGAGTTTAATGTCACAGGCAGGTCTAGCCATGTAGGCCTTCCTAGAAAGTTTGCAACACTAGCACTTGAAAGTATGGAAGGTGCCCTAAGGTGTGCGAACTAATCTGTTGTAAAAAGAAAGGGTCCCGGCATCCGACCAAGACCCCCCCACAACAACAGGAACACTTCATTACAACGTCTATAGTCAGAGCGACTAATCCACTTGCGATGAGTAGAAATTAAGTTATAAAAACCCGTGAAGAAGGTGACAAGCTTGTGAAAGTCACCCTGTAAAATTTCCTTAGTTATTAAAGACTTATTGGTCTTGATTCCTGAGATAGGTCGATGAGTAATGCTGATAAGGATGGGGTTCCAAGAACTCTATTTGTAGTTCTTTTGCAAAGGACTGCAGATTGCTTCTCTGTGAAAGTACGCTCGCCTTATTTTCTGCCCTTGGGCATACATAGAGTCCTGTAAGTTGAGAGAGAAGCTCTTTGGCCTCACTCCATTTATCTATATTTAAAAAGGTATCCTCCCCCATCAAAAGCCACTTTTCTTTAAAGGGAATGCTACCAAGCCAAGAAATGGTTGGATTCTTTTCTTTGAGAGTAAGAAAGCCCAAGTATAGGCTAACATTGATTTTTTTCTCGTCGCATTCCTTCAAATTAATTTTCTCGAGTCCACTCCAAATAGCGCAAACCTCTTTCCATAGATCAGTATCACGAACATCTTTCCAAGGGTTGTAGTCAGGAATAACAGCAACTTGAGAATGATCAGGGAGGTTGACCACGCAGGCCTCATGCCCTTCATGCCAAGGAGAAAATGTCCCAGGAAAAAGGACGATTTTCTCCCCTTTTAAAGGAGTAAATGGTCGACAATTTTCAAATAATGAACGGCTTTTATGAAAAAGGTTATGATTCTCTTTAATGAATTGAAAGAATTCCAAGGCCTCGAGGTCATTAAGTATTAAATCTTGTCCCAACAAGACCTCTGTCTCGTTATCTCTTTTAAAATAAATATGACCTTCACGGCAACTAAACGCCAAATTCTCCTCCAAAAAAGATAATATATAGCATTTCTTTATCTTTATGGCCCAAAAGTCTTTGGATTACAGAGGGCTCTTCGGGTATTGTGAAGAAATGAAATTCGAGCTTGAAACAGACAACTGGCACCTAAAGATTGAGCTTCAATCAACGCCTAATTACCGCCCAGATGGGAAGTTTTCATCCACCCCAAAGGCCGACCTCCAAAGCTGGCGTGAAGGTAGCCTGGCCTTTTTTAGCGTTTTCATTACCTCCAGTAGGCTTGAGTCCGCGGATAGCGATGATGGAATCGATCAAATGATTCACTACTCCTGTGGCCTGCTTCTTCCTGTTGACCCTGAAGAACTCCAAGAAGACCTCGAAATCATTTTAGACGAGGAAGGTCTCCTCGATCATATCTTTAACCATTGGGAATTACAGGGGTCTTCTAATGGTCCTGAGTGGCGACACCCCTAACAATTTTACACACCGCATTACAATTAATTCTAGTTCCCCCTAGAATAGCTCCATGATTAAAATAAAATTAAGTAAGTCCATCTGCCTTGTTGTCTTGATTTTTTTGAGTACTGTAATCAATGCCCAAGGACAAATTACTTTTGCCTATGAATTGGTCAATGAGCATATAGCTGCCCTGAAAGATCTCCAAAACCGTAAAGCAAATGAGCTTCAGTCACTCGACCACTTAGCAGACCTAAGAGAAATTGAAAACTATGGTCAAAGCTTAGCGCATTACTTCGTCGAGGCCTTTGAATCGCAAAGTCTTCAGCCATACACGCTTAACCTACTTCAAGAATATTTCTACGCTCAAATAATCGTTCATAACCGTATTCTCGATCTAAGGTCTGGAAGGCATGATCAGGAAATACTTAAGGCCTTGCAAATAGAATCATTTAGAAAAATACATGATCTCTTTTTTCATAAGCAAAGTTTAAGAAACCTTCTAACCGACCAGTTTGATATTCCTACACTTAGCTTGGGTAAGTGGTACGAGCTTAGAAGTAAAACATTAGCAAAGAGAAATATTTCAAGAAGAGAAAGTTACCTAAAGACTCACCTCTTTCCCGTAAAAGAAAAACAAATGATTGGAAATACAATGCTTACTGCATGGAAAAATAGCGGAGTCTATGGCCTCACAAAACAAGGAAGAAGCTGGGATAAATTAGCTGATACTGAATTATTCTGGCGTAATATCGGGGATGGAGTCCTAGCAGGACTCGCGAAAATACCCAATGGTGCATCCTCTGCTTTCGGTGCTGTGGCAGGAAGTATTGCATGGAGAGAAGGTTATCTTAAAAACAACTCAGAGCTTCTTCAAAAGCTAGAAAGTACTCTCCTTCCTTTTGACCTTTTAATGGAAAAGAAGGCCTATAAATTTACAGACATTACAATTCCAGGACACTGGGGACATGTGGCCATTTACCTAGGAAGTGAAGAACAATTAAAGGAACTAGGCCTTTGGAATAAACCTGTAATGAAACCTTTTCAAGAACAAATAAAAGCTGGTAAACGAATTTTTCAAGCTCGCCGTTGGGGATTAGAGTTTGATAGTCTCGAGGGTTTTACTAATTTGGATGAAATGGCTATGTTAAGAGTAGAAGGTTTTACTAAAAGATCTCTTAAAGATTTAGAGATGACAATGAAATATCTTAGTGACCAAATTGGAAAAAGTTATGATTTTAGCTTTGATGCAATGACTGGTGAAACAATAACCTGTACAGAGATTATTGCATTTTCCTTTGGTCCCATAAAATGGCCAATGGAAGAACTTCTTGGTCGTTTAACCATATCGCCAAATAACTTAGCTGAAATGGCCTTTCATACCGGCTCCCCCCTTAAGACACTTTCTTATATCACTGGTGATGAGCAGGGATTGCATTATAAGAGTGAGCAGGATTTTGGCCGCACGCTTGGGTATATAAAAAGAAAAGATGTCTATGAGAAGTATTCGTTAAAATGTAAACGTGAGATGTATCGCCACAGAAGAGATTCATTACGTTTTCATTACTCTTGTGAAGATGACTTCGAAGAATATATTTACT